>Ga0070727_10000267_pt1 | contig 72972 bp, 84 predicted proteins | sample tdAd472_FD_66722 | JGI IMG/M metagenome (GOLD analysis project Ga0070727, IMG submission 66722) | Marine sediment microbial communities from the Atlantic coast under amendment with organic carbon and nitrate - tdAd47.2 | ecosystem: Environmental > Aquatic > Marine > Coastal > Sediment | place... | reverse complement strand
AACGACATCACATGGGCCGTCAACTCAACACCCAGAAAATGCCTCGGTTACAAAACCCCTGCCGAGGCCTTCATACAAAACCTCGGCTGTTGCACTTGATTTGAGAATCCAGCGTCCACTAAACCAACAAAACACAACGATTAACGAGCCTCAACACGCCTGCCGCCGCTCCCTCCTAAACCGTTGTATAACCCCGGGCAGGATGCCGTTGGCCCGGTCGATCCAGCGGGCGAAAAGGATATCGTCACTCTTAATCGGGGCCTGGGTGTTGCCTTGAAGCCAGCGCATCACCTCCGTCCATTGCCACAAGGGGGAGGTTGTGTCCAGCCGGGCGACCGGGATGGGGAAGCCCTGGCCACGGGTGCCCTTGACGTAGTTGGAAATCGCCGCCCGGGTCAGGCCGGAACGCTCGGCGATTTCAATCGCGCTGACAAGCGGGTCAGGCTCAATACGCACCGGGCGCAGACCGGCCCGGCAAATGGCGTCAAAAGCCGTGAAAATGGCTTTGGCGAAGGTCGCCGCCTCGCGGTCGAATTCGACAATGAAAGCCCCGGCGCGCTCGACAACCAGCGCATCGTCGCAGCCCGCTTCGTACAAGGCGTCGACGATTTGATCGCTGTCCCGCCCCCCTTCGGCAGGTGCACAGGCGATTGTAAAGCTGTAGGTTTTCATTGGTCTGGCCGTTGCTGGGTTTCGGAGAAGCGCCCAAAGCATTCTCTTTGTGTATTGAGACTATGCTCACCGTTGACAATTGTCAACGAGCCACCGGATACGCCTTGCTATATATCCCCGATGCCCTTTAATCCCGTATACTGTTGGGTCTTCAATCCTCCCATGCGGCCTTTGAGTTTCTGATGACCACCACCCCCCACCTCACCTTCGGACGATTACCCGACGTTCCGCCGGAGGAGATCATTGGGCATATGTCCGATCCGCGGGTGGCGGCGCATATGCCGCTGCTGACCTTTGGCTGGGATGCGCAGCGTCTGGCCACGTTTATCCGGGCGAAAGAGGACTGTTGGCGGCGCGATGGGCTGGGGCATTGGGCCATTCTCGGCGACGGCGCTTATCTCGGCTGGGGCGGGTTTCAGAAAGAAGGCGATGAGTGGGATTTCGGGCTGGTGCTCAAGCCCGAACGTTTCGGCCTGGGCCCGCGGATCGCCAGGAAGGCGCTGGCCTTCGCCAAAGCCGATCCGCGCATTCCCTTCGTCACCTTCCTTTTGCCGCCCTCGCGCCAACGCCTGCGCGGGCTGGCCCGGCTCGGCGCAGGGTTGGTCGGCGAGGTCGAGCATGCGGGCGCGCGGTTCCTCAAATATCGTTTGGAGACGCCTTAGTTTTTCTTACGCCGCGCGGATATCGCGGCCCGCTTTTTCAAAGAAGAAGCGGCGCTCGCCGAACGCCGGTTTCAGGTCGTCGAGCCAGGCGGCCTTTTCGTCGTAGCGGGCGAAGAACGGACGGTAGGTCCAGTCCGGGTCGCGGCCTTGCAGCATGCGCAGGGCGAACACCTTTTCCCCGGCGATTTCGGCGACACCCTGGACCTCGATCTTGCCCGGCGTGGCGCTCATCGAGGGGCCGCGCACCGTGCGGGCGATGCCCGAGACCGACGAAGCGGCATCCTTGAAGATTTCCCAGGCCCGCCCCAAGGGCACCTCGAAATAGTGCCGCGCCCCGGTGTCGCGGGCGACGAACATGTAATAGGGCACCATGCCGAGCCCGACCTGATCGCGCCACATGCGCGACCAGACCGCCGGGTCGTCGTTGATGTGTTTGAGCAGCGGCCCCTGACAGCGGATCGTCGCGCCGGTGTTGCGGATGCGCCCGATGGCCTCGGCGACGGCGGGCGGGGTCATCTCGCGCCAATGGTTGAAGTGCGCCATGAAGGAAACGCTGCGCCCCTGGGCGACCAGCCGCTCGAACAGCCGCAACAGATCGTCGGCGTCATCGTCCGTGGTGAAACGGTAGGGCCAGTAGGTCAGCGCCTTGGAGCCGAAGCGCAGGGTGCGGATATGCTCCAGCCCGCCGTCCAACAACGGCTTCAAATATTCTTCCAGATGCCGGGCCTGCATGACCATGGGGTCGCCGCCGGTCATCAACAGGTCGGTGACGTCCTCGTGTTCGGCCAGATAGCGGTGCACGTCCGTTGCCTGCATGTTGGCTTGGCGCAGGTCCGCGTCGCCGACGAATTGCGGCCAGCGGAAGCAGAACGAGCAATAGGCGTGGCAGGTCTGGGCGCGGGCCGGAAAACACAGCACGGTTTCGCGGTATTTGTGCTGCAATCCGCTGACCCGCCGGCCGTCGAGCCGGGGCACGTTGTGTTCCAGCTGCCCGGCCGGATGGGGGTTCAAACGCGCGCGGATTTTCCAGGCCAGGGCCTCGACCTCGGCCTTCGGCGCATCGCGGCGGATCAACTCGGCCATGTCGGAAAAATCGCCGGGTTTCAGCATGCCCGGCTGGGGAAAGACCAACTGATAGATCGGATCGTTGGGCACGTCGTCCCAGTCGATCAACTGCTCGGCGACGTAAGAATTGACCCGGAAAGGCAACACGCTGCCCACCACCTTGACGGCGAGGCGGTCGTCCTTGGGCAAATCGGCGAGCCCCGGTATGGCGTCCAAATGACGGAGAGTGAACGGCTTAAATTTCTGTTTGCTTCGGTTATGCTCCAAGGTTTCTCACCCGTTTGTAATCCTTTTGTTTGCCGGCGAAGACGATCGGTAAAGTGATCGCGGCGGCCACTTGTGAGGTGGTCGCTTGTGCCAGTCGTCGGTTTCCAGATTTGTCAGGCATCATAAGGATTTTCCCCGGCGGTTCACCCGGTTTTTTTATGAAACCTGCCCGGACGGGCGGGCGACGGCATCCCCAACGCCTCGCCGCTTCACGTTTTTCCACGGTTTTTCAAAACCCTACGGGCAACCTTAAAAAGGTTTGTTTGAGCCGGTTCCTTTTATCGAACCGGGGAATCTTCTAGGATAACCCCCTCAATCTTTTCATCTCTCGGGTTTAACCGCTTGGGAAAAGGAGACCTGCAAACCGGGATTAGGACCTGATCGAGATGGCCCTGACCCTAAAAAACGAAAGGCCTTGCCATGTTCGAAGCTACCGAACAGGAGGAACTTTACGAGACCGACTACGAGGTCGGTCAGGACAATCTGCAACAATGGGGCATGGACATCCACCATCCGGTGTTTTGGATTTCATCCGGCCTCGTCCTACTCTTCGTCATCGGCGTCTTGATGGCCCCGGAAGCGGCGAAAACCGCGTTCGACGGGGCGAAATGGTGGGCGATCGGCGCGTTCGATTGGCTGTTCATGATCGGCGCCAACATCTTCGTCCTTTTCTGCCTCGTGCTCATCGTCCTGCCGGTCGGCAACATCCGTTTGGGCGGCGACGAAGCCAAGCCGGAATTTTCCACCCTGTCGTGGTTCGCCATGCTGTTCGCCGCCGGGATGGGCATCGGCTTGATGTTCTGGAGCGTCGCCGAACCGACGGCCTACTTCACCGGTTGGTACGAAACCCCCTTGGGCGTCGAGGCCCACACGCCCGAGGCCGCCCGCAAAGCCATGAGCGCCACCATGTTCCACTGGGGCCTGCACCCCTGGGCGATCTATGCGGTGGTCGGGCTGTCGCTGGCGTTTTTCTCCTACAACAAGGGTCTGCCGCTGACCATCCGCTCGGCGTTTTATCCGCTGATCCAGGACCGCGCCTGGGGGCCCTTCGGCCACCTGATCGACACGGTCGCCGTGGTCGCCACCCTGTTCGGGCTGGCCACCTCGCTTGGCTTCGGCGCGCAACAGGCCTCGGCGGGGCTCGCCTATCTGTTCGGCTTCGAGGCCGGGATCAACACGCAGATCGGCATCATCGTCTTCGTCACCTCCGTCGCGCTGATTTCGGTCGTCCGCGGGCTCGAAGGCGGGGTCAAAATCTTAAGCAACATCAACATGGGCATCGCCGGGGCGCTGTTGCTGTTCGTTCTGGTGGTCGGCCCGACGGCGCTGATTTTCTCGACCATGGGCACGACGCTGGTCGGCTACCTGGGCGACATCGTCAGCTACAGCAACTGGGTCGGCCGCGACGACGAAAAATGGATGCAGGGTTGGACGGTGTTTTACTGGGCCTGGTGGATTTCCTGGTCGCCCTTCGTCGGCATGTTCATCGCCCGGGTCTCCAAGGGCCGCACGGTGCGCGAGTTTATCACGGCTGTTTTGATCATCCCGACCCTGGTGACGGTGGTCTGGATGAGCGTGTTCGGCGGCTCGGCGCTCGATCAGATTCAAAACAACGTCGGCGCGCTGGCCGACGGTCTCGATAAGGTCGAGCTGGCGATGTTCCAGATGCTGCACAACCTGCCCCTGCCGATGCTCACCTCGGCGGTCGGCATCGTCCTGGTGCTGGTGTTCTTCGTCACCTCGTCGGACTCGGGCTCGCTGGTCATCGACACCATCACGGCGGGCGGCAAGGTCGATGCGCCTGCGGTCCAGCGGGTGTTCTGGGCGACCATCGAAGGCGTGGTCGCCGCCGCCCTACTGTTCGGCGGCGGCGCCGACGCGCTCACCGCGCTGCAGGCGGCAGCCATCACCGTGGGCTTGCCGTTCACCGTGGTGCTGATCGTCATGTGCTGGAGCTTGTATCTGGGCCTCAAGCACGAAGAGAAGTTCGTCGAGCCGACGGAGTAGTAGATCACATCACGCTATAAAAACCAGAAAGGACCGGTCCATCGCCGGTCCTTTTTTTATGGTATCAACTCAATGAACGGCACGTGTATTCGGAGCTACCATAAATTTCGTCTGTGCCGATGCGCCGAACTGCTACCATTTTCTTCAATTGTTCCAAACTAACTTGGTCTAGCTTAGACCCAGCGAGAAATATAAAAGGCGAAATAGCTAAAAAACTCTGATTAAACTGCCTTGCATAAATGCCTCCTTTCTTCACTTGTATAAACTCTTGTTTGTTTTTGATAAAAAAATCACCAATGTACTCCGCCTGATAATTACCTTCAGGCAAACAAAATACATAAAATTTATTGATCAAATCACCATCAAACGCCAAATTCCCGTCTATTCGCATTGCTGCGGCAGCACGTGTTCTGTCAGCGTCATCATCTGCTAGTACATATAGGAGTGCCACGTCACCCTGTGGGCTTACCTGTCTTGCCGCATTTTCCACTTCATATAGGCTTTTCAGAACTTCAGGCGGCGCAGTCGTGGAGCACGCGCTTAAGATTAATGCCAATGCCAAGAACATAATTTTATGAGTCATCATCGCCCTCTTGTTGATATTTATAGTAGTATTATAGACGTCAAGACTACTTGCCAAGCCAACAGTTTTAAATTCGAGAACTCCAGACAAAACTACGGAGAAAAGCTTACTCACCCAAAAACCCGCCGCTCTCTTGTTGAGCCCTCCGAGCGAGCTACCGCCTTGTCACGCGTTGAGCGGTTCGCGTTTTGATCGCGTCGATCATCACGGCCTGGAGCGTCTTGGTGAACGGAGCGCTGAAAGAACCGATTTTGCCGCCGGGCTCGAAATAGTAGGAGTCCGCCGGAAAGTCGGCGTTGAACTCGTTGCAGATCACCCAAAGCCGCAAGTGCAAATCCAATCCCGCCCGTTTTTTCTCCATTTCCGGCACTTCGACGGCGAAAGGATGGCCGCTTGATGGCTGCGACGTTACCGGGACAAGCAAAACTTCGGCTTTGCCGTCGGCGTTTCCCATCAACAGGGCGACAGCGCAGGCGCGATTTTTCCGCCCTTCGGTTTCGCCACGAGCAGATCGTATTTATATTGAACCACTTCGTGGTGAAATTATGAATACGTGAATCTGCTCGTTCTCATGTGTAGAGGGCGATTCACGGCTTAATCGGGATCACAAAGCGATCCAGATTAAGTCGATCGCACTCTTGCAACGCCTCCCGGCTCCACAGGAACGGATAGCGCCATACGTCGCCCAGCGCTGGTAGCGAAGGCTTGTCAGTCATTCTCGATGCTGTGTTCGAGCGCCGCAATCAGGCTTTGCGCTTCCGCCTCGTTTAGGTCGTCGACATGAAATGCCCGCCGGGTTTCCCCGCCCTTGCGAAGGCGTTCGAACTGCTCGGCGGACAAGACGACAAACCGGGCCTTGCCATGCCGGGCAATGGAAACCGGTTCCTGCGCGGCGGCGGCCAAGACGTCGCCGGTTTTATTGGCAAGTTCGGTCGAGGAAAACTGGCGCATGAACTCCTCCTTTTAGACAGTTTAGCTATTTTAGCTAATTTAGATATTTTGTCAAGATCGCCGCCTACCCCTAAGCCAGCCCGCCCGCCGGTCCTTTTTTACAACTTTTTGCAGCGCACCCCTGCGTCCCGGCTGTATGACTGTTGGGCTATTAAACAAAACCAATACACAGGTGAGGCCCCAAGATGAGCGACCAATTCGCCCCGTTCGATTACGACGCCGCCCGTGCGGACTTCTCCCTGCCGGTGCCCGACGATTTCAACTTCGCCTTCGACGTGGTCGCCAAGCGGGCGCGGGAAGCCGACAAGACGGCGCTGATCGCCATCGACCGCTCGGGCGAGACCGTCACCCGCCACAGCTATTCCGATTTGGATCGCGCCTCCAACCGCTTCGCCAACGCGCTGATGACCTTAGGCGCTGAAAAAGGCGACAGCGCCGTGGTGGTTTTGCCGCGCATTCCGGCCTGGTATCACGTCATCCTCGGCTGCACCAAAACCGGCGTCGTCGCCATGCCGGGCACCAACCTGCTGACCGCCAAGGACCTGGAATACCGGATCAACCGGGCCGGAGCCAAAATGGCCATCGTGACCGATAAGCACGCCGCCGCCATCGAGAGCATCCGCGACAAATGCCCGACGCTCGAGACCCTGATCGTCGTCGGCGGCGAGCGCGACGGCTGGCGGAGCTTCGACGCCTTGTGCGCGGCGGAAGCCGACACCGTCGACCGGGCGGCGTTGCCCGCCACCCGCGCCGACGAGTTGATGCTGATCTACTTCACCTCGGGCACCACCGCCATGCCCAAGATGGTTGGCCGCGATCATTCCTACGCCCTGGCCCATTCGATCACCGGCGACTACTGGATGGACTTAAAGGAAAGCGACGTCCATTGGACGCTGACCGACACCGGCTGGGCCAAGGCCGCCTGGGGCCTGCTCTACCCGCCGCTGCTGGCTGGCGCGGCGGTCATTCTCTACGACGGCGAAGGCTTCGACGTGGATGTGCACTTAAAGATCATCGCCGAACAAAAGGTCACCACCTTCTGCGCGCCGCCGACCATCTACCGGGTGCTGGCCCAAACCGATTTGTCGGGCGCCGACCTCTCCTCGCTGCGCCACTGTTTCGGCGCGGGCGAACCGCTTAACCCCGAAGCCATGCGCGCCTGGAAAGACAGTACCGGCTGCGACATCTACGACGGCTACGGCCAGACCGAGACGGTCAACATCGTCGCCAACTTCCCCGGCATGGAAATCCGCCCCGGCTCCATGGGCAAGCCCTGCCCCGGCCTGACCGTCGACATTATCGACGACGAAGGCAACGTGGTCGCCGACGACACGGTCGGCCATATCGGGGTCAAGATCACCGAGCCCTACCCGCCGGGCCTGTTCAAGGGTTACTACATGGACGACGCGGCCACCGCCAAGTCGTTCCACCACGGCTGGTACTACACCGGCGACACGGCGACCCGCGACAAGGACGGCTACATCTGGTTCGTCGGGCGGGCCGACGACGTGATCACCTCGTCGGGCTACCGGATCAGCCCGTTCGAAGTGGAAAGCGCCCTGATCGAGCACCCGGCCGTGGCCGAGTCCGCCGTGGTCGCCAAGCCCGACGAGATGCGCGGCGAAATCGTCATGGCCTTCATCACCCTGGCCAGCGGCTACGAAGCCAGCGACGAGCTGGCCAAGGACATTCAGGACTTCGTCAAAAACCTCACCGCGCCCTACAAATACCCGCGCAAGATCGAGTTCCGCAAGGAGTTGCCCAAGACCATCTCCGGCAAGATCCGCCGGGTCGAGCTGCGCGACGAAGCGGCCCGGATGTAAAAATCCGGGACCGTTTCTTATCCCGTTTGCGGCAGGCCGTCTTTCCCTTACACTCTCAAGGTCTTAAGGGAGGACAACGATGACGGAAATCACCGGATTGCTGTCGGCCTTCGTGCTCGACGGGAAAGGCCATGGGCGGGAAATCACCGCCGCCGAGTTGGCCGTCTGGACCGCCGATCAGGGCGGGCTGTGGGTTCATCTCGATTGCAAGGACCCGTCGACCGACAAATGGCTGCGCGAGGTGGCCGGGCTCGACAACTACGTGATCGACGGCCTGCTGGCCGAAGAGTCCCGCCCCCGCTGCGACCCCTACGAAGACGGGACGCTGCTGATCCTGCGCGGCGTCAACCTCAACCCCGGCGCCGACCCGGAAGACATGGTCTCGATCCGTATCTGGATCGAGGAAAACCGCATCATCTCGACCCGGGTGCGCAACCTGATGGCGGTCGAGGACGTACGCGGCCAGTTGAAGGCGGGCAAGGGCGCACTATCGCTCGGCCACCTGGTCGCCCGCTTGGCCGCCGCCATGACCGAACGGATGAGCCCGACCATCGCCGAGTTGTCCGACGTCTCGGTCGAGCTGGAAAACCAAATCCTCTCCACCGAAACCGGCCAGACCGTCGAGTTCCGCGACCTGCGCCACCAATTGGTCGATTGCCGCCAGACCGCCATCACGCTGCGGCGCTACATCCACCCGCAGCGCGACGCCCTAATCCGCTTCGTCTCCTTGGATGAAGATTGGATGGACGAGCGGGTGACCGGCCGCTTGCGCGAAACCATCGACCGGGTGACCCGGATCACCGAAGAACTCGACGAAATCCGCGAACGCGCCGCCCTGGTGCAGGACGAACTGACCAACCGCATTTCGCAGCGCATGGAAAAGACCATGTACATCCTGACCGTGGTCGCCACGGTGATGCTGCCGCTCGGCTTCCTCACCGGCCTGCTCGGCATCAACGTCGGCGGCATCCCGGGAGCCGAAACCCCCTGGGCCTTCTGGGCGGTCTGCGGCGGATCGGTGGTGATTATCGTGGTGGAGCTGGTGCTGCTCAGGCGGCTGAGGTGGTTGTAAATTAGATGACCCGTCATTCCGGGGCCCCAAAGGGGAACCCGGAATCCAGAAAACTTAACCGCGGCACCATCCCTGGATTCCGGATATGCGCCAAGGCGCATTCCGGAATGACAATGTCTGTCGTTATTACAACCTCTCCGGCGGGGTGAGGAACTTCGCCGTCTTGCCGTGGTCTTCCATGGCTTCTTTCATTTCCATCCGCGCGATGGAGCGGATGTGCACCTCGTCCGGCCCGTCGGCAAATTGCAGGGCGCGGCCCCAGCCCCAGATGTTGGCCAGCGGCGTATCGGGCGACACGCCCATGGCGCCGAAGGTCTGGATCGCCCGGTTGGTCACCGTGGTGTGCAGGCGCGGGCAGACCACCTTGATCATCGAGATTTCCTTGCGCGCCGCCTTGGCGCCCACGTTGTCGATCATCCAGGCGGCCTTCAACACCAGCAGGCGGGCCTGTTCGATCTCGACCCTTGAGAGGGCGATCCATTCGGCGACCGTGCCGTGTTCGTGAAGATACTTGCCGAAGGTCTTACGCTCGGCGGCCCGCTCGCACATCAGCTCCAGCGCCAGCGAGGCCTGACCGATGGAGCGCATGCAGTGGTGAATACGGCCCGGGCCCAAGCGCGCCTGGGCGATGGCGAAACCGGCCCCTTCTTCGTGCAACAGGTTGGAAACCGGCACCCGGACGTTCTTGAACACGATCTCGCAGTGGCCTTCCGGCGAGTGGTGGTTCATCACGGTGATATTGCGCACCACTTCGAGGCCCGGCGTGTCCATCGGCACCAGCACCATGCTTTGACGGCGGTGGGTCGCGGCGTCCGGGTCGGTCTGGCCCATGACGATGGCGATTTTGCAGTTGGGATGGGCCGCGTTGGTGATGAACCACTTGCGCCCGTTGATCACGTAGTCGTCGCCCTCGCGCTTGATTAGCGTCTGGATGTTGGTGGCGTCGGACGACGGCACATCCGGCTCGGTCATGGCGAAACAGGAGCGGATTTCGCCATTCAATAATGGCTCCAGCCACTGCTTTTTCTGTTCCGCATTGCCGAACATATGCAGCACTTCCATGTTGCCGGTGTCGGGCGCGTTGCAGTTGAACACCTCGGAGGCCCACTGGACCCGGCCCATCAGCTCGGCCAACGGCGCGTATTCCAGGTTGGTCAGACGGGTGCCCGGCTCGTCGTCCTTCAAGCCCGGCAGGAACATGTTCCACAGGCCTTCTTCCTTGGCCAGGGCCTTCAAATCTTCCATGAAGCTCGGCGGAAACACCCCGTCGCGCTCGACTTCCTCGTTGTACTGGCGGATGCGCGGGATGATGTGCGCATCCATGAAATCGCTGACGCGACGCCGCAACTCCTCGACCTTGGGGGTGTATTGGAAGTCCATGGGGCTGGTCCTTTGTGAATTTTCGACTATTGTCGGGTGATATCCGTTAGCAACCGACTTTAGGCTTCGCCATGCGCCTTGTCATCACCTGTTTGATGATGCTCATCATGTGGTTTCCCGCTCTAGCGGAGGGGCCAAGCGGCCTTCCGTCCGGCGGTGCCCATGTTGTGACATCGGTCGTCGACGGCGATACGGTGGTGCTGGACAGCGGAAAACAGGTCCGTTTCGTCGGCATCCAGGCGCCCAAGCTGCCCTTGGGCCGCAAGGGGTTTGAAAAATGGCCGTTGGCCGACGAGGCCAAGGCGCATCTGGAAAAAATCGCGCTCGGCAAAACGGTGACCCTATATTACGGCGGAGCGCGCGCAGACCGTCACGGCCGCATCCTCGCCCATCTGGTCACCGAGGACGGGATTTGGCTGCAGGGCGATATGCTGAAAAACGGCCTGGCCCGCGTCTATACCTTTCCCGACAACCGGGCCATCGTGCCGGACTTGTTGGCCGCCGAACGGGAGGCGCGCGCCCACAACCGGGGCATCTGGGCCCATCCCTTCTACCGCCGCCTCACCCCCGACGCGCTGGGTAAATACCGCGGCACCTTTCAGCTGATCGAAGGCAAGGTGCTGGACGCGGCCAAGGTCGGCGGCACCCACTATCTCAATTTCGGCCAGGACTGGCGCACCGACTTCACGGTCAAGATCGATAAACGGGCGATCAAGGCGTTCAAAGAGTCGGACATCGACCCCTTAAGCTATCAAGGAAAACGCCTCCGGGTGCGCGGCTGGCTCAAAAGCCGCAACGGCCCGATGATCGAAGCGACCCATCCCGAGCAGATCGAGGTATTGGAATAGAGGAAGACGGAATCAATAATTGGAAGGAAAGGCAATCTGCCGCCCTTGGCGAACCGCTTCTTCCTCCAGGGCCTTTAAGAGCGCCCGCTTCTCCGGCGTCCGGCGCGCACCGGAATTGGCGAGTGCAGGCTCGGCGGACGGCAATCCCAAAAGGGACTTCCGTTTCTCAATCTTACGCTCCTGCTCTTTCAGAGTCGTCGTTCTCATCGGAAAGCGTCACCAAATCATCCAGCCCATATTCTCCGGCGGTTTCTTCCCGGAGACGTTTGTCAAGATACGCCGCATTCAGATCGTCGGCAAGTTTGTACAGATATAGCGCCTGATCGAGCATTTCACGGTCACGGCGTATGTTCGCACAGAATTGCCCCATCCGGTCGGCGATCAAGTCTTCTACGAGAATGATACCGAGGCGGTGCCCCTCTTCATCCACTTCGGCCAAAAGTACGTTTGAGGCATCGGCTTTTCCGTCCATAAGGGGCCCCGAAACCACTTCGACGGCAATCAAAAGGTCAGGATGAATGACGCCACGGAGGATGTGCCCCCGTTGCGGACGTTTGAAGCCAAGCGATAAAAGTTCGTCTTCCAGAGCGACACGCGCATCCGAGGAAACAATATCGAAATCAGCCGACTGGAAATGCCCTCCGGAATAAAATTCAACCGCACCGCCCCCGACGAGGATTGGTCGACCATATCCCTTGGAAACGACCGCTTCGCTGGCTTTGGCGAGCAGCGATAATGCTTCCTTATATTCTTTCCTATACGCCATGCCCGCCTTCCTACAGGGTGCTTTAACGAACTAGAGCGCGATCACCCTCTAACTTATTAAATACGATCTGCTCTAAGCCGCCTGCTTGCAGGGTTTGACCGTCGCTTTGATTTCCTCGCCATGTTCGATTTCGGCTTTGCGCAGATCGTAGGCCGTTTGCAGGCCGAGCCAGAACTCGGCGGTGGTGCCGAAGAAGGCGGCAAGGCGCAGGGCCGTATCGGCGGTGATGGCGCGCCGTCCCCGGACGATTTCGGCAATCCGGTTGGTCGGCACGCCGATGGCCGCCGAGAATTTATTCATCGACAGACCGAGCGCATCCAAGTCGTCCTTGAGGCTTTCTCCCGGATGAATGGGGGGCCCGCCGTATTGGGGGGTTGGTATCGTCATCTCAATTCATGCCTTTCGTGTCCCTTCAGTGAAAGTCGCCGACTTCCACCTCATGGGCTTCGCCTTTGTCCCGAAAGCTGATGATCATGAGATATTAGATCAAATATTACTCTTTACGTCAAACGTAACATAAAGAGAGTAACATAAAGAGGGAGACCCTCACTCATGCCCGCGCGCTTGACCCCTCAAGCGCTTAACCAGCACGTCGATCAGCCAACGCAGCGCCCGGTCTTCTTTCGATAGGCGCTCGAGGCGGCGGTCGAGGTCGTCGCGGGAGATGACGGTGAGTTCGCAATCGGCCAGGGCCTTGGCCGAGGCCATGCGCGGCTGGTGGTCGACCAGGCTCATTTCGCCGAACATTTCCATGGTTCCCAGGTCGCCCAGGGTTTCTTCCCGCTCCCCGATGCGGCGGAAGATGCGGACCTTGCCCTTGGCCACCACGTAGGCTTCCTGGCCGATCTCTCCTTCCTCGAAGATCACCTCGCCCTTTTTGACGCTGCGGCGTGTGAGTTTTCCTTTTGCCATGGAGTCGTCTCCCGTGGTCCTGGGCAGTTCCGCCGGCGGCGGGGTTTTCTTGGGTTTGGGTTTCGGTTTGGCGGTCAGCAGTTTTTCGAGCGACGCCAAGAAGGCCTTGCCCAAATCGTCGGACAAGTCGAGACGGGAAACCCGCTCTTTCAGACCGGCGACAACGGCGGTGCGGCGGTCCTTGTTTTCACCGGGCGGCACGATATCGGCGGCCGATTTAAGCTCTTCGGTCAGCCGCATCAACAGCCCGAGAATCAGCTTGTCGTTTTTCTTGAAAAAGTCGGTGCCCGTCAGGTCCATCAGGAAACCCAAACGCACCGCCTGATTGGGGATCGTCTGCAGCAACTGCTGCAAGGTAACCGGCGAAGGCAGGTCCTCGTGCCCGTCGCCCAACACGCTCTTGGCCCTTAGCACAGCCGCTTCGGCCATGCCGGGCCCGCCGCCCAGACCGGCGGCTTCGAACAATTCGCGGAACACCGCCATATAAGCCAAGCGTTCTTCTTCGCGCCCCTCGCGGGTCAACGGGCCGATGCCGCGCAGCGTTACCTCGACCCGCTCGAGCAACGCTTGGCGGGTCATCGGCAAGGGCGTCGCCCCCAACCGTCCGTTCAGCCGCACCAGAACCGGGTGGGTCCGTTTGTTGACCGGAAAGCGCCCGTAAGCCAAACGGACCATGGCTTTTAAGGCCGACCCGCTGTCGCCCCAATCGCCGATCAAGTCCTTGAGCGCCGCCGGGCCGTCGAGAATTTCCGCCACGATGCCGTCGAGCAGATCGAGCCGCGGATGATCGGCGGCCTTGCCGATCACGTCGAGCATCAAGTCGATTTTGTTGGCCCCGTCACCCGCCTCGCCCAACCGGAAGGCCAGCGCCGCCTGCACCATGCGCTCGGCTTTTGGCCCCTCGCCACCGGCCTCGGCCCACAAGGCCTCGTAACCGTGGTTGAGGGTTTTCTGGTAAAGCTCTTCCGCCGCCTCGCCGTCCCGCTCGGCCCAGTTTCTCAGCTTATCGAGGGTTTCATAAAGCTCATCGACCCGGTCGATCTGGCGGCGTTTGGTACCCTTGACCTGCAGGGCGGCGACGATCTGGACGGCCTGCGAAAACAGCCGGTCTTCACGCTCCAGCGCGTTCAGATGCCCCTTGGAATGCAGCAGCTCCAGCGCCGTGATGCCGTGGTGATCGAGGAAGGAGCGCAACACCCGCCCGATGGTCCGCCGCGCGCCAAATTCAAAAAAGTCGGCGAGTTTTTTACAGTACGGCGCGTCGTCGACCGGCTTGGCCGACAACCGCCGGGACGCCCCCCGGCTCGCCTGTTCGAAGATGACGCTTTCGGCCCCGCTGTCGTCGCGCTTGGCGGTGATCCGGACCTTCAAGTCCTGGCCGCCGCGCAGCATGGCCTCGGCCCGGTCCATGGCCTTGGTCCTGACCCGGTGCACCGAATCGATCAGCCACCGGCCGTCGGTCGAACTCAGCACTTCGTATGTGGTTCCGGTGAAGCCTTCCAGCGCCATTCGTCCAATCCGTTAAACAAAATCCATCCCACGGCCACTCTTACCCAATTCGGACGCCGTCTCAACCATGGGAAAACCTTTCGGGCGGAAATCGACACTAAAAGAAAGAATGGATGCGCAGTATTTGCCCGAACGGTCATTTTGCGTATCATCCGTAAAAATCATGTGAATCGTGGGACTGTTTGCCGTGCCGATGTTTAAACGCCTTCTTCCGCTTTTGTTGCTCCCGGTATTTGCCGGGCTTTCCGCCTGCTCGACCAATCCGGCGACCGGCGAGCGGAACTTCACCGCCTTCATGTCGGAAAGCCAGGAGGTGCAGATCGGCCAGCAGGAACACCCGAAAATTCTCAAGAGTCACAACGGCACCTATGAAGACGATGTCGTGCTGCGCTACGTCACGCGGATCGGCAATCTGCTCGCCTCCCACTCCGAGCTGCCCGACCTGACCTTCCATTTCACCGTGTTGAACGACGACATCGTCAACGCCTTCGCCCTGCCCGGCGGCTATATCTACATCTCGCGCGGCCTGCTCGCCCTGGCGGAAAACGAGGCCGAGGTGGCGGGGGTTTTAGCCCACGAAATCGGCCACGTCACGGCGCGCCATACGGCGCAGCGTTACAGCCAGGCCATGGCGACCAACTTCGGCCTCGCGGTCCTGGGCGCGGTGGTCGGCAATCAGGCGGTGTCGCAAGTGGCAGGGTTCGGCGCTCAGGCTTGGCTGCAGTCTTATTCGCGCGAGCACGAATTTGAAGCGGACGCATTGGGGGTGCGCTACATGACCCGCGCCGGGTACGATCCCAAGGCGATGGAGACCTTTTTCCGCAAGCTCGAACAGCATAAACAGCTTGAATCTTTAAGGGCCGGAAAAGACGGACGGGAAGAATACAGCATCATGTCGACCCACCCGCGGACCAGCGAGCGGATTCTCCAAGCCATCAACCTGGCCAAACAAAAAGGCGCGCCGGAGGGGGCGCGGCTGGGCCGCGACGACTATCTCAACGTCGCCAACGGGTTGTTGTACGGCGACGACCCCAAACAGGGCCTGCGCAAGGGCCGGGACTTCATCCACCCCGATTTAAACTTCCAGTTCACCGTGCCGCCCAAGTTCAATCTGTTCAACAGCTCCAACCGGGTGATCGCCAAAGGCCCGGACGGAGCGACGATCATCTTCGACCGCGCCGATCCCAAGCTCGACCTGCGCGACACGCCGATGCCCGTCTATATCCGCGATTTTTGGGTGCCGCGCCTGTCGATTACCGGCTTAGAACGGCTTACGGTCAACGGCATGGAGGCGGCGACGGCCCAGTCGTCCATTTCGACCGGCGAAGGCCAACAAGACCTACGGCTGGTCGCCATCCACCACCCCAACAACGTCGTTTACCGCTTCGCCTTCTTGACGCCGCCGAAACTGACGCCGGCACTGGAAACCGAGTTGCGCCGCACCACCTACAGCTTCAACACGCTCACCGAGGCCGAGCGCCGCGCCGCCCAACCCCTGCGCATCGGGGTGATCAACGTGGGCAAGGGCGATACCCCGCAGTCTTTGGCGCAGACCATTCCATTTGACGAGCGCAAGCTCGAATGGTTCGAACTGCTCAATAAAAACCTCTCGCACCGGGACTTGCGGCCCGGCGACCGGGTCAAGGTGATCGTCCATTAATCGTTGAAACGAGAGCCCACTTTCCCCATATAATTGCCAAAAGAAAAGCAATTCAGGATAGAGAGCGTGATGTTCAAAAGAACTGTCCTTCCAGGGCTTTTGCTTCTGTTGTTCCCGTTTGCTCAAGTTTGGGCTGACGAGCCTCCTTGGGTGATGCCGGTTCAAAGCGAGGACTTTTCCCCCTTCAAGCACCAAAAAAACGGAACGCCGGGCGGCATTGAGATCGACCTTGCCCGCGCAGTCGCCGCCAAAGTCGGCGCGCCGCTCGGCTTCAAAACCCTGGGCGTTTCCGAAGGGCGGCGCGGCTTTCTCGCCGGTGAGGTCACCATCGATTGTTGTCTCGCCAAAATATGGTTCCCCGGACCGGAGAATGACGCCGCCCAGGTGTTCAGCGACCCCCTCTACCGCCTGATGGAAATTTGGTTCTTTCCGCCAAACATGTCTTTTCCCATCCAATCGACAAAAGACCTGAGAGACAAACGGGTCGCCGCCATCCGGGGCTTCACCTATCCGGGGCAGGACGACTTCGGCACCCGGATCGACGGCGATGATGTGGAAAGCGTCGTCAAGCTGATTTTGGATGGTAAGGCCGACGTGGCGGTTTTGGAACGCCACGCCGCCAAGTACGTTATCGACCGGGAAAATTTAAAAGTCGAATTCGGCCCGCCCTACTACGACGTGATGGTGGGGCTGCGTCTGCACCGCTCTTTGGCGGCCTGGCTGCCAAAGGTCAACAAGGCAATTGCCGAGTTGAAAGCCGAGGGCGGGATTGAGACGATCATCCGGGCCAATATGCAGTAATTTATTCGGACTATTTGGCGTGCCGCGCCAGAACCTTTTCCATGAAATCCCGTGCCGCCCTGCCGATCCCCGGACTGCCGCTTTCCCGCGGCCCGGCCACGTTGAGCACGGCAACGTTTAAGGAATCGAGCCAGCTTGAAACGGCGTCAAACGCCTCGTCACGCCGTGGGTCGGCCACCAGAAAGGGGCGGCTGTGTTTCTTGGCCACGCTCACCGTCAAGCGGGTGCCGCCGCTCGGCGTGCCGGTACAGAGGATAAGTGTTGCGTCGCTGTCGACGACGTTTCTTTCGGTCCGCTCCGAATAGCGCGAACTGGCGGTTTCGGTGAGGGGATAGGTTTCGTCAATCGGCCCGTCTTCGGCCAGGCGGCCCCTGGGACACCAGCCCCCGCAGGCAACCCCTAAAAACAGCGCCGCATCGAGCGCCCCCCGGTCCACGCCGGTCTGGCCGCCCGAGACGATCTTTTCAAGGGTTCCCGTTGATTTCATCAGGCCTCGAACCGCTCCTGGATCGTCCCATCCGCGCTAAAACAGACGGCCTCAAGCGCCCCACCGCGCCCGCAAAGACTGTCCAGCGTTGCGGTATAGGGGCCAAACCGCACACCGCGATTTTTTGAGTCATACCCCCGAACGATCAGGCCAAACCCCCCATAAGGCTCCTCAATGGCGTCGAAGTCGCCGGCGCCCCACCAAAAGGTGTCGTCCTGTTCGGCCAACGACTTGGAGAAATCCACCCCGGTATTGACGAAGAGCAACGCCTGATTGTCGAGGAAGGCCGCGCGTTTCAAGGCGCTCAACAGGGCGGTATGGCCGTCCCGTTTACGCAGCCGGGCGCGCAATTCGTTGGTCCAGTGGGTCAACCCCATGATCCCTTCCTCCGCCGCCTTCAGCCCTTCCGAAGCGCTGGCTCCATAGGCTTGCAAGGTCGACTCGATGCCATGATCGACCATCCAGTCCAAGACGTTTTTCGGATCGGCGGCGAACTGAATAGTCAGCAGCTTTTGCCACATTTCCTCCTGTCCGCCGCGGAGAAAAACGATGTTTCGCGGTTCGGCGCCCTTTTCCGCCATCAACCGGCGGCGCATCAGCAACACCTCGTCGAGGGTCTCGCCAACCGCCGGACCGCGACCGATCATGTTGCCGAGATAAACCAGGTTGTCGCCGGGGTCGAAGTTGTCAAAGACGGCTTTGTTGATCGCTCTCAAGCGGTCGGCCTCACCATGAATCGACGGCACGGCCCAAACCCTGCCGCTGCATTTCAGCGCGGCAAAGGCTTCTTCGCTCGCTGGAGCCCCCATCTTCAATCCCATTCCCTCATCGAATTGACATATAGAGCATAATACGTTTCTGAAAGCTTACACTCTAGGGTCGGATCGTTTAGGTGAAATCACTTTCCAGTGTTTCCGCTTAAAACGTGAATCCGCCCCTATCAATAGGTTAGAGGGCGATTCACGGATTAGGGGCGTAAACCTAATCCGATCGCACTCTAGCGATGAGTGTATACGAAAAAGGCCCCGGACCGAAGCCCGGGGCCTTTTCAAGAACAATGATTTTCTCTTAGATCAGATCGTGTTTAATCGGCTAGAGGGCGATTGAGATTACGTCGATCACGCTCTAAGCGGCTTTGTTCAAAACCTCTTCGAGTTTTTTCGTCGCTTCGTCGTGCTCGATGCTCTCGACCGCCGCCAACTCGCTGGCCAACCGCTCAAGCGCCGATTCGTAAATCTGGCGTTCGCTGAACGACTGGTCCGGCTGTCCGACGTTACGGTAGAGATCGCGGACCACTTCGGCAATCGACACCGGATCGCCGGAGTTGATTTTGGCTTCGTATTCCTGAGCGCGGCGGCTCCACATGGTGCGCTTGATGCGCGCCCGGCCCTTCAAGGTAACCATTGCGTTGTCCATGATCTTGCGGCTGGACAAACGGCGTAGGCCCGACTTGTCGGCTTTCGCCACCGGCACACGCAGGGTCATTCGGTCCTGCTGAAAGGTGATCACGAACAACTGCAATTCCATGCCGCCGATTTCCTGGGTTTCGATTCCGATGACCTTGCCTACCCCATGGGTCGGGTAGACAACAAATTCACCGGCGTCGAAGGCTAACCCTTTATCTTTCGTCATTCTTCCGTCTTCTCCACATCCCAATTCGTCAACGAAACGCTAAAGACGTTTCTCCGGCCCCGATACAGCGACCGGGCACCGGACGAAATAGATCGAATTGTACAACTGGGCGTTGCGGTTGGCTCGATATACCAACCCGTTCGCAAAACGGCTCGTCCCCACGAAGCCTTTGCGATGCCCAAACCAGGCTGCCCCCAAACAGCCAAATGCCGGCCCCTCAGCCGGACCGGCCCTGCTTCATGTTATATCATATTTGACGGCTTTATGACAGAGGGAATTTTTGCGCCTGCGAAACGACGCTTCGCCATAAAAAAGGGGCGGGAAAAACCTCCGCCCCTCATAACGACCCTACACCGTGCCGGATCAGTTCCCTTGGCCGGGTTTTTCGCTGAGCATCGCCAACTTACCTTCGCGGTCTTTCCATTCCTCAGCGTCGGCGGGCGGCTCGCCCTTACGCACGATGTTCGGCCACTCGGCGGCGTACTTGGTATTGATTTCCAACCATTTTTCGGTGCCGTCGTCGGTATCCGGCACAATCGCTTCGGCCGGGCATTCCGGTTCGCAAACGCCGCAATCGATGCACTCGTCGGGGCTGATGACCAGGAAGTTTTCTCCTTCGTAGAAGCAGTCCACCGGGCAGACTTCGACGCAATCCATGAATTTGCACTTAATGCAGTTTTCGGTAACGACGTAAGCCATTCCAAAAAGTCTCCGTTGTTGTTCGCCGCCAAAGGGCTAGTTCTGTTCCAATTTTTCCCGGACCCGCCGGCGGGCGAGACCGCTTTCCTTATCGGGAACGGCGATCAGTCCGGCCACCCGCCGCACCAACGCCGCTTCGTAGTCGTGGACTTCGCCGTCCGCATAGGCGACTTCCCAAAGCATTTCGATAATCTTGCCCCGCTCTTCAAAGGGCATCTTGTCCTTGATCACCCGCGTGAAGCCGTAAAGCTGGTGGCTTTCCTCCACCTGCTCTTCGGCATGGGCGATCAATTCCGAGCATTCCTCTCCCGACAGACCGAACTTTTCTTCCAGCGCGATCAGAATAACCGTGCGCTCGTCGTCGTCGAAGTCGCCGTCCATGGTCGCGGCTTCGACCAATAGGCAGGCCGAGGCCAAGTGCAACTCGTCCGCCGCCAATACATTGTCTTCCGGCGCGGACGACATACCGTCGAAAAGTTTTTTCAATCGAGAAATCATGGCGCTCCTTACCACAAGGCATATCGGTACTCAACCCTAACGAATCTAGGGTTTTGAACCGCAAGCCTGTTGCCAGATACCAATTGGGTCCCTACCTTTTCCTTGACCACGGTCAGAAACCGGGAAATCAGCCTGATGAGCCAACGCCAAACCGCCCCCGCAACCGCCCGCAACCGCGAGCCGATTTTGCACCATCTGAAACAATGGCTGCCCAACCGTAAAGGCGCCTTGATTCTGGAAATCGCTGCGGGCACCGGCGAGCATGCGGTTTTCTTCGCCCCGCATTTTCCGCAATCGGTTTGGCAACCGACCGACATGGACCCAAGCGCCAAAGCCTCCATCTCCGCCTGGATCGCCGAAACCGGGGTTGAGAACGTCTTCGACCCGCTCTCCCTCGACGTCACCGACAACCGTTGGCCGGTCGACAAGGCGGAAGGCATGCTCTGCATCAACATGATCCATATTTCCCCCTGGGCCGCGACCGAATCCTTAATGAAGGGCGCCCAGCGCACGCTCTCGGACGGCGGCGTTCTGGTCACCTACGGCCCCTACAAGCGCCACGGCCAACACACCGCACCGTCCAACGAAGCCTTCAACGCCAGCTTGAAAGCCCGCAACCCCGAGTGGGGCATCCGCGACTTGGAAGCCGTAGTGGAAGAAGCCGAGAAAAACGGCATGAGCTGCGAAGAAGTCGCCCCCATGCCGGCCAATAACTTTTGTGTGCTTTTCAGGAAGGGTTAGAACGCGAAAGCCTTACTGAACTATTGACATTCCTGTCAAAATAGGCCATTCTTCCTACAGCAATAGACAACAGGGCTTCTGAAAGGTCGCTATTGCATGTCCGCCTTTAAGGCCAGCATACCACGGTAAGCGACACCTGTACGATCCTGGGCAGAGATGCCTAAGTGATCATAAACAAGGCTCCAGCAGGGGCCTTTTTTATTGCGTTGATCATGGATAACGCTGCCTATCATAATAGGATTTCTTGATTATCTGCTTTACCTTGCTTCTTCTCCCTGTTTTCGCCGCATTCAGAAATTTTGAATAGGCGCTTTTAATAGATAGTTCAATATGCACCCCTCTCGCTAGGCTTGGAAATACTTCGTAAAAAATATGATACTTATCGCCAGTTTGAACCGGAAATTCGGTTACAGTCATGTGGCTTGCCTTATTTCTATCTTTTGACTCCCATGTCGGATAATTATTCTCAATCATAGACTGACAGATATTCGGCAGAGATAATGACAAGCTGTATCTTTCTGGGCAAAATTCCCTTAAAGAGCCACCTTCATCATTGAATGTTGCTTCTCCAGCAACAAGCCCAGTTGAACTGACAGAATAAACGTGAGTTTGGAAGCTCAACCTCACGATTAAGTCCGTTTGATCAACTCCTTCTTTGTGCAGGATAATCCTTTGAGGTTGAAAATGGCTTCGCGAATAAACACGGCCATTGGAAATGATTTCTGTTAGCGGAGTCGAGAATTTCATTGATAAAGCATCTTAGTAGGCGACCAATCAACACCCACCTTAATCGTGTACTCTGACACACACCACACCAAAACCGGAAAACCCTAAATTTCACCCCGCAGCTTGTCCGTCAGTCGCCGCTCCCGTTTGGTCGGGCGGCCTGCGCCTTTTTCGCGTTTGGCCGCCGCGGCGGTGAGCGGTTTGTCTTCTTTCGGCTTCGGCTGGGGCGGGTCGAGGTCTTCGTATAGCGTACGGGCTTCGGTGGCCGGGCCGCGCCGGGCGCCCAGTTGCTCGATCTTAATCAAGCGGATATGCGGCCCCAGCGGAAAGGTCAAGACGTCGCCGGGTCGGACAACATGGTGGGCCTTGGCGATTTTCGTGCCGTTCAACCGCAACGTGCCGCCGTTGACGAACTTGGCCGCCAAGGTCCGGCTTTTGAAAAACCGGGCCTGCCACAGCCACTTGTCGATGCGGAGGCTATCAGACATACCGCCGCCTCGTCATGCCCGGACGTGATCCGGGCATCCACGACTTTCGACATCGACCGCCGCGCCATTTAAGACGTGGATACGCGGGTCAAGCCCGCGCATGACGTCCAATCTAATGACGAAAAGGGCCGTCATTTCTTGAGCTTGAGGTCCTTTAGGGCGGCGAACGGCGAGTGCGGATCGTACTCCTGCTTTCCACTGCCGGACGAGAAGGTTTTCGGCCCGTTGTCGCGCGGCTTGCCCTTGCCTTTGCGCGGGCCGCCCTTGCGGTCGCCCCGTTCGTTGCGCTTGCCGTCTTTGGCGTCGCGGCGCGGCTTGCGGTCGCCCTCGCGTTGCCCTTCGCGGCGCGGGCGGCGCTCGCGTTTCGGTCCCCAACGGTAGACCACCAGTTCGACCTCTTCGTCGGCTGGCGCTTCAGGAGCGGTTTCGCCTTCCGGCGCGTCGGTCGCTTCGGCAGCCGCCTCGGTGGCAGGGTCCGTTTCGCTTGGCGCTTCTTCGGCTTTTTCCTCGGCCTGTTCTTCTGTCTTTTCCTCGGGCTTCTCTTCAGCCGGGGCTTGCGCCTCGGTTTCAGGTGCCGCCGCTTCCGGTTTGGCATCCTCTTCGGCCTTGGGCTCTTCGGTTTTGGCGGCTTCGCTCTGCTCCGCCGTTTCGCCGCGCTCGGCCGCCTTGGCCGCCGCATACGCCTGAGCCTTACGCTCCTTGACTTCCTTGGCCTGCTCGGCGAGCAACGCATCCAGCGCGTCCATTTCCGACTTCTTGCGGGTTTCGGTCACCGCCCGGTAGCCGATGCCCTTCAAGATGGCGTCCATATCTTCCGCCGTGCATCCGGCCAGCGACAGCAAGTCGGGGGTGATGTAAAGCAGGCCCGCCTTGCTCATGCGGAAGGCCAGACCGGCGATCCGCTCCAGCATGTCGAGGCGCACCGCCAAACGGCCGAACTTCCGGTACCCGGCGGCCTCGTAATAGCCTTCCGGCACCTGCTCTTCGATTTCCAGATTGACCCGGCCCGGCGGCAATTCGCAGATATTGTCGAGCTGCTCGTTGAACACCGCCCAAAGCAGGGCGCAAAGATGGGCCGGAGCCGGTTTCAACAGGGCGGGGAAATAGGCGCTTAAACGGCCCAGGCGAACCCCCGTATCGCGCAACGCCTGGCGGTCCGGGCGGCCCAGCGCGGCAATCTGACCGGCCACCGCGTTTCGGGCCATGAACCCGGGCACTTCGGTCAGTTGGAAGACCAGACCTTTGGCCGGCCCGCTCAACTCGGTTTGGGCGGCCTTGAACATCGGCTCCAGGCGGCTCTGGATGGTCTCGCTCACCCACTGGCTCAACCGGGCTTCGATTTTTTCGTGCGCCGTTCCTTCCAAAAGGTCGGAGGGCAAAATCGAAATGCCGGGTTTCAACACCTCGGCTCCCTTGGTCAATTGGGCGATTGGCGCTTCCCGCCAAACGATTTCTCCCTTGGGGCTCAGCGCAAAGGCTTCGTTCGGCTCGTTCTCGATGGTCATAACCCGCTCCACTATCTCTCTTCTTAAGGCCTTCATGGCCGCTCCGGTGACCGCCTTGGCCCCATGACGCGTATCCGCCGCATCCGCTTTGAAACGGAAACCACGCAAATACCCTACATGATGGCCTTCGACAATAACTTCCCCGTCTTTCTTCACCGCGGCGACCAGTTCGCGCCGGTCGCGCAGACGTTTTAACAGAACCGAGGTCCGTTGATCTACGAACCTTTTCGTCAATCGGTCGTGCAGCGCATCCGACAGCTTATCTTCGATGTGCCGCGTACGGCCCTGCCAATGCAGCTGATCGTCCATCCAGCCCGCCCGGTGCGACATATAGGTCCAGGTGCGGATATGGGCGATCCGCTGGACCAAGGCATCGATATCGCCGTCGGTGCGCTCGATCCGGTCCACATGGCTGGCCACCCAATCGGTCGGCAGGCGGCGCGCGCCCTTGCGCAGATGTTTGAACGTCCTGGAGAGCAGCCGGGTGTGGGTGTCGGTCATCTGCTTTTGGAAATCGGGGATCTGACAGACCTCCCACAGCAACTCGATGTCTTCGGGCCCGGCGGCCAAGGCCAGGATATCGGCGTCGGCGCTCAAGGTGTCGAGGGCCTTTTGGTCGTCGGCGTCGCGCGCCCGGACCAGCCCCTCGATGTTCGGCGCTTTTTGCAAACTGGTTTTCAAGGCGTCGATGGAGGTAAAGCGCAGCGAACGGTTACGCCACTGAATCTGGCGCAGTTTTTCGAAGGTATGGGTCTCGATCCGGTCGATGATTTCCGGCGAGACGTCCCCGGCGTCCGCCGTGGTGCCGAAGGTGCCGTCGTTCATGTGCCGCCCGGCCCGTCCGGCGATCTGCGCCAATTCGGGGGCGTGCAGCGGGCGCGGCGCCCGTCCGTCGAATTTGCGCAGGCTGGCGAAGGCCACATGGTCGACGTCCATGTTGAGCCCCATGCCGATGGCGTCCGTGGCGACCAGATAATCGACCTCGCCCGCCTGGAACATGCCGACCTGGGCATTGCGCGTCCGGGGGCTCAACGCGCCCAGCACCACGGCGGCCCCACCGCGCTGGCGGCGGACCATTTCGGCGAGCGCGTAGACGTCGCTGGCCGAGAAGGCGACCACGGCGCTTCTCGGCGGCAGACGGGTGACCTTTTTCGAGCCGGTGTAGGTGAGCGTCGAGAACCGGGGCCGTCCGGTGATTTCCACGTCGGGCACCAGCCGCCGGATTAGCGGCCCGATGGTTTCCGCCCCCATGAACATGGTTTCGTGTTCGCCGCGCACATGGAGCAGGCGGTCGGTAAACACATGCCCGCGGTCCGGGTCGGCGCAGAGCTGGATTTCGTCGACGCCCAAAAAATCGACCCTTCGGTCAACCGGCATGGATTCGACGGTACAGAGGAAATAGCGCGCGCCCTTGGGGACGATTTTTTCTTCGCCGGTAATCAGCGCGACGTGGGAGCGGCCTTTGGCGGCGACCACCCGGTCGTAGTTTTCGCGGGCCAACAGACGCAGCGGAAATCCGATCATCCCGCTGGCGTGTCCCATCATCCGCTCCAAGGCGAGATGCGTCTTGCCCGTGTTGGTCGGGCCGAGGACGGCGACGATACGGGAATGGGACGTGCTGATTTGCATGGAAAGGATCGGGCCGTCATTCCGGCCCGCTCTTAAAAAATCCGGGGCCCTTTACGACATAAGGCCCCGGAGGATAGGGTTCAAACGAGAACCGGTTTACTCGTTCACGGCCGCGGCCTTGTGGCGCTGCGCGGAACCTTTGTTGTTGCGTTCGTTGAACTTGCGCACCTGACGCTCGATGCTGTCGAAAGCGTCCCGCACCGCAACGTAGGCGTCTTCGTGAGAGTGATCGCCCTTGTCGCCTTTGTGAATGAACTCGTGGCCCGGAATTTTGACGTCGACGCGGACGTTGTACAGGGTGCCCTGAGTCTGGTGCTTGTGCGGCGCTTCGATCACCACGCGGCAGCTGATGATCTGGTTGTGGAACTGCTCAAGCTTTTCTGCACGTTCGCGCACGCGCTCTTCCACGGCATCCGAATGATCGACGTTGTGAAAGGAAATCTGCAAGGGGACCTTCATCCCAGCCTCACTTCAAAATATCGTTTAAACCGTACTTACTTGCGCCGGGAAGACCGTCTCCCCAGCCCGTAAGGGCGCTATTCATACTTAAAAGGAAGGACAAGCGCAACGGCAGAGGTAATTTTTCCGAAAAAAGGGGCTTGTCCGGCGCAAGCTTCAAGACATATCAAGGCCTCCCCCCTTTTTTGAGATAGTTGTCAACAGACCCTAATTTAACCGAATAAGGAAGAAGAGATCATGAGCGAGGAGAAACTGGAGTTTCAGGCGGAGGTCAGCAAACTTCTCAATATCGTCGCCCATTCGCTGTACAGCCATAAGGAGATTTTTCTCCGCGAATTGATTTCCAACGCATCCGACGCCTGCGACAAGCTGCGCTACGAAGCGCTGACCGATAGCGGCCTGATCAAGGGCGATCCCGACTTCGCCATCACGCTTTCCGTCGATAAAAAAGCCAAGACGCTGACCATCGCCGACAACGGCATCGGCATGCGCAAGGACGAACTGATCGAAAACCTCGGCACCATCGCCCGCTCGGGCACCGGCGCTTTCGTCGATCAGTTGACCGGGGATTCGAAAAAAGACATGGCGCTGATCGGCCAGTTCGGCGTCGGCTTCTACTCCTCGTTCATGGTCGCCGACAAGGTGGACGTGGTCTCCAAACGCGCCGGTTCCGACGAAGCCTGGCGCTGGACGTCGGACGGCCAGGGGGCCTACACCATATCCGACGCCGAACGGGACGGCCGGGGAACGACGATCACCCTGACCCTGAATAAAGAGGGCAAGGAGTTCCTCGAAGAGGCCCGCATCCGCACCGTGGTCAAGACCTACTCGGACCATATCGCCCTGCCGATCAAACTGGGCGAGGAAACGCTCAACACCGCCTCGGCCCTGTGGACGCGGCCCAAGAAAGACATTACCGACGAGCAGTACAAGGAGTTTTATCACCACGTCGCCCACCAGTTCGACGACCCTTGGATGACGCTGCACAACACGGTCGAAGGGGTGATCGAATACACCAACCTGCTGTTCATTCCCTCCTCGCGCCCGTTCGACATTTTCCACCCGGAACGCAAACAGCATGTGAAGCTCTATGTGAAGCGGGTGTTCATCACCGACGACTGCGAAGAGCTATTGCCGTCTTACCTGCGCTTCGTCAAAGGGGTGGTCGACGCCCAGGACCTGTCGCTCAACATCTCGCGCGAAATGCTGCAAAAGGACGCGGTGGTCGCCAAGATCCGCTCCGGCCTGACCAAACGCATTTTGGGCGAATTGAAAAAGAAAGCCGAGAAAAAACCCGACGAGTTCGCCGCCTTTTGGGAAACCTTCGGCGCGGTGTTCAAGGAAGGCATTTACGAAGACTTCGCCAACCGGGAAAAGCTGGTCGAAATCGCCCGCTTCAAGTCGACCACGGCCGACGGCTGGACCAGCCTGGACGGCTACATCGAACGGATGAAGGACGGCCAGAAGCACATCTACTACATCACCGGCGACGATCTCGACGCGCTATCCAAGAGCCCGCAGCTTGAAGGCTTCAAGGCCAAAGGCGTCGAGGTGCTGCTGCTGACCGATCCGGTCGACGAGTTCTGGGTGCCCTCCTACGGTCCTTACAAGGACAAGGAGTTCCACTCGGTCACCCGCGGCGGCGTCGATCTCGACGAGGTCAAAAAGACCGACGCCAAGGACAAGACCGACGAAGAGAGCAAGGAAGACGACAAGCCCTCCAACATCGACAGCCTGATCGCCGCCTTCAAACTGGCGCTCGGCGAAACGGTCAAGGACGTGCGCAAGTCGGACCGGTTGACCGACAGCGCGGTCTGTCTGGTCGCCGACGAAAACGACATGGACATGCGCTTACAACGCATGCTGGCCCAGCAGGAAAAAGGCATGGGCCTGATGCCCAGGGTGCTGGAGGTCAACCCCGACCATCCGTTGATCCGCAAGCTCACCGAAATAGCCGACAAAAACGCCTCGGACGCCTTCCTTGTCGACGCGGCGCAACTGTTGCTCGACCAAGCGCGGATCATCGAAGGCGAAAAACTCCCCGACCCCTCGGCCTTCGCCAAACGGATGACCACCGTTTTGGCCAAAGGGATTAGCCTTTAACCGGTTGTTCGTCTTTCCCCTCCCCTTCTAGGGGAGGTCGGGTGGGGTACGGTCCAACCCTGATAGATAGGTAACAGTTTAGCCCACTGACATGGGTTACAGGTCTAAGACTTGATCGCGGAGGTGCGGTCATGAGTTGGAACGAGACTTGTATCATGGAAGAACGGATGCGGTTTGTTGTTGCCTGTCTTGAGGGCTCGGAGAGCGTTTCCGAGCTTTGTCGTTGTTTTGGCATTAGCCGGAAGACGGGTCATAAGTGGCTTGAGCGGTTTCGTGCCGAGGGGGTGGTTGGGCTGGAGGACCGGTCCCGCGCCCCACACGGCAACCCCCGGGCGATTTCTGCGGCTCAGGTCGAGACGATTCTGGCTGTTCGGCGGCGTTACGACCGCTGGGGGCCTCGCAAGGTGAAGGCTTGGCTTGAGAGCCATGAGCCGGATATTTCCTGGCCGGCGGCCAGCACGATCAGTAATTTATTTGACCGGGCGGGCTTGACCCGGTCGCGCAAGCGCCGGGTCCGGACGCCACCGAGTACGGTTCCGTTTTCAACCTGCCGGGAAGCCAACGACATTTAGTGCATTGATTTCAAGGGTTGGTTCTTGACCGGGGACGGAACGCAGGTTGACCCTCTGACCTTGAGCGACGCCCATAGCCGTTATTTGTTGGCCTGCGAAGTGGTGGGCCGGACCGATGAGGCCCATGTTTGGCCGATCCTGGAGAGGGCCTTTTACGAGTACGGATTGCCCAAGGCGTTGCGCAGCGATAACGGCGCACCCTTCGCCAGCCGGGCGCTCGGCGGATTGTCCAGACTGGCGGTGAAATTAATCAAGACCGGCGTTCTCCCTGAGCGGATCGCACCGGGAAAGCCGCAACAGAACGGGCGGCACGAGCGCCTCCACCTGACCCTAAAGCAGGAAACCGCTTCCCCGCCAGCCCGAACCCTGAAGGCGCAAATGGCTCGCTTTGATGAGTTCCGTCAAATCTACAATCATGAACGGCCCCATGAAGCTTTGGGACAGGTTCCGCCCGCCAAGCGCTACCGAAACTCCCGTCGAACCTATACCGGCACCCTGCGGTCACCTGAGCCGCCTGATGGCGCCTTGATCCGAAAGGTCCGCAGTGACGGCACCATCAAATGGAAAGGTGAACTGCTGTTCCTTAGCCAAGTTCTTTACGGCGAGCCCGTTGCCCTTCTCGAGGTGGAGAGCGATATCTACGCCATCAAATACGGACCCATCAACCTCGCTCTCCTTAAGGGGAAAAGAGGAATCTGTCAGCCCGGCTGGAGGATCAATCCTGCAACCGGGAACAAAACAGGAATTCTGTAACCCATGTCGCCGGGCTAAACTGTTACCTATCTCGCCGGTTGATCAGGTACCCCCTCCAACTCCCCCTAAAAGGGGGAGGGAAAGGGGATGGCCATCCACTGCCGACAAGCTCACGCCGCGTTTGGTACGCGGGTTACCTTAATCTCGTCGGCATGTTCCATGGCGCGGGCGAGATCGTAGGCGGCCTGAAGCCGGTACCAGGTTTCCGCGCCGCCGCCGAAAGCCTTGTCGAGACGGATCGCCATCTCGGGCGAAATGCCGGAGCGGCCGTTGACGATGTCGGAGACCTGCTTGCGGCTGACGCCAAGGCGCTTTGCGGCCTCGGTCACGGTGAGGCCCAACGGCTCCAGACAATCGAGACGGACCGATAATCCCGGATGGGGTGGGTTCTTCATCGCCATGTTTCCGTCCTCCTAATGGTAGTCGATTAAATCCACATCGCAGGCATGGACGCCGTCGAAGCGGAAAATGATCCGCCAGTTGCCCGAGACGCTGACCGACCAGTATCCCGCTAGATCGCCCTTCAAGGGATGCAGCCGGTATCCGGGCAAGTCCATGTTGGCGGGCTCGGTCGCCTCGTCCAGACGGGCCAGAATGCGTTCAACCTTGTCGGCTTGCTCGGGCGACACCCGGCGCCGATCCCCCTTCTCATAAAGGAGCTTCAGCCCCTTGTGCCGAAAGCCGACGATCATGGATGGAGTGTAACCTGTCACTTATCATTTTACAACACTGAGCGTCTCAAAGCAGCAAAAGTCATCGTGACCTTCGGCCTCAATAAAGTCGGAACATCGGTTTTTGACATTTTGTTTAACCCGGAAAATAGGCTAGCTTAGAGTGCGATCGGATGACGGGGATCGCTTTTAGCGTTCCCGTCATACGTGAATCGCCCTCTACACTTATTGATAGGGGCGGATTCACGCTTTAGGTGGATCGCAGAAAAGCGATCACCTAAAACGATCCGGCCCTAACGGGTAGGTAGAAGGCAGGGGAGCCCTACCGGATAAATTGAAACGCCAATGACCAAAAAGAACAAACCCGCCGAGCGGGAGGCCGGGGAGGCCGAAACCGAAAAAGCCCTGTCCCTGATTACTCAGGGGGCGCACTTTCTCGACCAGGGGTTCAGCGTCTTCGACGAAGACCTGCGCTTGGTCCTGTGGAACCGGCGGATCGTCGAGATTCTGGGTTTTGAAAAAATTCGGATGTACTACGGCATGCCGATTGAAGAACTGTTCCGCTACAACGCCGAGCGCGGCGAGTACGGCGACGGCGACATCGACGCCCTGGTCGAGGAGCGGTTGAACTTGGCCCGGAAGATGGAGCCCCACCATTTCGACCGCATCCGGCCCGACGGCGGGATCGTCGAAATCAAGGGGAACCCCCTGCCCGACGGCGGGTTCGTCACCATTTACGAGGATGTAACGGAAAAACGCGCCGCCGAAGAACGGGAGCGCCGGTATCTCGAAGAACTGGAGTCGATGGTCACCGAGCGGACCGCCGAGGTGGAGCGCAAATCGGCCCTGCTCGAAGCCACTTTGGAAAACATCGACCAGGGCATCTCCTTGATCGACGAGAACCTCGTCATGCAGGTGATCAACGAGCGGGCCTGCGAGTTGCTCGACTTGCCGGTCGACCGTTTCAAAAAAGAGGGCATCCCGTTCGCCGACTACATGCGCTACAACGCCGAACGCGGCGAGTACGGCCCCGGCGACGTGGAGGAGCAGGTGCAATTGCGCGTCGAAGCGGCCCGGCGGTTCGAACCGCACCATTTCGAGCGCCAACGCCCGGACGGCACCTTCCTGGAAGTCAACGGCCGCCCTCTCCACAACGGCGGGTTCGTCACCACCTACACCGACATCACGTCGCACAAGCGCGCCGTTTTGGCGGCCGAAGCGGCAAGCCAGGCCAAGTCGGAATTTCTCGCCAACATGAGCCATGAGCTGCGTACGCCGCTCAACGCGATTATCGGGTTCGCCGACGCCATCAAGAGCGGCATTTTCGGCCCGTTGGGCGCCCCGCAATACGTCGACTACCTGGAAAGCATCTACAGTTCGGGCCATCACCTGTTAAACCTGATTAACGACATTCTCGATCTTTCGGTTATCGAGGCGGGTATGCTGGTCTTGCAGGAAAAAATCGTCCCCATGGAGCGGCTCACCGACAAGGCGCTCAAGATGGTCGAACCCCGGGCGGCTAAAAACCAACTGATCTTGGAGGAGGCCCTCCCCAGCGATCTGCCGTACCTCAAAGTCGACGAACGCCGCATGACCCAGGTTCTGCTCAACCTGCTGTTCAATGCGGTCAAGTTCACCAAGCCGGGGGGCCGGGTCACCCTGTCGGGCGGCGTGGCGGAAGACGGCGGCGCCTGGTTCGCCGTTGCCGATACCGGCATCGGCATGAGCGAAGAGGACATCGCCACGGCGCTCACCCAATTCGGCCAGGTGGAAGGCAGTTTCGCCCGGCAATACGACGGCACCGGGCTCGGCCTGCCGCTGACCAAGGGATTGATCGAATCCCACGGCGGCCGTTTGGCCGTCGACAGCGCGCCGGGCCAGGGCACCACCATGACCGTCCATCTACCCGCCGAACGCATTGCCCATGGATAACCGCGTCATGAACCGCTCAAACTACGGGTTCTTTTCCGCCTTTCGGGCGCGCTATTCGGAGATTGACGCCCAAGGCGTGGTGTTCAACGCACACTATCTGACGTTCTTCGATTCCGCGCTCAACGACTACTTCCGCGAAATGGGCTTCCAATACATCGAGGAAGCCAGGAAAACCGGTTTCGATTTTCATGTGGTCAAAACCCTGGTCGAATACAAAAAACCGATTGAGTTCGACCAGGAATTCGAGGTCGGCGTCAAGACGGCCCGCATCGGCACATCGAGCCTAACCTTCGATCTGGCGATGTTTTTAAAAGACGAAGATACCCTGCTGGCGACCGGCGAGGTGGTCTGGGTCTACACCGACCAATCCACCGGCAAAACCGCCCCGGTCCGCCCCGATCTGATCGAGATGATCCGCAAAACCGATCCATAGAATCGACCAAAACGCGGCGGCTACCGTCCAGCCATCTTTTCCGCTCAACCACAAAAGGTAATTGACAATTCCCCGAGATCAATTAAGTTAGTTATCGATCACTAACTTAAAGGCGGCAATCATGCGCACCCGGAAATCGGCGGACGCCCGCAAGGATGAAATCATCGACGCCACGCTTGAGCTTGCCGACAAGCTGGGTCCCGACAGCCTGACCACCGGCAGGATCGCCGACGCGGTGGGGCTGACGCAGCCCGGTATTTTCCGGCATTTCCCGACCAAGCAGGATCTCTGGGAGGCCGTGGCGGCGCGCATCGGTTCGGTCATGACGGCACGCTGGGACAAGGCGCAACGCACAAAAACCGATTCGCTGGGCCGGATCCGCCGGCTGATCATCGGGCAGTTGCGGCTGATCCAGTCCACACCGGCCATTCCGGCCATCCTGTTTTCGCGCGAATTGCACGCCCAGAACGGCAATCTCCGCAGGGCCTTTTCCGCCCTCCTTAACCGCTTCCACCAAACAATCCGCTCCGCGGTCGAAAGCGCCGCGGCTGAGGGAGAGCTCCGCACCGACGTTGATCCAGACGATGCGGCCTTTCTGATAATCGGTTTGGTGCAGGGGCTGGCCATGCGGTGGTCGATCACCGGACGGACGTTCGATCTGGCCCACGAGGGGGAACGGCTTCTGGACATTCAACTGAGCGGACTGACGCCCGGCGGGATGCCGGAAAACAAGGAAACGGACAAATGAAGAAACGCATGCTCCGGTTTTTTCTCGCCCTGTTAGGTCTTGGCGTCGTGGCGGGCGGCATCACCCTTTTCGTGCTCATGCGCCCCTTGCCCGTGGACGTCGCCCGACCGGCGAAAAACGTCCCGGTCACCGTTTTCGGTCTCGGCACGGTCGAGGCCCGCATCCTATCGAAAATCGGCTTCGAAACGAACGGCGCACTGGTCGAGGTGAACGCCGATCACGGCGACCGGGTCGAAAAAGGCGATATTCTCGCGCGCCTGCATAGCGCCGAACAGGAAGCCCGTGTCGCCAAGGCCCGGGCCGGGGTGGTCAACGGCGAAGCGGCGTTGAAAAAGGCCGAAGCCGCCGCCGAAAAGGCCCGCGTCGTGCTAACCCAGAAGAAACAGACCAACAAGCGCAAGAAAGAACTGGTCGCCCGGCGGGCCGTATCCGTCGAAATGGCCGAAGAAGCGCAGATGGAGGAAGACGTGGCCGCCGTCGATCTGACCGTGGCGCTCAGCGACGTGGACGTGGCGCGCGCCGCCCTCAAGGACGCACAAGCCCAGCAGGAATACGAACAGGTGGTCCTCGATCACCATACCCTGAAAGCTCCCTACGACGCCGTCGTCGTTGAACGCCACCGGGAGCTCGGCTCCGTCCTGGCGTCCGGCGAAGGACTGTTCACCCTGGTCGCGCCGGAAACCGTCTGGACGCTGGCCTACGTCGATGAGACACGGGCCGGAAACATTCGCGAGGGACAGACCGTCGAGGTCCATCTGCGTTCCCAGCCCGGCCGAACGTTCCGGGGACATGTGGCGCGTATCGGCATCGAAAGCGACCGTGTCAGCGAGGAGAGGCGGATCTACATTGCCTGCGACCAGTGCCCGGAACGCTTTCACCTCGGCGAACAGGCGGAGGTCTTCATCACCACGGCGACGCTCGCCGAGGCCCTTCTGATCCCCGAAACGGCGGTGGAGCGGTTCGACGGCGTCGGCGGCACGGTCTGGACGCTCGAGGACGGCAAGCTGCACCGCCGCGCCGTGACGTTCGGCGAGCGGACCCTCGATTCCCGCCTGCAAATCGTCGAGGGCCTGCCCGAAGGCGCGAAGGTCCTCAACCGGTTGCGTCCGGGCCTCAAGGAAGGCCGCGCAGCCAAGGCCGTGGAGGGTGGAGCGTCATGAACCTCGCCTACCGCGACATCAGGCACAATCTCGGACGGTTTCTGCTTACCTGTTTCGGCCTGAGCCTGCTGCTCGGCGTGGTCCTGTCGATGATCGGCATCTACCGGGGGCTGGTCGAAGACGCCCTCACCCTGGTGCGCAGCCCCGCCGTCGACGTCTGGATCGTTGAATCCGGCACGCGCGGCCCGTTCGCCGAGTCCTCGCGCATTCCGGGCGATACGCGGGAAGCCATCGCCCGCCTTCAGGGCGTCCGCACGGCGGGCAGCGTGACCTACCAGTCCATCGAAACGCGGCACGGCGGCGGCAAGCTCCGTCTCTACGTGGTCGGCTTCGAACCGGGGCGCCCCGGCGGGCCGGAGCGAGTGGCCCACGGGCGGACCATCGGCCGCAGCCACTATGAAATCATCGCAGACAAACGGGCCGGACTGGCGCTCGGCGAGCGGGTCCGGCTCGGGCGCGACACCTTCACGGTGGTCGGCCTAACCGACGGGCAAGTATCCTCAGGCGGCGATCCGGTCGTTTACATGACGCTCAAGGACTCCCAGCAGCTGCAATTCGAACAGGCCCCGTCGGCGGCCCGCCGGGAAGCGGCCAGAGGCAACGGCGTCGGCGATACCGATACGATCAACGCGGTGGTCGCCCGCGTTTCTTCCAACGTCTCCCCCGAACAGGTCGCGCTAGCGGCCGAGCGCTGGAAACACCTCGCCGCCATGAGCCAGGCCGAGCAGGAAATCGTCCTCACCCGCTCGGTGGTCGAACGGGCCCGCAAGCAGATCGGCCTGTTCACGGCTCTCCTGCTGATCGTCTCCTCCGTGGTCATTGCGCTGATTCTCTACACCATGACCATGGACAAGCTCCGCGAAATCGCCACCCTCAAACTGATCGGCGCGCCCGACCGGACCATTGTCGGCCTGATTTTGCAACAGGCGCTGGCTATGGGCGTCATCGGCTTCGGGTTCGGCGCGCTGCTGATCGTCTCGGTCAAGGACTATTTTCCGCGCCGGGTCATCCTGCAGCCGGAGGACGGACTGGCGCTCGCCGCCGTGGTCCTCCTCGTCTGCATTCTCTCCAGCGGACTCGGCGTACGCCTCGCGCTCAAGGTCGATCCGGCCACGGCGCTGGGGGGCTGATCATGAGCGGTTTCATGGACAAGCCTCCTCTGGTCGACGTGCGCAACGTCTCGAAACATTTCGGCGAAGGCGAAACCCGGGTCGACGCCCTGCGCGGCGTCGATCTTCAGGTCCACCCCGGCGAAGTGGTGGCGCTGCTCGGCCCCAGCGGATCGGGCAAGACCACGCTGCTCAACGTGATCGGCTGCATCACCGAGCCGAGCAGCGGGTGGGTCAACCTCGACGATGAGGTGGTCTTTGACGGCAAGTGGCTGCGCGGCGACCTTCGGAAACTGCGGCTGGAGAAGGTGGGTTTCATCTTCCAGTTTCACAACCTTCTGCCCTTCCTCAGCAGCGCCGACAACGTCGCCGTGGTGCTGACCCTGGCGGGCTACGGCAAGGCGGACGCCAAGCGCCGCGCCGTCGAGCTTCTCGACTACCTGGAGGTGGGTCACAGGAAAGACGCCATGCCCGCCAACCTGTCCGGCGGCGAAGCCCAGCGAGTCGCCATCGCCCGGGCGCTGGCCAACCGCCCGCGGATCATCCTTGCCGACGAACCGACCGCCGCGCTCGATTCACAGCGGGCCGGGATCGTCATGGACCTGCTGCGCAAGGTCGCCGCCGAGCAGGACGCGGCCATTCTCGCCGTCACCCACGACGAGAAAATTTTCGACCGCTTCGACCGGATTTTCCACCTGCGCGACGGCAGGCTGGACGGTTAGAGGGGCGCTTCATTGCTCTCCCCCTTTTAGGGGGAGCCGGAGGGGGTACAGCGGCGCGGATTAAAACGTCAAGCCGGTCGCTTCGGCTAGCTCCTCAAGCGCCGGGCCGGGCGACACCACCTTGATAGTCTTCATGCCCAGCGCCTTGGCCGGTTTGAGGTTGATCCCCAGATCGTCGAGATAGACCGCTTCCGCGGGCTCGATGCCGATGACGCCGCAGGCCATTTGATAGATTTTCGGGTCCGGCTTGCGTACGCCCACCTTGCTCGATTCAATAACGTGATCGAACAGGGAGAGAATTTCCGCCACCCGCGCCGCCTGTTCGGGATCGCGGCTCATGCCCGCGCCGGTCCCGGCCTTCACGTTGTTGGTGATGCAGGCAACCTTGAAATTTTCCCGGCATTTCTTCAGCGCGGCGACCATTTCGGGGCGGATATCGCCTGAGAGCAAGGCGATGACGTCGCAGCCCGGCACCGGATGACCGGCGGCCGTCGTTTCGGCCTTAAATGCGGCGTCGAACCCTTCCAAATCGATAGCGCTGCGCTCGAACCGCGCCCAGGCGTTGTCGTCGGGGTTGGCAGCGTTGATCGAGCGGATGAAATTTTCAGGAAGGCCGTTGTCGCGCTCATACCGGGCGAACGCCTCGAACGGGCTGGAGGTGATGACCCCGCCAAAGTCCCACAGTACCGCTTTAATCACTTCTCCGCCCTCGCGCCAAATCGTTTTGAGGGCATTTTTCTAACCCACGGACGGCAGGGGGAAAAGCGCAAACGTATGAGCGCCATCATACGGACAGGCCGGGAAACCCTGCCTCAGCAGAGGGAAGGTCGGTCGTTTTGAGCCGGTTGCCGTCAGCGTTCCGAGCGGTAGTCCCGGATGATTTTCACCAGGGTATCGATTTCGGAGCGCGTCACGTGGTCGCTGGCCGCCAGGGCCTGGACGATCGGGTCGTCAAGCACTTCGGCGAGCGGCGGCTCGCGGTGGCTGTCGTATTGCGCCCATAGGTCCCGGTTGGCGGCCTCCAACCATGCGGCACCCGCTTGCTTTGAGCGTCCTTTATCCAATTTCGCCATAGTCGTATTCCCATTCCGGCCGGTCCTTTCGTTCATCGGACCGGTCTTTGAGACCGGACGTTCTGTCGGCACACATCGGGCCGCCTCCCTTGGCGCGCCTGCGCCTGTTCTGATTGCTTGGCCCATACGATGGGAAGGCTTGCCGGTCATTTTGCTGAATTCCCCAACAACTGGCAAATCAACTTTTTCGACATGACGGACAGACCGATGCGAACCGAAACCGGAGACCGTCTTTCTTTCCGGCGGAAGGTTTTGAATTCAATTGTTTTTTGCCCCTATCTCCCGCTCCACGTTTTTTTTCGCCGGGCGGTTTCACGAAGAAAGCGGAATCACTTGAAAGTGATTCGCTCCACCCCCCGGCGAGCGGAGAAAATGCCTCTTTCATGATGGACTTCGCCACATACGGAGGGTTGTTCGCGTTTTCGTTTCTCGCGGCGACCATCTTTCCGGCGCAATCGGAAATCGGTTTATCCGGCCTCGTTGCTTCCGGCAACTACAGCATTCCCCTGCTCGTCGTCGCCGCCAGCATCGGCAATACGCTGGGTTCGGTTGTCAACTGGGCCATCGGGCGGGGGCTGGAATCCATCGCCGAAACGAAATCGTCGCCCATTTCCAACAAAAGCCTGGACCGGGCCAAGTCCTGGTACCGCCGCTACGGCCGGTGGAGTCTCCTGCTCAGTTGGGCGCCCTTTATCGGCGATCCGCTGACCTTTGCCGCCGGCGCTCTGCGCGAACCGTTCTTAAGCTTTCTGGTTCTGGTCAGCTTGGCCAAAACCGCGCGCTACGTTGTCGTCGCCCTGCTCACCATGGGGTGGCTGTAAATCGGGTGTGACGCGATGGCCTCAACCCGATTTACACCTGAAACGATTTTTGGAACCGGCGCTCACCGGCCCACAAAAAGAAAGGCCCGGCGATTTGCCGGGCCGTTTCGTCTTTATTCGGTTGTGAGCCTAGCTTCAACAAGCGCGCTCCCGAACTTCGGAGACGAAACGGCGGAGATCGGTCTGCGTCATGCCGTCGCTTTCCGAAATCGCATGAATAATGGGATCGGACAGGACATCCTGCAACGCAGGCTCTCCGGCGCCGTCCCATACGGGTTGGTTCTTCCGCCCTTCCAAGGGCCTCGGGCTCAGGGGCGTCCTTGCCCGTTTGGGTCCGAAATAAAACATCGAATAGTTCCTTATACTCACTTCACTATAAACATTTAGATCGAGGCCTAAAGTACGCGAACGCCCCGATCCGGTCTTGGGCAAGGCGATGAAAAGTCTGTGACCGTTCCATGAAACCCTGCACTGCCATAAGATTTATGATGTATTAGCAGAATGTCAATATGTGTGTGGATTTATAATTACTACTAACTAATCATGTTTTAATTGACGGCTTATGAACCCAGTTAGCCGCTTCGCTTTTCTCTCCCACGTCATGCGCGGGCTTGTCCCGCGTATCCACGATTTGGACTTTAACGCTTCGAAGTCGTGGGTACCCGGATCAAGTCCGGGCACGACGGTTGAAGAGGAGGAAAAGGTCGCTCAAAGTTAGACCGGATGATATCGGTAAGGTTTGAGGCCCATCAGCTTTATGCCGCGAAGGGCTGAATGTTTGCGGCGACCTCGTCTCCCACGGCGATCTCTGCGCTTTCCAGTTCGAAGTCCCTTTGCATGTTCAGCCAAAATTCAGCCGTGGTGCCGAAATAACGGCCGAGACGCAACGCCGTATCGCCGGTGATGCCGCGATTTTCGCTGACGATCGCTTGAATACGGCTAATCGGCACGTCGATATCCTTCGCCAGCCGGTAGGCGCTTAATCCGTAAGGCTTCATAAACTCCTCACGAAGTTGCTCCCCTGGATGAACCGGCGGCAGATCGCGTTTAACCATAGCCATGCTCCTTCTCAATGGTAATCGACGATTTCGACGTTTTCCGCATTGCCGTCGGTCCAGACAAAACAGATGCGCCACTGATCGTTGATCCGAATGCTGTGCTGACCTTTCCGGTCTCCCTTCAACGCTTCCAGTCGGTTGCCTGGAGGGGCCTTGAGGTCGGTCAACTCTTCCGCCTGATGGATCAAACGAAGCTTCCGTTGGGCGGCGCGCTGGATATCCATTGGGAGCTTCTTGGCGAACCTCCCGTGAAATAGCTTCTCCGCTTGCTTGTCGGCGAAAGACTTAATCATGAATAATACTATATCCGTCAAGCGTATATACGCAACATGTATATACGCTTGACGGATATATTCTTATCGGGTCCTCTTCCAACCAGAAATCCTCGGATTAATTAAGCTCGGCGAGGGCCGCGCCGTAGATCGGTCCCATGTCGGCCGATTGCAGGATCACCGCGCAACGGTCGCCGATGCCCGCCACGGCGGCTTTTTCCACCGACAGGTTGGCGGCCCGGCCGTTCCAATCGCCGATCCAGCGCACCTCGCGGACCACGTTGCGGTTCTCCAGATAGCGCCCGGCGTTTTCGCCGCGGCGCACCTGGGTTTGGTGTTTGCGGTCGAGCAGCACCAGGTAAACGCCGATTTTTTCGCTCAGCGGCTTGCCGTAGTCGCCGACCCGGACCGCGATCCGGTCGCCTGAAGGGTCGATGGCGACCTCGGCTTTTTCAAGGCCGCGCACCGCATCGATTTTCGCCCTGACTTTGTGGCGGTGCGAGCCCACTTCGCCGTAGCGGCCGTCGACGACCATCTGGGGGGTATACACTTGGCGCGTTCCGAACGAATGGGCGTAGGCCCGCTGCCGGGCCGTGGCTTCGGGCGAGGAGAACGGATCTTTCCAGCCGATGTAGTCCCAATAATCCACATGGAAGGACAGCGCCAGGATGCCGTCTTCCTGCGTCAATTCCTGATGAAAAGCGTCGGCGGGCGGGCAGGAGGAACAGCCCTGCGAGGTAAACAACTCGACCACGGTCAAGGGCTTGGCCTGGGCCGACGCCGCCGGAGCGGCCAACAAACCGGCCGCCAGGACCGCGGCAATCAAAAAACGGAACGGCATCGGAACCTCAAAACAGTTTTCTCGGGCACCTTTTCAAATAACCAAAAGCCGCCGGACAGGCCAATCACAGGGGTTCACAGGATGGTGAAAGAAGCATATTTATGTTTTATTACCGATATTATGATTTTTTTCCTTGACTTAAAGCAAAAAGTTTGTAATAGTCCCTCTCGTCAACGCCACAGATGCGCCCGGAGCGAACCGCCCGGGCGTTTTTTTATTCCCCCACCTTTTTAAGGAAACGCCATGTCCGGTTTATTCGGCTCCCCCAGCGTGCCTGCGCCGCCGCCCGCCCCGGTGATTATCGACGATACGGAGGAAAAAGAACGCAAGAAGCGGCTCGCCGCCCTGTTGCGGCGACGGCGCGGGCGCTCGGCGACCATCGCCACCAGCGACCGCGGTCTGCTCGCCGCCAGCCCTGCGCCGGACGCCCCGGCCAAAACCCTACTCGGAGACTGAGCATGAACGGCCTTACCCCCCGCCAGGCGGTCGACGGCGAACGCCGGGCCCGGCAAAAGCGTCAAGCCTGGGAGTCCCATTGGGCCGAGTGCTACGCCTTCGCCCTGCCGCAACGGGGCGGCGGCTTTTCCGGCGCAACGCCCGGCGGGAAACGCACCGACAAACTTTACGACGCCACCGCGTCCGACGCCGTCGATCAACTGGCCGCCAGCCTGCTGGCCCGCTTGACCCCACCCTGGGCGCGCTGGTTCGGCCTGATCGCCGGACCCGACGCGACGCCTGAAGAACGCGACCTGCTGGCCCCGGTGATCGAACGGGCCGGCGAGGTGCTGAAATCCCACTTCGACCGCTCCAACTTCGCCGTCGAGGTCCATCAATGCTACCTCGATCTGGTCACCGCCGGGACCGCCTGCCTGTTGATGGAAGAGGCCGAACCGGGCGCGGCCTCGGCCCTGACGTTTACCGCCGTGCCCTTGAGCCAGGTCGCGCTCGACGAAGGCCCCTCGGGCCGTCTCGACGTCACCTACCGCAAAAGCGCCCTGACCGCCGAACGGATCGCCGCCCGGTTTCCCGGCGCAACGCTGCCGCCCGCGCTTTTGGAAACGTCGCGCAATCAACCGGACGCCGCCCACGCCGTCATCGAGGTGGTGACGCCGGAAAACGGCACTTACGCCTACATGGCGGTGCTGGAAGCCGACGGCACGGCCAGCGAGCCGGTCGTCCTCAAGCAAGGCCGGTTTGCCGCCTCGCCGTTCATCAACTTCCGCTGGCTCAAAGCGCCCGGCGAGGTCTATGGCCGCTCCCCGGTGATGAAGGTGCTGCCCGACATCAAAACCGCCAACAAGGTGGTCGAGCTGACCTTGAAGAACGCCTCCATCGCGGTGACCGGCATTTGGCAGGCCGACGACGACGGGGTGCTCAACCCGGCGGCGATCAAGCTGGTTCCCGGCACGATCATTCCCAAGGCGGTCGGCTCGAGCGGCCTCACCCCGCTCAGCACCCCGACCCGTTTCGACGTCTCGGGGCTGGTGCTCGACGATCTGCGCCAGACCATCCGCCGCGCCCTGCTGGCCGATAAGCTGGGGATGGTCGACGCGCCGAAGATGACCGCAACCGAAGTGCTGGAACGGGCCGCCGAAATGGCCCGTCTATTGGGCGCGACCTATGGGCGGCTGCAATCGGAACTGCTCACCCCGCTGGTCCTGCGCGGGCTTAACATTTTGATCCGGCGCGGCGAGATCGAGGGGCTGGAGGTGGACGGCAAGCTGGTCGATCTGCAGTACTCCTCGCCCTTGGCCCGCCAGCAGACCCAACAGGAAGCCGCCGCCGCCCTGCAATGGATCGAAGGGCTGGCGCTCTTGGGTCCCGAAGCCGAAGCGGTGCTCGACAAAACCGCCGCCGCGCGCTGGCTGGCCCGCAGCCACGGCGTCCCGGAAGAACTGCTGCGCCCCGCCGGAGAAGACCCCACGGCGGGCCTTGACCAGCTACTCGAAACCGGGGTCGAAGCGCTGGCCCAGGCCGTCACCGATGAACAAGGAGGGCAGCCATGAGCGACGCCCTGTCCATCGCCTTCGCCCGCTGTTTTTCCACCCGGGAGGGCGAGCGGGTCTTGGCCCACCTGAAGGCCGTCACTCTGGACCGCGCCCTCGGCCCCGACAGTTCGGACGCGCTTTTGCGCCATCTGGAAGGCCAACGCCAACTGGTCGCCTCGATCCTCGCCCAGATCGAACGGGGCCGCACCGCCCCGCAACCCACCGAACCCGACGGAGACATTTCATGACCGACACCCCGACCACCGAAACGCCCAGCGCCCAGCGCCCCGACGATCTGCCGGAGAAATTCTGGGACGCGGACACCGGGACGCCGCGGCTCGACGCCCTGGTGCAGTCCTACAACGCCTTGGAAAAACGCTTCACCGGCGACGATGCGGCGGGCCGCATTCCGGAAACGGCGGACGCTTACCAGATCGATGCGCCGAGCGACCTGCTCGACAGCGCCCCCGAGGTCAACGCCCGGCTCCATCAGGCGGGCTTCACCCAGGATCAGGCGCAACTGGTCTACGAACTGGCCGACGAATTTTTGACCCCGCTGGTCAGCGAGCTGGCCGCCGATTTCGAAGCGCACCGCCAGACCGACCGGCTGGCCAGCCATTTCGGCGGGGCCGACAAATGGCGCGAAACCGCCCGGCAGATCGAAACCTGGGCCGCCAAAAACCTCGACGAAAGCCTGTTCAACGGCCTCAACAAAACCTACGAGGGCGTACTGGCCCTGGAGCGCATGATGCGCGGCGGCGAACCCCGGATCGGCAATGGCGGTTCAAGCGTGGGCGGACAAAACGAAACCGAGCTGCGCCGCCTGATGGCCGACCCCAAATACTGGCGCGACAAAGACCCGGCCCTGGTCGAACGGGTCCGCGCAGGCTTCGCCAAACTCTATCCGGGGTGATTTTGAATACCAAACGCCGTCATTCCGGGGCCGCCGTTTGGTGGAACCCGGAATCCAGAAATCTCTGAAAACTGCAAAATACCTGGATTCCGGGTTCTCACTCCGTGAGCCCCGGAATGACGACGTTTGGTGTTAAGAGGCATTTCTTTGGTGGCCGCCTCCCCCTAAACGGGGGAGGGACTGGGCCTCGACTTCATTGCGGCTCGGCGGCGTCGTTCATCAGTTCGGAGAGTTCGGCAATCATCTGACCGACGTCCGACCGAGCGACTTCCGCAGCAGCGCCCCGGCGCGCGTGATCCGGCTTGTTTTGTCCAAGCTTCCATGTACCGTCGACCCTATCGATCGTGAATTCCACCGGTACGATCATCCGCTCGAATTTGGCCAAAATCTCCGGAGCGACTTTTCCAATTTCCCAGACCGGTTTGGGCAGCAGCCGTTTCTCAAACCCACTCGAAAGCGCCTCAAGATGAGCCCGAAGATCGTCGGACGGCAAGCGCTTCAGGGTACCTCGCAAGTGTACCGCCACGTAGTTCCATGTCGGCACCTGATCGTCCAGTTCATACCAATCCGGCGAAATGTAAGCGTCCGGCCCGGAGACGACCATCAGTGCAGGCGTTGGCTGTTCGAGCAGTTTTAGGATCGGATTGGATCGCACAAGATGGGCGCCGAAGATTGACCGATCTTCAGACAAAACGAAGGGGATGTGCGAGGCAAGCGGCCCTTCCGGTCCGTTTACACTCAGAACGCCGAAGCCGCGCTCATTGGCAAAAGAGAGGTTTTGTTCTCTCGTCGCCGACCGGAAAGCCTTGTTGGGGTGCATAACTCGCCCTTCTTAAGCATTGACGGATTTGTGGAAACTCTGCCTCCCATGGCGGCGGCCTCTTCCCCTCCCCTTCTAGGGGAGGCCGGGTGGGGTACCCCCTCCAACTCCCCCTAAAAGGGGGAGGGGAAACTCTACGGCCCGGTGCCTTTGGCCCAATCGAAGTAAAGGTCGTAGGCCCGTTTGAACAGCGGTCCCGGCGCCAATTCCTTGTCTTCGATTTTGGTGCAGGGCTGGACCTTGGCGTAGTTGGCCGTCGAGAAGATTTCGTCGGCGTCGAGCAATTCGTCGAAATCGATGGAGCGTTCGACCACTTCGACCCCGTCGCCGCGCAGCAGCTTGATGACCCGCTGGCGGGTGATGCCGTTCAAGAAGGTGCCGTTGATCGCCGGAGTGTGGACCACGCCGTCCTTGACCATGAACAGATTGGTATGGGCGAACTCGGCGACGTTGCCCACCGGGTCCATGACCACCGCCGTATCGAACCCCTTCTCGCCCGCCTCGCGGCCGATGCGCGCCACGTTGGGATACAAACACGAGGCTTTCGCTTCGGTCGGCGCCATGTCGCGGGCCGGGCGGCGGTAGCTCGATTTGCAGGCCGAAAAGCCCACCGGCTCGGGCACCGGGGTTTCGTAGATGCTCAGCACGAACCGGGTGCTGTCCGGCTCGGGCATGACGAAGCCCTCTTCGGCGTAGAACATCGGGCAGATATAAAGATGCGTGCCGCGCGGAAACCGGCGGATGCCTTCCCAGGCCAGCTCCTCGATTTCGCCCGCGGTGATCGGCACGTCCATGCCCAGCAGCCGGGCCGAATTGACGGCCCGCGCGCAATGGCGGTCGAGATCGGGGGCGTAACCGTTGAACGCCCGCGCCCCGTCGAACACCACCGAGGCCAGCCACATGGCGTGGTGGCGCGGCCCGACAATCATCGGGTTGCCGTCGTGCCAGGTGCCGTTGATATAGGTGATCGTCTTACCCGTCGGAATTTTTCCCATGGGCATGTCTCCCTGTTCGCACTGCGCTTTTCCTGTGCTTGAAAAAAAAGGATAGCCGGAAGTGGGAGATGTGGGAAGAGACTAGAAGCGGATTACTGGCTATGCAGTATCACATGATACCAAGTGTGCCGCTGGTCACATTTTTGCCTCAGTTATTGATTTATAGTAGTTCTACACCACCTTAACAGGATGGTAATCGCTATCTGAAAAACTATTTGGCGAGTACCTGACTAGATGCTACAACCTCGCCCCAAGAATTAAGGGGCGCGGAATGGGCAAGAAGGCAAGCGGTGATCTTGATTGGCTGGAAGAGCCGGTCACCAAGCTAGTTGAGAAGCTGGAAGAGCCGCATCTTTTCTGGTTGATCGTTGGCATTGTATTGCTTTCCGCGGGAGCTTATGTACTGCCCCATTTTCTGGCGTTCCTGAACGCCAGACTTGAAATAAAGCGGAAATGGGAGCATAAAAACACGAAGCTCCAGAGCGACTACAAGCATAAGATGGAACGGCGTCGCAACAAAAAGGCCAAAGAATTGGCAAAACAGAGCAAGACAGGTAAGGGAGATACCCAATGATGGTGCTTAGCGCTATTGTGCTGATCGCTTTCATTCTATTCGCAGGGTGGTTTGCTAAAGCCCGCACCGCTCAATTGAAAGCGAAAAGCGAATTTCTGGACAAGTTTTACCACAGCGCAGAAGCCCTTATGAAAGAGGGCGATACTCCTGATGCTGTGTTGGCACTTGTTTCCCGCATGTCAGATTGTTTAGATAGCCGTCGGTTGGTTTGGTCTGTTTTCAGCGACTTGCTAAGAGGACGGACGAGAGCGTTCTACCAGGAGCACCAAGGCGATCTATTCAAGTCGCTTCATGAGCAAATTTCGGTGATGCGCCCAGAAATGCAGAAGCATTTTTATGTAACGCTCATAGCTTCCTTAATGGCAATCACCTACAATAATTTGTTCTTAGGTGCCGTTTTAAGAAGGGTGATGTTCTTTGATCTCATCGTGGCTGAAAGAAGCCGCGACCAACAGCCGAGTAGCAGAACCGAACATCTTGTAGTGCGCTTCTTTGGCCCAGGTAACAATGGGGACAATGGGAATGGTTGCTGTACTGCCGCCGCCTGAGCATTCTATCTGCTTTCATGATCAAGCCGCCTTCGGGCGGCTTTTTTACTGGGAAAGCCCATAAAAATGATAGCGCACCCTATTGAAACGCCGGTTATCTCTGGTGTTTTTGAAAAATAACAAAAACAGGCTTTAGGTGTTCAACCATTTTAAGACGGCTGAGCCCCCTTACTGGCTGGCCCAGACGATGCGGGCGATCCACTCGACTTTGTCCATGTCGAGGGCGCGCTCCGGATGGGCCGGGTTGATCGATTCCAGCTCGACGGTGCGCGCGGTCTTGCGTTTTAGCACCTTGGCCATGATCTCGCCGTCCTTGGTCTTGACCACCACCCGGTCGCCGCGCCGCACGCTGGCGTCGGGCGAGATGACGATGGCGTCGCCGTCCCGGTAGGCCGGTTCCATGCTGTCGCCGCTGACTTCCAGGGCGTAGGCGTGGGGATCGCCGACGTCGGGGAAGGGAATTTCCTCCCAACCGGCCCCGGCGGGGAAGCCGCCGTCGTCGAAAAACCCGTTGGCCCCGGCCTGGGCGAAACCGATCACCGGTATATTGCGGTAGACCCCGTTGCCGCCCGGCGCGTTGCTGATGTAGGCGACGAACTCGCCGAGGCTGGTGCCGGTGGCCTCAAGGATTTTCGAAACGCTCTCGGTGCTCGGCCAGCGCAGCTTGCCCTCGCGGGTCGTCCGCTTGCTTTTGTTGAACGTGGTCGGGTCGAGACCGGCGCGGCGCGCCAGGCCGGACGGCGAAAAGCCTTTCTCGCGGGCCAGGGTGTCGATTGCGTGCCAGATGTCGGAATGTTTTAGCATGGGAACATTGTCTTATAGGTTCCTTCTCATTGCACTAGGAATAAAAGCCTTGACGGCCGGTTTCCGTCTCTGCTATTCGTTTGTTTAAAATGTTCATGTTTTGTTCTAGAGGAGACGCCCTATGGTCCGCGCCCCAATGACCGCCCCCACCTTCGCCTCCGAGCCCCCGGCCACCCCGTTCGCCAAGTCCGAAGACGTTTGGTTCTGGTACGTCCGTTGTCAGATCGCCCGCGACGCCGGGGCCCGGTTCGTCGCCGGATTGAGCGAGACGCCGCGGCCTTGCGAGCCGGACGATATCTACCGGGCCGTGCGCAGCCTGTGGTTGGCCGGAGCCTTGACCCGCCGTCACGTCCAGACCCTGTTCGACTACGGCTTCCGCGAAACCCCTCCCGACCCCCGCTGCCGCGAAGAAGCCAAGGCCCGGCGAAGCTGGGAAGAGGCGCTGGACCGGCTGGCTACGCCGCTGAAGGCAAAAGGCATTCTCGACGAGGCGACCGGCCAATGACCCAAGCGCTTCTCCCGCCGCCGGACCCGGCCAACGCCGCCCTCCCGGCCCTGGCGGTGTTTAGCGGCGAGACGGAATTTTGGTGGCTCAAGGGCCTCAAGCCGGGGTTCCGCCACTGCTTTTTGGTGTTGGAGATCGACGGCGTTTGGGTGGTCTTCGATCCGCTGTCGCACCAGACCCGCTTCGGGCTGTTTCCGGCGGGCGACGCCGCCACCCTCGCCGCCGGGTACGAGGCCAGCGGCTGCACGGTCGCGCCCTGTCTGGCCCGCCCCGCGCCGCCGAAGCGCGCCCCGCTGTTGCCCCATACCTGCGTCGAAGCGGTCAAACGGGTGTTGGGACTGCACGCTAGGGGCGTTTTGACCCCCTGGCAGCTCTACAAAAAGCTCAAGCAGGATTTTTTTCCTTAAAACTATCCCCAGGTTCGGCGGCCCGGTTTCGCCGTCTCACCTTTCTCTCATCCCCTCCGCCGGACAACCGCTTTCCCCTCGCGGCCCGGCGGCCTTTTCGAGCGCCCCACTCTGCGGCGGCTCTCCGACTTCGTGCGCACCGGAGAGCCATAACCGCGGTTTGGCGGGCGCTCTTTTTTTTCGCCAACATAAGGAGACTGCCATCATGTCTACGGGAATCGTGGACGGGTTCACCAAGCATTTCCAAGCCGAGGTGCATACCCAATACCAACAGATGGGTTCCAAGCTGCGCAACACCGTGCGCTCGAAGAACGACATCAAGGGTGCGACCACCACCTTCCAAAAAGTCGGCAAAGGCACCGCCAGCACCAAGGCCCGTCACGGCAAGGTGCCGGTGATGACCATCGATCACGAACCGGTCGAATGTCCGCTCTACGACTACTACGCGGGCGACTGGGTCGACAGCCTCGACGAGCTCAAGACCAACATCGACGAAATGGCCGTCGCCGCCAAGGCGGGCGCTTACGCGCTGGGCCGCAAGACCGACGAGATGATTATCTCCCAACTCGACGGTTCGACCAATTTCGCCGGTGCGGGCACCGACGGGCTGACCAAGGCCAAGGTGCTGGCGGCGTTCGAAATGCTCGGCGAGGCCGACGTGCCCGACGACGGCCAACGCTTCGCCATCGTCGGCTGGAAACAGTGGAGCGACCTGCTCGGCATCGAGGAGTTCGCCAACGCCGACTACGTGGGCGGCGAGGCCCTGCCGTGGAAAGGCAGCCAGGCCAAGAACTGGCTCGGCACGCTGTGGATGCCGCATTCGGGTCTGACCAAGGACGGCGACGATATCCGCTATTGCTACTGGTACCACAAAACGGCCCTCGGCCATGCGGTGGGCCAGGACGTCAAAACCGACGTCACCTGGCACGGCGACCGCGCCGCCCATTTCGTCAACAACATGATGAGCATGGGCGCCAAGCTGATCGACCCGACCGGCGTGGTGTCGCTGCGCTGCCTCGAAAGCTAGCGCCCGCGCCCGTACCCCTCCCAGCCTCCCCTAGAAGGGGAGGGGCCACTTTTTCCCTCCCCCTCTTAGGGGGAGCCGGAGGGGGTACTCCTCAAACCGACACTTCATACCCTTCCGACTTTCTAGGAGACCTTCATGGCCTACCAATCCAAGAACTTAAGCGTGCTGGCCTACGCCAACGGCTTCACGCTGTGGCACTACACCACCGCCGACACGGCGGCCGAGGCCGATACGTCCGGCTACTTCAACGAGGCGTCCGACCTGTTGCGCAGCGGCGACATGATCCTCGCCAACACCGACACCGACGGCACCCCGGCAGCAGGGATCTTCCTCGTCGCCTCCAACAGCGGCGGCACGGTCGACCTCGCCGATATGACCACGGTGGGCGGCACCGATACGGACTAGCAAACCCGTACCCCTCTGATCCCCATCATTCCGGGGCCGCAGAGCGGAACCCGGAATCCAGACAAAACGCCCGTTGCAAGGCTCCTGGATTCCGGGTTCGCGACGCGCCCCGGAATGACGACGAAAATCCATCCCCCCCAACCTCCAAGGAGTTCCCGCCATGGCCTTAAGCGCCATTGCGCTCTGTTCGCGCGCCCTGTTGAAACTGGGGGCCGACGGCATCGCCTCGTTCGACGAAGGGACAGCCGAAGCGGAAGTGTCGGCCAACCTCTACCCGTCGATCCGCGACGCGCTGTTGTCGTCCCACCCCTGGTCGTTCGCCACCGGTCAGGCGGCCTTGCCCAAGCTGGCCGCCGCGCCGGTCGCCGACTTCGCCAACGCCTTTCAACTGCCCGCCGATTTCCTCCGCGCTCTATCGGCGGGGACCGGCGTGCGGGGCCGGGGCATCGACTACCGGCTCCACGAACAGCGCCTGCATACCGACGCCGATCCGGTGGTCTTGAGCTACATCTTCCGCCCCGCCGAAAGCGCCTTTCCGCCGTTTTTCGATCAGGCGGTGATCGCCCGCCTGGCCGCCGAGTTCTGCCTGCCGTTGACCGAAAGCACCAGCCGGGCCGAAGTATTGTTCAAGCTGGCCGAGCAGGAATTCCGCCGCGCCAAGACCATCGACTCGCAGCAGGACACCACCGGCGGGTTCGATGGCTTCAGCCTGACGGAGGCCCGCGCCTGATGCCCCTGCCCCGTCACCAGAAAAACAGCTTCACCGCCGGAGAGATCACCCCCCGCCTGTTTGGGCGCGGCGATCTCAAGGCTTATGAGAACGGCGCGGCCCAATTGCGCAACGTCGTCATCCACCCGACCGGCGGGGTCAGCCGCCGGCCCGGCCTGCGGTTTCTCGACACGCTGGCGGGCAAAAGCCGTCTCGTCGCCTTCGAATTCAACACCGAGCAGACCTATCTGCTGGCGTTTTCCGATCAGGCGGTGCGCGTCTATAAGGATGACGTTCTCACCGCGATCCTCGACGCCCCCTGGACGGCGGACCAGCTGGCCCAGCTCAACTGGACCCAAAGCGCCGACACGCTGCTGGTGGTCCATCCCGACGTGCCGCCGAAAAAGATCACCCGCACCAGCCACGCCGACTGGACGGTCACCGACTGGAGCTTCGCCAGCGACAACGAAGCGGTCCATCAGCCCTACCACAAGTTCGCCGAGCCCGAAGTAACGATGGCCGCGAGCGGCACGTCGGGGACCGTCACCATCACCGCCTCGGCCGATCATTTCGAGGCGGACCACGTCGGCGTCCGGTTGCGCATCGAGCAAAAACAGCTGGAAATCACCGCCGTCGCCTCGCCCACTTCGGCCACCGCCCTGGTCAAAGAAAGCCTCTCCGGCACCTCGGCCACCGAGGACTGGGAAGAGCAGGCGTTTTCCGACGCGCGGGGTTGGCCGGTGTCGGTGTGTTTTCATCAAGACCGCTTGGTCGTCGGCGGGTCGCGCGACCTGCCCAACCGGCTGTGGCTGTCCAAGTCCTCCGAGCTGTTCAACTTCGACCTCGGCGAGGGCCTCGATGACGAGGCTATTGAATTTTCCATCTTAAGCGACTCGGTCAACGCCATCCGGGCGGTATTTTCCGGGCGGCATCTGCAGGTGTTTACCTCGGGAGCCGAATGGATGGTCACCGGCGTCCCGCTGACGCCGGAGAACGTTCAGCTCAACCGCCAGACCCGGATCGGCGCGCCGGTCGACAGGACGGTGCCGCCGCGCGACGTGGACGGAGCGACCCTGTTCGTCTCGCGCCACGGCGACGAGCTGCGCGAGTTTCTGTTCGCCGACGTGGAACAGGCCTATCAGGCCGCCGATCTGGCGCTGCTCGCTCAACACCTGCTGCGCTCACCGCTCGATCAGGACTACGACACTGCCCGGCGGTTGTTTCATCTGGTCAACGCCGACGGCACCCTGGCCACCGTGACCGTTTACCGCTCCGAACAGGTGACCGCCTGGTCGCTCGCCGAAACCGACGGGACCATCGGCGCGCTCACCGTCGTCGACGGCACGGTCTACTTGTCCATCGAGCGCAACGGCGCTTATCTGCTGGAGAAGTTCGACGCGGCGCTCAATGTGGACAGCGGTCTGACCGGCCTCTCGGCCAGTCCCAAAACCACCTGGTCGGGGCTCGATCACATGGAAGGCCGCACGGTCAAGGTGATCGCCGATGGGGCGCTGCGCAACGACGCAGTGGTCAACGACGGCGCGGTGACGCTCGATCAACCGGCCTCGGCGGTCGAAATCGGCCTGGCCTACGCCCACCGGGTCGAGCCTTTGCCGCCCGCCGCGGGCGGCACCACCGGGGCGCGCCCCGGCTCCAAGGTGCGGCTGGTCGCCTTGACGCTGCGCTTGATGGAGACAGCCGCCTTGCGCATCGATTTGGGCAAAGGGTTCAAGGACCAGCCGTTCAAGAAAATCGCCACCGGCGGCATTCTCGACACCCCACCGGTTCCGTTTTCCGGCGACAAGACGCTCCGGGCGCTCGGCTGGAAGCAGGACGGCACCCAGCCGCTGTGGGTGATCGAGCAGGACCGCCCGCTCCCCTTCACCCTGCTTTCGGCCACCGCCGACATCAAGGTGACCGGCTAACCTAGCCTTCTCCTCCCCCAAACATAAGGAAAGCTCTCATGGGCAATATTGCCGCACAGGTCGCCATGACCGTGGCGTCCAAAGCCTTGGCCGGGCAGGCGCAAAAGAAACAGGCCAAACGGCTGGCCGCCTATCAGGCGGCGCAGACCGAACAGACCCGCCGCCAATTTGAGATGACTGAGCGGCGGCGCAAGGAACAACTCAAACGCAGCCTCGCCGCCCAACGGGCCCGCCTCGGCGCGTCCGGCACCGGCTTGAACGGCGGCTCCAACCGGGCGTTGCTCGACGGGCTGGCCAAGCTGGCCGAAACGGAATCGGCCGAAGCGCGCGAACGCCTGGGCTGGCAACTGGGCGCGCTTAACCGGCGCAACCTTTTGCAACAGGAAAGACTGTCCGCAGGCAGCGGGTTCGACGTCGGCAGCCTTTTGCAAAAAACCCTCCCCACCGCCATTGATATCTTTCGAGGCTCCAAATGACCGAACACATTCAAATCGGCGACGTTACGCCGCGCGTCCAATACACCGCCGACGGAGCGCTCACGGTCTTCACCTACGCATTCCCAATCTTCCAGCCAGCCGATCTGGCGGTCTACCTCGGCGAGGCGCTTCAGGAAACCGGCTACACGGTGGCGGGCGCCGGCGACAGCGGCGGCGGCACCGTGACCTTCGACGCCGCCCCCACCGAGGGGACCGTCGTCACCCTGCGCCGCGCCCTCGCCATCCAGCGGACCACCGACTTTCAGGAAGGCGGCGAGTTCCGCGCCAAGGTGATTAACGACGAACTCGACTATCAGACGGCGGCGCTGCAACAGGTGGAAGCCGAAGCCCAGAGGGGCATTAAGTTGTCGCCGACCGACACCGCCACATCGATGGAAATTCCCTCTCAAACGGACAGGGCCGATAAGCAGCTAGGCTTCGACGGCAACGGCGATTTGATCGCTACCGACGGCGTCCCCGGCCCGCAAGGGGACCCCGGCGCCGCTGGCGCAGACGGTATGGACGGGGCGGACGGGATTTTCACCGGGGCCGAGGCAACCGTCGCAATCGCCGACGCCGATTTAATTGCGCTTCTTGACGACAGCGACGCAAACGCCCCGAAATTCGCCCTGTGGTCGGCGATGAAGGCCGATGCGCAACACCAAACCGCCTCGCAAGCCGAAATGGAGGCGGGCACCGAAGCGGCCTTGCGAGCCATGTCGCCGTTGCGCGTCGCTCAAGCGATTGCGGCCTTGGCAGGCGGTGGAGGAGGACTGCCCATCGGCGCGGTAATCGATTGGGCCAGTTCCTCCACTCTGCCAACGGAAGGAACTTGGGCGGACTGCAACGGGCAGAACATCAGCCGCACGACTTATTCCGAACTCTTCGCAATTGTCGGCACCGAATGGGGCGTCGGCGACGGGTCGACGACGTTCGGTCTGCCCGACCTTCGAGGGCGTATGACCATTCATGCGGGGCAAGGTTCGGGACTGACGAACCGCACATTCGCCGACACGGGCGGCGACGAAGACCCCCAAAGCCACAATCACAGCGTTTCGGTCAACAAGGCGACGGGCTCATTCGGCTACGGAAACTTCGGGCTCGCAAACTATGAGACCCACGGCGGCTACTCCAGCTTCAACAGTTCCAGTTCGGGTTCGGGCTCGGGCGGAAACATGCCGCCGTTCGTCGTGGTGCGCAAAATTATGAGGATTCAGTAAATGACTGTAACAATCGCAAGCAGCCTATGGAGCGGCACCCGCGCCGAACTTCAATCCGCCGTTGACGCCTTCGCCGCCGAAATGGAAGCCCACAAACTGACGGTCGGCGTCCCGGCTCCCTTGGCACCGTCCAAGGCGGTCGATCAGGCCTACCGGCACGGTTCTTTCGTTCTGGAAAGCGAACAGGTTGAGGCCGCCCCGGACCCGGATACGGAAGAGGCCGCGCAATGGCGAACCTCCGACCTTGAGTTTATCCGGGTGATCGAGGACTTAACCGAAACTCTGATCGCCAAAGGCGTCATTGCCGAAGCCGACTTGCCCGCCCAAGCGCAAGCGAAAATCCAATCGCGCCGCGCCTTGCGGCAGGCGGAGTAACGGCGCAATGCACGAGGTCGGCCTCGACGATTTCATTCGGGCCTGGAACGACCGGCAGAACTTGACCACACCGGCCCTTCACCTGCGGATCGCCGGATGGCTTTCCAGCTCCTGGGCGGCGGGCGAGCGGCAATTGCTGTTGATGGCGTTCCGTAGCAGCGGCAAGTCGACCCTGGTCGGACTGTTCTGCGCCTGGCGGCTGCTGTGCGATCCCTCGACCCGCATTCTGGTGATGGCCGCCGATCACGCCTTGGCCCGCAAGATGGTCCGCAACGTCAAACGGATCATCGAGCGGCATCCGCAAACCGCATTGCTGGTTCCCAAACGAAAGGATCAGTGGGCGGGCGATCAGTTCACCGTGGCGCGCGATCAGGAGCTGCGCGACCCCTCCATGCTGGCCAAGGGCATCGGCGCCAACGTCACCGGGTCGCGGGCCGATTTGGTGATCTGCGACGACGTCGAGGTGCCCAACACCTGCGATACGCCGGGCAAGCGCGAAGACCTACGCGAGCGGCTGGCCGAAATCGACTACGTTCTGGTTCCGGGCGGCTTGCAGCTCTATGTGGGAACCCCGCATTCGTTCTATTCGATCTACGCCAAAGAGCCGCGCAGCGAGAGCGGCGAGACCGAGCCTTTCCTCACCGGGTTTCACCGCCTTGAAGTCCCGTTGACCGACCGCCGGGGCCGTTCCGCCTGGCCGGAGCGCTTTCCGCCCGCCAAGATCGAAACCCTCAAACGGCGCAGCGGTCCGGCCAAGTTCTTGAGCCAGATGATGCTGACACCGACCAACACCGCCGAGGGCCGCCTCGACCCCGACCGCTTGCTCACTTATGACGACGCCATTGCGCTGCGCCGCGCCAACGGCGAGACGATTTTGGAAATCGGCGGCAAGCGGATGCTCTCGGCGTCGTGCTGGTGGGATCCGTCCTACGGCAAACCGCACTCGGGCGACGCCAGCGTCATCGCCGCGATCTTTACCGGAGAAGACGGCGCGAGCCATCTCCACGGCGTCGCCTATCTGACCCACAATCCGAAACGGGCCAGCGAGGAAGACGAAGCAACCCAGCTTTGCCGGGCGGCGGTGCGTTTTCTCAGCGCCCACTACCTGCCGTCGGTCACGGTGGAGACCAACGGCATCGGTAAGTTTCTCCCCGGCCTGTTGCGCCGCGAGTTGGCCCGCGCCGGGGTCGGCTGCGCGGTGTTGGAAAAAGCCAGCCGCCTACCGAAAGACAAACGCATCCTCGAAGCCTTCGACGCCCGGCTGGCCGCCGGGGCGATCCGGGTCCACCGTTCGGTGTTGGAAACGCCGTTTATCCGGGAAATGCGCGAATGGCGGCCCGGCGGCAAAAGCGCCGACGACGGTCTCGACGCCGTGGCCGGAGCCTTATCGTCCGAACCGGTCCGCCTGCCCCGTTTCGCCGCCCGTGAAACCCAATCGCCGGTCTGGGCGCAGGGCGTCAAATCGTTAACCGCGCCCCACGATTTCACCGCCTAAACAAGCGCCACGGCCCCTTCAGCCACCCCGGAACGCCGCTTAACCCTCTAAGAAACATAAGAAATCCGACCTCGGCGCAGGTGATCTCACAATTCGGTGAAATATACGTCAGGATAAACGGTTTGGCTGGAAAACGGTGGTAAAATACCCATATCGACTCGTAAGAGGCTCAGTTTCCACACAAAGCGACAAGCAAGAAAAATTGCTTTTATGTCTTCAAAGAAACTGAGGGTCGGGACCTACAAAAAGGGAGATGGCGGGAAGGAAAGGAACCTTTTACTGAAAGGATCGTGCCATGTTGCGGATTGCTACTTTCGTTATCGGACTTCTCATGCTAGCGGGATATTCGGTTACTGCGTTCGCAATGCCGGCTACCTTCTGCGGCAACCGGGCCGAAGTCGCCCAAACCCTCGAAAAATCCTACGCCGAGCACCCTAGTGCAATGGGCCTCTCGGCGGGCGGCGGAATGGTCGAAGTCTTCTCCTCGAAAAACGGGACCTGGACCATCGTCATCACCCAACCGACGGGATTGAGTTGCATCATCGCCGCCGGTGAAAATTGGGAGTCCCTCCCACAAATGACTGCAGGCAACCGCATTTAAAGTGCCAAGCCTCACATAAATAAACATTCGGCAACAACAAACCGCCGAGATGCCCCCGTGCAAAAAGCGGGGGCTTTTTTTATCTCCCCCTCACCCCATAGCCTTTGGAGAAAGTCATGAACCTGTCAGGACAGATCGACCTGGTCTGGTGGATCACGGTCGTCGAATTGCCCGCCCTCGGCGGGCTTTTTTTATTGGTCTGGCGCAACCGCAAAGACGCCGAGGAACGCAGCGTGCAAAACCACGGCGACATCGATAGCGGTCTGGCCCGGCTGCGCGAAACCCTTTCCGCCTACAAATTGGAGGTGGCCCAGACCTACGCGTCGCTCACCGCGGTCAAGGACTTGGAGCGCCGCCTCACCCGTCAATTGACCCGCATCGAGAACAAGCTGGACGGCCTCGCCCCGCTTCACCGGAGCCTCGAGCCATGAGTTCGCCCCGCATCGAGGCGGTGGATATTTTGGCCCGCACGCTCTACGGCGAAGCGCGCGGCGAGCCGGTGCGCGGCATCGAGGCGGTGGCCGCCGTGGTGCTCAACCGGGTGGCGCGGGCCGAAAGCCGCAGCGCTTATTGGTGGGGCGCAACCATTTCACAGGTCTGCACCAAGCCCTGGCAATTTTCCTGCTGGAACCCGGGCGACCCCAACCGCGAAAAAATCCTCGCCGTCAAACCGGGGGCCAAGGCCTTCAACTGCTGCCGCCGCATCGCCCGGCGCGCCGTGGCGGGCACATTGAAAGACCCGACCGGCGGGGCGACCCACTACCACCACATCGCCGCCGCCCCGGCCTGGGCGCGGGGCCGCGCGCCGTCGGCCGAAATCGGCAACCATCTGTTTTACAACGACGTGGAGTAAGCCATGCTGACCCTGATCGCCCCGCTGATTTCGGGCCTGTTCGGCCTGATCGACAAAACGGTCGAAGACAAAGACCAGGCCGCCAAGATCAAAGCCCGCCTGCAGGAAATGGTGCTGACCGGCCAGATCAAGGAGATCGAAGCCGCCGCCAACGTGCTGGTCGCCGAAGCGAAAGGAGAGAGCTGGCTGCAACGCAACTGGCGGCCCCTGCTTATGGTGCTGTTCGGCCTGATCGTCGCCAACAACTACCTGCTCGCCCCTTACGGCCTCGGCCAAACCCTGGAGCTGCCGCCCGACATGTGGGACCTGCTCAAAATCGGCGTCGGCGGCTACGTGGTCGGCCGTAGCGTCGAGAAGGGTGTCCGGGTGTGGAAGGGGGGCGGGTGACTTGGTATCACGTGATACCACAAGCTCAAACGCACAATGAAAAATTGTAGCAGCTCGAAAAAAACTACTCCATAATGCCCACATGGATATTGAATACCTGTACGATGATCCGCCAATGATTGAAAAAATAGAGAGCGATGGAGAGATCGCCCTCTTAGTGCCTGTTGCTGTTGACCATGACGAGGGGTATATTTATTTCGTTTGGGTGGCTTTTTCCCCATACGAGGAAGGAGTACTTGAATATTCATTCTGCATCATTCGGCGGAACCCAACACGCGATGAAGAAATTCCGTACTGGAGCGGCCTTGAAACAAAAGACGTTTTCACCTGCCCCAAAGGTAGGGAGTTTATCCGAATGGTTATCCATGCCTTAACCAATTCGCTGATTGAAGCTGTTGCCCCTGATCGAGTATATCGCTGCACCTTCGACATACACCCGCCAGATAAGGCACTAGATAAACATCACATGATTTCGTGGTTATTTCGGTCAAAGGGGTACTCGGTTATGACAACCGACCCATGGCAAGGGCATCGAACCTGGATCATGGAAAAGATTGATTCTGGAACCAATCAAGCCTAAGTTAGGTCTTGGAGGATAGTAAAATGAAACGCATTACGCAGATTGAGTTTATGAAGAACGCACAAAAGCGGTCTTCTAATCAATTCAAAAAACTTTCGGCCAAGCCGGAAGTCAAAAAAGTATTGCGCAAGTATGACTACCTTCTTGACAGGCATCAGCCGCAGGCTGCTAACGGGCATTAAGTTGCGCATTCACTTGTCTTTTGAAGAACTAAAGGCTTCTGAATTCAGGAGCCTTTTTTAATTCACCAACTTTTCATTAAGCCCCATCTTTTTTATCTTGAAAGCCTCCACCACATCTGGACAGCGGGGCCTGTGCGGGTGCATTCTCCAAACCATGGAATCATTCGAAGAATATACCGACGATATCGACTGCGAGGTGATGATCGTCGGCGGCGGCATGGTCGGCATGAGTCTGGCCATCGCCTTGGCCGGTGCGGGCATCGAGGTGGCCGTGATCGAGCGTTTCGAGCCGGGCTTCGATCAGGAGCCGGATTTCGACGGCCGGACCAGCGCCATCGCCCACGGCTCGGTCAAGATTTTCGAGGGCATCGGCGCCTGGCCTTACATGGCGGCGGAGACCGGTCCCATGTGGGATATCCGGGTCGCCGACGGAAACCTAAGCGACGGCGTCTCGCCGCTGTTTCTTCACTACGACCATCAGGACGTCGGCGACGACCCCTTCGGCTACATCGTCGAAAACCGGGTCATCCGGGCCGCCCTGGCGCGCCGCGCCGCCAAGTTAAGAAACCTCGAACTGATCGCGCCCAGCGAAATCGTCGAGTTGACCCGCAACGCATCGGGCGTCACGGCGGTGATGGCCGACGGCGGCACGGTCACCGCCCGTTTGGCGGTGGCCGCCGAAGGCAAGTTTTCGCCGACCCGCGACGCCGCCGGGATCAAGGTGCGGCGGTTCGACTACAAACAATCGGGCATCGTCTGTTCGCTGGGTCATGAACGGCGGCACGAGGGCGTCGCGGTCGAGTTGTTTTTGCCCAGCGGCCCGTTCGCCATGCTGCCGATGAGCGGCAACCGCACCAACATCGTCTGGACGGAGAAAACCGCGTTGGTCCAAGGCTTCCTCGACCTCGACGACGAAGCGTTCTTGGCCGAGGTGTCCAAGCGCTTCGGCGATTGGCTGGGGCCGCTCACCCTGATCGGCCCGCGCTTCGCCTATCCCCTGATGCTGCAGCTTTCCGAACGCTACACCGACGATCGCTTGGCCCTGGTCGGCGACGCGGCCCATGTGGTCCATCCCATCGCCGGGCAAGGGCTGAATTTGGGCCTGCGCGACGTCGCCGCCCTGGCCGAAGTGATCGTCGACGCCCGCCGCCTCGGGCTTGATATCGGCGGCGGCGCGGTGCTCGAGCAATACGCCGACTGGCGGCAGTTCGACACCCTGACCCTGGCCGGGGTGACCGATTTCTTGAACCGCCTGTTCTCCAACGATCTGCCCATGCTGCGCATGGTCCGCGATCTGGGACTGGCGGCGGTCAATCATACCCCGCCGCTCAAGAAATTTTTCATGCAGCACGCCATGGGAACGGTCGGCGACCTGCCCCGCCTGATCGCCGGGGAGCCGCTTTAGACATGGCAGAGGAGGGCCATCGCAGCCCCTTAAACCCCGGTTTTCTCGCCGGATGGCTGTTCTTCGCCCTCGCCTTCGTCGGGGCAGCTGCCGAAACCAGCCTCGGCAGGCTGGGCCTCACCTCGGCCCACGACCTGTGGTACGCGCTCGATCCCGGCTCGCTGGTCGTCGCCAAAATCCGCCTCGACGAAACGCTCGGGCCTGGAACCTGGGACGGCATCGTCCGCACCGCGCTCGCCCCGCCCGCCTGGGCGCTGTTCGGCGTTCCGGCAGGTGTGCTGATCTGGCTGTTCCGCCCACACCGCGCCTCCGACGTCGCCGAAGTGGAAGAGGCGATCAAGTACTACGACATGCTGGTCAAAGCAGCCCGCGAAGAAGGCGCGGTCGACGACCCGCCGCGCTGGCAGGAACTCAAGGAACCGGAGGCCGACGAACGGCCCGATCCGGTGGAGCTGGGCCGCGACCCGATCGATCACTATATGGAACAATGGGTACCGCCCAAACCGGACGAGGACATCGAGGCCCCCAAACGCCTGCGGTCGGAAAACGACCTTGAGGAAATCGGCGATCATGGCTCGGTCGATCCCGGCCTGGACGAAGAAGACAGCGTTCCCGGCACCGAGGAAGAAAACGAGGAAAAGGAAAAAACGAAATGAAAAAACTCACGGCCGCTCTTTTCGGCATTGCTCTTTTGACCCTCACCGCCCACGGCCCGGCCCAAGCGCTCGACCAATATCCGGCCGAGCAGCAACAACAATTCATCAACTGGTGCACCGGGTCGAAAAGCATGTCCGAGTCGGTTTGTTCCTGCACGGTCAAACGGTTGGCCCAGACCGTCGCGCCGACGGCGCTCGCCGTGTTTCTCTCCAACAACGGTATGCCGTCCATGTCGCAAAGCGCCATCGCCACCACGGCGGCGGTCACCGAAGCCCTGACCGCCTGCAGCCGATAGGCCGCCACCGGGAATTTCACGAACGCCTTTTGTTGGCCTTTGGCGGCATTTTGGGATATCTTGACCGCCAAAGAACAATAAAACAGTGTAACAGGGCCCTTTGACGGGACAAAAAGACGGGAGCGAGCGGCTGTCGCCGCGCCGAGACACGGTGGGTGGAACCAGGAAAGACCATATTCCGGACGAGATGAACCGGGCGCCAATCGACGCGCCGGACGTCGGTTTTTTGGTTATCGACGCCGACGACGCCATCGAGTACGCCAGCAACGAAATTCTCAACTTCTACCAGTCGCTCGACAGCACCAACCAAATCACCGGCATGCGGTTTAAGGACTTCCTGTCCTTGCTGCTTGAAAACGGCGAGTTCGCCGGCAAAATCGCCGCCGACCAGCCGGGCGAGTGGATCGAGGCGCGCCTACGCCAACACCGAACCGACGACGCCGCCTGCGAAGAACACCTCTCCGACGGTCGGGTCATCCAGGTTAAGGAACAGGCGCTGGGCGACGGCCGGTTCGTCGCTCAATGGACCGAGGTCACGGAGTTCATGCGGCTCCGCGAGCAGGTCGAAGACATCATGGAAAGTTCCCAGGACGGCTTCGCCCTGTGGGACCAAAAGAACTGTCTGGTCGCTTTCAACAAAGTGTTTCAAACCTTGTTCGACGGCAGCGCCCAAACCGTCCAGCGCGGCGATAGCTTCCTCGACGTTCTGACCACTTTGATCAACGGCCAGCATGTGGAGCTCGACTGCGAAGCCGAACAGTGGGTCCGCGACTATCTCGCCGACCGCCGCCTGCCCTCGTTCAGCCGGACGCTCGCCTTCAAGGACGGACGGCACTTCCTGGTTCGCGAACGGCGCATCCGCAACGGCGGGATTACCTCCCTGTTCATCGACATTACCGACTTGAAGCATAAAGAGAACGCCCTGCTGGAGCGCACCGAAATGCTCGAACGGATGAACTACGAGCTTGAAACTTCACGCATGGCGTTCGAGGAACAGGGGCGGCAACTGGCCGGGCTGGCGGAAAAACTCGATGAGTCGCACTTGGAAACCCTGAAGGCCAAGCGCGAGCTGCAAAGGGCCAACGACGAGTTGGAACAGAAGGTCGAAGAACGGACCGCCGACCTTAAAACGGAGATCGAAAAGCGCGAGGCCGTCGCCCAGGAGCTGCGCAAGGCCAACCTGCTGGCCAAAACCGCCAGCGAAATGAAAACCGGTTTCCTCGCCTCCATGAGCCATGAGCTGCGCACGCCGTTGAACGCCATCGTCGGCTTTTCCGAGGTGATGGACGCCCAGATCATGGGCGAGATCGACAGCGAGATTTACCGCGACTACGTGTCCAACATCGTAGGGTCGGCCCGCCAACTTATGGAAACCATCGAACACGTCCTCGATATCTCGGCGATCTCGTCCGACAAGCTGTCGCTCGACGAAGGGGTGTTCGATATCCGCGACGCGCTGGAGGTGGCGCTGCGCCTGCTCCGCTCACGGGCCGAAGCGCACCGCATGGAGATCAAGGAAACCATCGCCCCCGACGTCGCCATGATCCGCGGCGACGAGCGGCGGATCAAACAGATCCTGCTAAACTTGGTCGCCAACGCCATCAAGTTTTCCAAGGCCAAGAGCGAGGTGCTAATCGACATCTACCGCGCCCCGAAAGACGGCCTGAAAATCGAAGTGACCGACCACGGCATCGGCATGACGGCGGAAGAGGTCAGATACTCGCAGATGGCCTTCGGTCAGGTCGACCCGATGGTCTCCCGCGATCACGACGGCTCCGGCCTCGGCCTACCGCTCGCCCGCGCCCTGGTCGAACTGCACGGCGGCCGCCTCGACATCCAATCGGAAGTCGACAAAGGCACCACGGTCACGGTTACTTTGCCCGAACGCCGGATCATCGGGTAGGCGGGGAACCCTGCAATCTCACCGGGACGCGAGAACCGGCTTTTCGATCAGACAGTCCGCAGGAATCCGCCAAATGTCATGCACACGGCGGATTTGATTGAGCGACAACCCCCGTTTTCGTTTGAGGATTTCCGAAGCGCGCGGCGCACTGCCGATCACCTTACCGAAGTCCTTTGCCTGGAGCCCATGCTGTTCCAGATAAAACTCAATGGCGGCAATCGGATCGGGAGGGCCTACCGGGGCGGTTTCCATCTCGTAATTCTCGATCAGCATACCAATCAGCTCAAGCCGGTCGAAAGCCTCGCTACCCGGCGCGGGAGACAGACCCCACAGCTCCCGAAGCGCCGCCAGGGCCGCATCGTAATCTTCCGGTGTCCGGATCGGTTTTGGTTTATAGCTCATGGTCAAAAATCCTCTACGGTCAGGGCATCAATCCGGTCGTACTGCTCATGAGTTCCGACAAACTTGATCCAGGCCATCCCGGCGGGGAAAAAGAAGGCGACCACCAGCCGGTAGTTTCCACCGCAAATTTCAAACCGGACCCGCTCACCGTTCAGTACCTTGGCCTTGGGAAAAGCCTGCTGGACATCGTTCATACAGGTCCAGTCGGCGGCTTTGGTCATGGCGTACCAAGTTTTCAGCGGCTGCTCTGTCTCCGCATGCGCCGACCAAAAGGCCACAAGGGTCGAATGCTTGATAACCCGCATAACAAACGCTAGCACATTCCCAAAAACGGAACAACAAAAATTCCCAAAAATGGAATTCACAAAACGCATAGGCTATGTCTTTTATAAAACACAGGGGGATCAGAAATGAGCACATTGAATTTTGATAATGAGCGCGCAGAAGTAGCAGCTGTCCGGTCGAAACTTGAACATGCCAACACGCAAAGCAAGCAAGCCCTCCTCAAGAAGCTGGTCCACCTTTGGCATCTTGCGCAAAAGCACCAAACCCTTGATGACGGCAAAAATGATCGACTCGGCGGCTATACAAACAATGAGCTCGTCCGAAAAATTCATGATTTCTTTGGTTGGATGGCGAAAGACAACAAGAACGTAAAAGGCCGCTGCAAAGGAGCCCTTTATCGCAGTAGAGGCTTCATTGAGATCATTGAAAACGACCGTGACGGCCGAAAAAAAACACAGACCATTCACATTGAGCACGTCGTTCCAGTAAAGGTCGTCAATCGGCTCATTTTTGAATATGCAAAACGTATCAAGCGGGAAAACTTCAACGATTTTATTTTGTTCGTTATGGCCTTATCTGTTTGCACCGCCGTTACCTATAGAGACGAAAAAGAAAAAATTGAGCGTGACAAACCAGAACGCTCCCTTTCCAGACTCACGAGTAGCCACCCAGAGTTCATGGAACCGGCATTGCTATCCATCAAAGCACTTAAAAAGAAACATCCGTTCGCACGCTATGCTGGATCGGAAATTGAAGTCTATAAAGTCAGCGATGGCTCTCTAATTAATCCTGGTGACTATACGTTTAGAGACCATCTTAAAGAGCTGGAAGCTAACCGTTTTAACATTTTCTCTTGGCTCGATTTAGAAGACCAGCTTGAAAATATTTTGACTAGCCGTGGCTACTGTTGACCAAAGCGGAAGTTACAAAAGACCCCCGGCACAAATTTCTGAATAGTGCCTTTTTTGGCTTTTGGATATCGCAAATCGTCGTTGCGTCCCTTCCGGGACGCTGAAGTTCATCTTGTGGGTCATGCGTTCAATTGATATTCAGCAACCAAGACATCTGTGGGAAGGCCAAGGCCGTCGTGTAGCTTTCGGATCATATGAAGCGACAAGGCGCGCTTTTTGTTCAGTATCTCCGAGACGCGATTTCGCGCGCCGATCATTGGCCGCAAGTCCTCGCGGTCGAGCCCTTGTTGCTCCATGACGAACTTAATCAACTCAATCGGGTCTGGCGCTTCAATTGGATGATGGCGGCGTTCGTAGGCTTCGACGAGCGTTACAAGCACGTCCAGGCGGTCGCCTTCCGGCGTCCCGGCCTGCGCGGTCATGAGGCCGTCTATTTCAGACAATGCCGCTTCATATTCCTGTTCGGTTCGGACCGGATTTACATTTACCATGTCAGACCTCTTCCACGTTGATCGCATCGTATTCCTTATGCGTTCCGACAAACCGGATATAGACGATGCGATAAGGGTAGTTGATATACGTCACAAGCCGGTATTTGTTCCCGGCAATATTGAAAACCACCCTATCACCGACGAAACTGGCGCTTCTGAATTGAGCCTTAACCTCTCCAGGCTCTTTCCAGTCCGAGGCGAGAGCAAGCGCGTACCATGACTTTAACGGTTGCTCGCTATCCCTGCGGCTCCGTCGCTCCCAATGCTCACGGAGGTTTTTTAGGGCAATGATCCTCATCTATTGATTATAGGCCGGTCCCGTTTTGGGATCAAGCGCAAATCCCGAAATGGGACCGCCTATTTAATCGGTTCACCTTGTGGTTTTTGTTAGTGGCGTTAAGAGGCCGCAAATCGTCGTCGCGGCCCTCTCGGGACGCTCGGGATTTGGCTTTTGGGGCCGCAAATCGTCGTCGCGGCCCTCTCGGGACGCTCGGGATTGGGTTTGCGCAGCCGCAAATCGTCGTCGCGGCCCTCTCGGGCCGCTCGGGATTTGCTAGTCGTCGCCGACCTTGAGCGCTGAGATGAAGGCGGATTGGGGGATTTCGACTTTGCCGAACTGGCGCATCTTCTTTTTCCCCTTTTTCTGCTTCTCGAGCAGCTTGCGTTTACGGGTCACGTCGCCGCCGTAGCATTTGGCGGTGACGTCCTTGCGCATGGCGCTGATGGTTTCCCGCGCGATCACGTTGCCGCCGATCGCCGCCTGAATGGGGATTTTGAACAGTTGCCGCGGGATCAGGTCTTTCAAGCGCTTACAGACCGCCCGGCCCCGGTATTCGGCCTGGCTGCGGTGGGCGATGAAGGAGAGCGCATCGACCGGCTCGGCGTTGACCAGGATCGCCACCTTAACCAGATCGCCTTCAGTGTAGCCGTCCATCTGGTAATCGAAGCTGGCATAGCCGCGGGTGCAGGATTTCAAGCGGTCGTAAAAGTCGAACACCACTTCGTTGAGCGGCAGACGGTAGACCGCCATGGCCCTCGTTCCGTGATAGGTCAGCTCGATCTGCTGGCCGCGCCGTTCGGTGCAGAGCGACAGCACCGCGCCGAGATATTCGTCGGGCACCATGATGGTCGCCTTGATCCAGGGCTCCTCGACGGCGGCGATCTTCACCGGGTCGGGCATGTCGGCCGGGTTGTGCAGCTCCTTGACCGATCCGTCGTTCATCTGGATGTGATAGGACACGCTGGGCGCGGTGGTGATCAGATCGAGATCGAACTCGCGCTCCAGCCGTTCCTGAACGATTTCCAGGTGCAGCAACCCTAAGAACCCGCAACGGAAGCCCTGACCAAGAGCGGCTGAATTTTCCGGCTCGAAGTGGAAGCTCGAGTCGTTCAAGCGCAACTTGCCCAGGCTGTCGCGCAGGTCTTCATACTCAGCCGCGTCGGTCGGGAACAGCGAACAGAACACCACCGGCACGGAGGGCTGGAAGCCGGGCAGCGGCTTGGCGCAGGGTTTCTTCTCTTCGGTGATGGTGTCGCCGACGTTGGTATCGGCCACGGTCTTGATCGAGGCGGTGATGAAGCCGATTTCGCCCGGACCGAGTTCGTCGACCTTCAAGGGCTTCGGCGTAAACACCCCGACCTGGTCGATCTGGTGCAGCGCGCCGTTGGACATCATCTTGATTTTCATGCCGCGCCGGAGCTTGCCGTCGTGCACCCGCACCAGGATCATCACGCCGAGGTAGGAATCGTACCAACTATCGACCAGCAAGGCCTTGAGCGGCGCGTCTGCCTCGCCTTGCGGCGCGGGCAGTTTTTTGACAATGGCTTCCAGCACGTCGGTCATCCCGACGCCGGTTTTGGCCGACACCAAATGGGCTTCCGACGCGTCGATGCCGATCACGTCTTCGATCTGTTCCTTGACCCGCTCGGGCTCGGAAGCCGGCAGGTCGATCTTGTTGAGCACCGGAATGATTTCCAGATCGTTCTCCATGGCCAGGTAAACGTTGGCCAGGGTCTGGGCTTCCACCCCTTGCGTCGAGTCGACCACCAGCAGCGCCCCTTCGCAGGCGGCGAGCGAACGGCTGACCTCATAGGAGAAGTCGACGTGACCCGGCGTGTCCATCAGGTTGATCTGGTAGGTCTCGCCGTCCTGGGCCTTGTAGTTGAGCCGGGTGGTCTGGGCCTTGATCGTAATGCCGCGCTCGCGCTCGATGTCCATGGAATCGAGTACCTGCTCCTGCATCTCGCGGTCGGTCAGCCCGCCGCACATGTGGATCAGCCGGTCGGCCAGCGTCGATTTGCCATGGTCGATGTGGGCGACGATGGAAAAGTTGCGGATGTGCTTCAAATCGCTCATTCGCTTGAGAATCCTGCCAAAAAGGGTCACGTGAAAAATCGGGCGGAAGATACGGGTTTGCCGCGTCGAGTGCAATGGATTTGCGAATTCATTCTCGGAAAAACGCCTATCGGTACTTTGCGTGAATCGCTTCGTAAACCCCACTCTCGCGCAGTTCCTTCAGCGCCGCGTTGAAACGCGAAACGATCCCTTCCACGCCGGGCCATTTTTTGCTGAAGCAAATGTGATAGGGCACGGTCGCCGCATCCGCCACCGGAATAAACCTCAGGTGACCGGCCAGCCCCAACTGCTTCGCCAGATATTGAGTGTTCTCAAGGCTATTGTACAGCACATCGAGATGCCGGCGAACCAGCACCAGCAACGCCCGTTCGATAGTGTCGACCTTGGTGTTGTCGATCCCCAAATCGTCAAGCTGTTGGGTGGTGGCATAACCGCGGACAGCAACGACATCCAGCCCTATTAAGTCGTCTAAGGTTTGGGGGACCGCTCCAGCAAAGTGATTATCCATTACAAAAGCATAGGTTGCTTCGCTGATTGGTTCAGATATCACCGCCCAATCCAAGCGCGGACCATAGTCCCGACAGGTGAGGGCCCCCAGTCCCTCACCGGTTCGCACCATCATCAGCACCCGTTTCCAGGGACGGAATTCGATCCGGATCGCCATGCCGATCCGGCGAAACGCTTCACTAACCACCTCGACATCGAAGCCAGACAATCCGTTGGTCGGGTTTTCGATTTCGTAGGGAGGGAAATTGACCGCATAAAGGGTTACCGGCTTCTGTTCCGCCCCAACAGGCGCAGCGCCAAAGCCAATCAACAGACCAAGAAGAAGGACGGCCGTGATAGGCCTCATCTCATCCCTCCCGAGCAAACAGACTTGGTTTTCCCGTCTTTGGAAACAAGTTTACCCCTTCCCACAAGGTCGGGGTAGTTTTTATGACGATAAAGACAATGGAGAGGGCTTTTTCACACGGCGCACTAAAACCGCACCAATCAGAACAACCCCGCTGGCCGCTTCCAGCCAGAACGGCAGCATGCCGTGGACCGAGGCGGTCTGGGCGGCGACGTCGACGCCGAAAGCCTGGATCGCCCAATCGGTGGCGAGCCCGGCGACCAGGGCCCCACCGGCCACACCCGTTAGATAGCCAACCGTCGCCTTGACGCCCATTTCCTTGGCGATCAAAACAATCCCCGCGAAGTTGGTCGCCGGACCGACCAACAAGAACACCAAGGCCGTGCCGGGCGACACGCCCGCCAAAATCATCGCCGCGGCAATGGGCGTCGAGGCCGAAGCGCAAACGTAAAGCGGCACGCCGACCACCAGCATGACCAACATGGCGGACAGGCCGGAGCCGAATTGAGACAAGGTTCCCGGCGGCACCAAGGTCACGGCGGCCCCGGCAACCAGGAAGCCGACGATCATCCAACCGGCGATGTCGTCGAGCATGTCGCCGAAGGCGAAGCGCAGACCGGTCACCGTGCGGGCCGGTAAAGACTCATTTTGGGTGATGTTTTGCGAACTGCAGCTTTTTTCCTTGGCGCAGCAGGAGGGTACAGGCGCGTTGACGACCTTCTTCTCTTCCGGCGCTAACGCGGCCAAGAAGCCTGCGGAAACGGCACTAAACACCGCCGCAACGGGACGAACCACCGCCATGAACGGGCCGAGCAGCGCGTAGGATACGGCGATGGAGTCGGGGCCGGTTTCGGGCGTGGCGACCAGGAACGACGCCGTCGCCCCGTTGGAGGCCCCTTCCCGTTTCAAGCCGATGGCGGCGGGCAGCACCCCGCAGGAACAAAGCGGCAAAGGCGCGCCGATGACGGCGGCCTTCAAGACCGGCCAAAGGCCCCGTCCGCCCAACCAGCGCAACAAAGCCCCTTCCGGCAGCCAAGCCTTGATCAGTCCGGCAAAAGCCAGCCCAAGCACCAGCCAGGGGGCCGCTTCCAAAAACAGGTCGAGAGTGTTTTCCAGGAATGTCATGCCCTTAGAATGGCCCCGAAAAGTCACGCTTTCAACGGTAATAACATAACAAAATCAATATGTTATGTTATAACATTTGGCCTACTCTAAAAACGCCGCCACGCCGAACAGGATCGGATGGGAAAACAGGATGGCGAAATACAGCCCCAAGCCCGCCAGCACCGGCACCCAGGAAATTTCGCTCCACCGGAGCGTCGTCCGGCGCATCAGCAAAGCGACGAACGGCAGCGCCGAGGTTTGAGCGGCGAAGGCCTGCCAGGTTTCCTCCCCCCATTTCTCGCGCTTTTTGGCGTCGATGATCGGCATTCCGGCCAGGGCGAGCAAAGCGTTGGTCCCGAAGACGATCAAAGAGGCCGCATCGCCGTTGACCGCCATATGGGTCAAGGCGAGGATCGCTACCGCCGACATCACCGGATGGCGGGAGATGCGGGTGATCCAGGGCAATTCCTGGTCGAGATCAAAATGACGCCCCAGCAGGGAGGCCGGGCTCGGGCTGTAATAGCCGCAGATCAGCAGGACCATCGCCAGCGGATTGAGCACCAGCGACAGATTGCGCGCCCAATCGGTGGTCGGCCAGATTTCAACCTCCGGCGCTTCGATATAGGCCCAGACCATCCAAACGAAAAGAACGACGGAGAGCAGCGAATAGAGGAGAAAGAACGGTTTCTTGCCGACGATATCGACCAGCGGGACTTTGACGAACCGCCGCGCCATAAGGAAATGGTGGCCGAGAAACACCGCCGTGGCGATGACGAGATCCAGCATCGTTCCGCTCATACGTCTCCCCTTCCCGAAAAACTACGGAAGCGGAGTTTACCAGATGATCGGCGCGACGCCGATAACCCATTCGTGCCCGAAGAGAATGATCAGATAGACCACAACCCCGAGAGCGATCCGCCCCCAGCCGATGCCGCGCAACGAAACCGGGGCGGCCTTAGCCTTGTCGGTCAGACGGGTCCATTCGGCCTCGCCCAGACGGTGGCGCTTTTTCATGTTGAGGCTGATCGGTCCATAGGCCGACAGCAGAGCCAAAAGAGCGAACATCAGCACCGCCGCCCAGTCGCCGTTGGGCGGGATATGGCTGATCGCCCAAAGAAACAGCCCCCAGATGGCCGGATGGCGGGTCAGGGCGACGATCCCCGGATTATCCGGGTCGTACCGGTCCGCCGGGATAAAACTGATCGACAACGGGTTGGGCGACAGCAACCCGGCGACGGCCAGGATGGACGCGATGGGCATGGTCACAACCGGGACCCAGCGGGTCCAGTCGACCAGCCCCCAAAGCTCCACATAGGGCGCGTCGAAAAACGCCCAGAACAGCCAGATCAGCAGGACCGTGCTCAAGCTGCCGTAGGCGGCCAAAAACACTTTCTCGCCCAGCAGCCGCGCCAACCCATTGCGCAACGGCTTATAGGCCGGGATCACGTGCGAGAGCAAAAAAGCGGCGATGGCGGCGATCAGGTTGGTCATGAAAGCGAAGTATCACGGCCCGGGATCAAATGCCATTGACGATTATCAACAGCGGGGCCTCGAAATGAGGGCTATGTGCCACGTTACGCGCGGACATGACGTGGATTGGGCGCTACCCGAAGGGCTGGAAAACCAACCGTTGAAAACTTATGGACAGCTCATTCACCCTTTTGGCCTTTGGCGAAAGACATGTATGCTTTTGTTCGTCATCTGAAATAGATACTGACTGACAGCCTAGTCTAAGGCTTTATAATTGCTACATATATTATCGAAAGTCGAGCGGCTTTTGACAAAAGGAAAGAGGTACGGATGTCTATTCGTCATTTTATTACTTCCATGCTGTTAGCTGGCATCCTAGCTGCTGTTCCAGCACACGCCAACGAACCTACCGGTCTTAGCGACGGACAGACCATTTATGCACCGGTTTATTCCCATGTGTACCACGGCAACTTGAATCAGGCTCACTCAAGCAGTCAGATACAGCTATCGGCTATGCTGAGCATCCGAAACACTGACCTTGCCAAGGCGATCACTATCCTCTCCGTGGATTACTACGGCACTGACGGCAAAATAATCCGGCACTTTCTGACCAAGCCACGCAAGTTAGCCCCTTTGGCTTCCATGGACACTCTTATACAGGGCAAGGACAAGAGCGGCGGTGCTGGAGCTAATTTTCTCGTGACTTGGGAAGCCCATGAACCAGTCAATCCGCCACTAGTTGAGACGGTTCACGCATACTTTTTTGGTACGACGACACTAGCCTTTGTTACCCGTGGTGTTTCCGTGGCTAGATCCAATCACTAAGATCGTCATCCGGTTAATTTGCATGATATAGGTTTTGATCAGTCGTTATGGACCTTCACCACTTTCTTCCTGCCGCAGTTTTCCTGCTTTCGGTAACCGCCATATGTGTCGCCATCTTCAAAAGGCTCGGCCTTGGAGCGGTGCTCGGCCTTCTGATAGCTGGGATCATCGTCGGCCCTTATACACCCGGCCCCGTGGCGACAAACGAAGTGGCGGGCGTTCGCGAGTTCACCCATATCGGAGTTGTGCTTTTGCTTTTTTTAATCGGGTTGGAAATGGAACCATCCCGACTTTGGCGAATGCGAAAGGAGGTTTTCGGACTGGGGCTGTTGCAAGTGTTGGTAACTGGGGGAGTTCTTGCGGTCTACGAACATTTTTTCGTCACCCGATCACTGGAATGGGAAGTTGCACTCGGCTTAGGGTTCACATTCGCCTTATCGTCTACTGCTTTCGCCCTGCAGATGCTGGAAGAACGCGGTGAAACGGCGACGCGCCATGGACGAACCGCCTTGGCGGTTCTCCTAATGCAAGATATGGCGGTGGTACCCCTCCTGGCACTTGTACCGCTGTTGGCTGCTGTCTCAGGGGTGAGCGGCAAAGAAATGGGAGAAATGCCATCGGCTGAGGAAATAATGCTCGGCGTCGGTGTCGTTACCTGCGTTTTGGTCTGCGGGCGGTATATCATTCCTTGGGCACTTGATACGGTTGTTCGCCAGAGGAATATCGATGCGTTCCTCCTGGTTGCTTTATTGGCCGTTCTTGGCGCCGCTTGGGCTATGACCTACGTCGGTCTATCGATGGAGCTGGGTGCCTTCGCTATGGGCATGCTACTTTCCCGCACAGTCCATCACCATCAGTTAATTGCACAGATTCAGCCCTTTAAGGGCATGATGATGAGCCTATTTTTTATTTCGGTGGGGATGTCCATCGATGTCGAGCTTTTTGTCCATGATTTTAGTTCCATCTTGCTAGACGTTGTTGTCATCATGGTCATTAAGACCGGACTCTTGTTCCTACTCTGCTTGGCCTTTGGGATTTCCCGATCAACGGCCATCCGGACAAGCTTCATCCTCGCCCAATGCGGTGAATTCGGTTTCGTACTGCTGGGGCTTGGCTATGAACTCGGAGTGTTGACAGAGCGCGCATTCCTAAGCGGGCTGGTCTTAATTGCGGCCTCAATGCTTGCCACCCCTTTCTTTGCCAAGGCGGGAGACATCGTTGCCGGGAGCCTTCGCAAGCAGAAACAAATATCCGTTGAGACTCCAGAAGACAGCGATGTTCACGAACGCCATGTTGTAATTGCTGGTTATGGTCGGATAGGCCGCATCCTTTGCAGCCTCCTAGAGGCCTGCGGCATACCCTATATTGCCATCGAAACAGACCACGCCAAGGTGTCAGAAGGCAAGCGCTCGGGACATGTCGTCTATGTTGGCGACATTAGAGACAATAACATACTGGCGACCATTGGGACTGGACGTGCGGCGCTGGTCGTTATCACCGTGGACCAGTCTGAGGCTATGCTCGGTGGTCTATCTCACCTTCGCCAATTCTTCCCGGACATTCCTGTCATGGTACGTGTCACAGATATCGGAATGGCTGATCGCATGATCCGAATGGGAGCAACCTGGGCGATCCCCGAGGCGGTCGAAGCGAGCCTACAATTCAGCCAGACGGCCTTGTCCCACGTTGGTATCCCCGGAGCGGCAATCGACGACCTCCTCACGGCATTACGCACAGACGATTATGACCTTCTGCGGGTTCAAACACGTGATCTCCACAATAGGCTTTCAGAAAAATGGGCGCGCTACCAAGAGCTTTCAGAATTAGAGGACGAAGAGAACAAATCAAGCGGTGACGTTCCGGGCGCATATAGGTAGCTCTTCCATTTAAAGGCGCTATTCAGAAAGTTGGGAACCGTTCCAGACCCAATCAAATCACCTCAACCGGCCCCCTTACACATCAACGTGTCAAGCGCCCAGCAGCCGCGCCAACCCATTATTGCGCAACGGCTTATAGGCCGGGATCACGTGCGAAAGCAAAAAAGCGGCGATGGCGGCGATCTGGTTGGTCATGAAAGCGAAGTATCACGGGCGGGCGGCAAATGCCATTGACGATT
>Ga0070727_10000266_pt1 | contig 73035 bp, 55 predicted proteins | sample tdAd472_FD_66722 | JGI IMG/M metagenome (GOLD analysis project Ga0070727, IMG submission 66722) | Marine sediment microbial communities from the Atlantic coast under amendment with organic carbon and nitrate - tdAd47.2 | ecosystem: Environmental > Aquatic > Marine > Coastal > Sediment | place... | reverse complement strand
GACTCCATTTGGGAATACTTCGACCGCGTGGAGAGCGTACTGGACCCCGAACCCCACCCCGGCGCCGTCAACCCGGCCGAACAACTGCGCAAGGTTGCCGCGATGGAGAAGCACTGGAGCACGCTCGGCCCCGACATCCACTTCCACCCCTCGCTTCCGCTCGCCGTCAACTTCAGCGACGACGCTCCGCTCAACGAGTTCGGTGTTCCACAGGCTCGCTGCATCGACTGCGGCGATTGCTTCACCGGCTGCAACGTCCGCGCCAAGAAGACGCTCTACATGAACTACTTGCCGCTCGCCAAACAGCTCGGCACGCGCATCTTCGCGCAAATCGAAGTTCGCTTCATTGAGAAGACGGCCGACGATCGCTGGCGCGTCCACTACGTCCGCCGCTTCACTGACAAAGCCGGCGAGGAAGGCTCCCTGTTGGCCGACAACGTCGTCCTCGCCGCCGGCTCTCTCGGCTCTACAGGCCTTCTGCTTCGCTCCCGCGACCAGGGGCTGCCCGTATCGGCGCAGCTCGGCGAGCGCTTCAGCGGCAATGGCGACTTCTACGCCGTGAGCTACAACGGAGACGACCGCACCGACATCATGGGGTTCGGCGACCACGAATACGACAAGCGGGCCGCCGTCGCAGCCGGTCCGTCGATCATCTCCGGCATCCAGTACGGGCGCGACCAGGGCTTCACCAAGCGCTTCATCGTCGAAGACGCATCCATGCCCCGCGCCGCGGTCAAGCTCGTGCGCGCAGGCTTGAAGATCATCGGCCCCCTCGGCAAGAACGTGGGCAAGGGAGACAAAGTCGCCAAACTCAAGCGGCGAGCGCGCGACTTCCAGTGGAACCCCAAGGGCGCTCTCAACCACACCATGGTCTACCTAGTGATGGGGGTCGAAGGCGACCTCGGAACCATGACCCTCCACCCCAGAAAGGACGTCGTATCCATCGAGTGGAAGGACGTCGCCAAGCAGCCGGTCTTCGATCGCATCAGCGACGCCTTGCGCGAACACGCCCGCACACTCAAGGGCAACTACGTCCGCAACCTCAACCGCATCATCGAAGGCGAGCTCACCACCGTGCATCCGCTCGGCGGGTGCGCCATGGCTGAGGACGCCTCCGCCGGCGTCGTCGACGCACGAGGCCGGGTCTTCGACGACGCGGGGGGAGTTCACTCCGGCCTATACGTCGCCGACGGCTCCATCCTGCGCGGCGCCGTCGGCGTCAATCCGTTCCTCACCATCTCCGCCTTCGCCGAAAGAATCGCGGAGCAAGCCGCAGCCGAAATCTGAATCCCGCGGACCAGGCGTTCGGGCTAAGATACGCTCGATGTCCCGCAAGCTCTCCCGTCGTGATTGCCTCCGCATGGCGGCGCTCGCCCCAGTGGTCGCCCCAGCCCTCGCCCCAGTGGCCGCCAACGCGCAGCCCGCCTCCCCGCAGGCGTCGTCTGAGCCCGCCAGAACGACCTACTTCGGCGACCTGCACAACCACAACGCCATCGGCTACGCCTCAGGCTCTCTCCGACGCACGTTTGAGATCGCCCGCAATCACCTCGATTTTTTCGCTTTCACGCCCCACGGCTACTGGCCCGACATCGAACATTTTCAGGACTCCATCGAAGACAAGTGGACCAACGGTTTCGCCGTCGTCAAAGAGCGCTGGCCCGAAGTCGTCGCCATGGCCAAGGAGTTCGACGATCCGAAGACGTTCTGCTGCATGCTCGGTTATGAGCGGCATTCGACCCACGTCGGCGACTATCACATCGTTTTTCCTACCCTCGACGCCCCTTATGAGCGCCAGGCCGACCTTCGCGATTTCCAACGCTTTGCCAAGAAGCACGACGCCATCGCCATCCCCCACCACCCCGCCAACCGTCGCGGCTATCGCGGCGCGGATCCGTCTCTGTGGGACCCGGAGGTCTCGCCGCTGCTGGAGATCTTCTCTGAATGGGGCCTCGCTGAGCACGACCGGGCCCCGTACCCCTACAAGCGGCACACGCCGGGCGGTCGCTGGACCCAAAACACGATGCAGTGGTACCTCGAGGAGGGCCGCCGGTTCGGCGTCGTCGCCAGCACCGACGATCATCTCGGCTACCCCGGCGGTTATCGCCAAGGTCTGGCAGCCGTCCAGGCCCGCGACCTGACCCGGGAATCGATCTTTGAGGCCATGCGCGAGCGCCGCACCTACGCCGTCACCGGCGACCGCATCGAGCTCGATCTACACGTCAACGGCCGCCCCATGGGCAGCGAACTTCGCTACGCCAAGAAGCGGCGCATCCAAGTCGACGTCACCGGCTGGGATCCCATCGACCGCGTCGAACTCACCGAAAACAACCACGTCATCCATCGGGACCATCCCATCGACCGCAAGCCGACGGAAGCCAGTTGGCGCAAACCCGTCCTCGTTCGACTCGAATACGGCTGGGGCCCCTGGGCCGCTCTCGCCATGGCCCGCACCTTTGACTGGGACATCCAAATCGACGTCGAAGGGGGCAAGCTCCTCGAGCTCCACCCCTGCTTCACGCCCGGCCCGCTGAGCGAGAGCCGCCGCGACCGCATCGTCGAAATTAAGCCCTCAGGCGCTCGCGTCATCTCCTTCACGGCCCTCAAGCAGCAGGTGGACGACTTCGCGCAAAAAGCCGTCGTCATGAAGCTCCAAGGCGACCCGAAAACGCGCCTTCGCATTCGCATCAACGGCGGCAAGGCCGGCGACTTCACTCAGACCTTGGGCGACCTGGAACGCAGCAACGAGATGCTCTATACCGGCGAATTTCCCCGCGAATCCGCCATGCTCCATCGCGTCGTCTTCGCCGACCACTACCAGACGTCCTTCGAGATCGAAGACGACGGCCCCGCTGATCGCGACGCGTGGTACTACGCTCGGGTCACCCAGACCAATCAGCAGATGGCCTTCTCCACGCCCATCTGGGTCAACCGTCAGGGCTCGTAGCCGAACTGCTTGATACACTCGGGCTTTGGTCGTCCCATGCCCGTGACTCGTAGAAAAAGCGCCGTTTGCAACGTCGGCTCCGTCGCCGTCGGAGGCTCCAACCCCATCGTCGTCCAGTCGATGACGAACACCGATACGGCCGACTCCGCCGGCACCGCCAACCAGATCATGGAACTCGCGCGAGCGGGCTCTGAGCTGGTCCGCATCACCGTCAACCACGACAAGGCCGCCCAACAGGTCGCCCGCATCGTCGACACCGTGCGCTCCTTCGGCGTGGAGGCTCCCATCGTCGGCGACTTCCACTACAACGGCCACCTGCTGCTCAAGAAATACCCGGACTGCGCCCGCGCGCTGGACAAGTACCGGATCAATCCCGGCAACGTCGACATCGGCAAGAAACACGACGACAACTTCCGCACCATGATCGAGTGCGCGATCGAGTTCAATCGCCCCGTCCGCATCGGCGTCAACTGGGGCTCGCTCGATCAGCAGTTGCTCACTTCGATGATGGATGAGAACGCACGCCTCACGAATCCGCTCGAAGCCGAAGAGGTGATGCGCGAGGCCATCGTCGTCTCCGGCTTGCGCGCGGCCGAAGCCGCGGAAAGCTACGGTCTCGGCCACGACCGGATCATCCTCTCCGCCAAGGTCTCCAATGTCCAGGACCTCGTCTCCGTCTACCGCGCCCTAGCCGCCCGCTGCGACTACCCACTGCACCTCGGCTTGACGGAAGCCGGCATGGGCATGAAGGGCGTCGTCGCCTCCGCCGCGGGACTCTCCATCCTGCTCCAAGAAGGAATCGGCGACACGATCCGCGTCTCCCTCACTCCGCAGCCCAACGGCGATCGGACCGAGGAGGTGCGCGTCAGCCAGCAGATTCTCCAATCGCTCGACCTGCGCAGCTTCACCCCCCAAGTCACCGCCTGCCCCGGCTGCGGCCGCACCACCAGCACGTTTTTCCAGGAGATGGCCGACCAAATCCAGACCTACCTGCGCGAGCAGATGCCCGTCTGGCGCGAAAAACATCCCGGCGTGGAAGACCTCAAAGTCGCCGTCATGGGTTGCGTCGTCAACGGTCCCGGCGAATCGAAACACGCCGACCTCGGCATCTCGCTGCCCGGAACCTTCGAAGAGCCGAAGGCTCCGGTCTACGTCGACGGCCGCATGCTGCGCACGTTAAAGGGCGATCGCATCGTGGAAGAGTTCACGGAGATCCTCGAAGAATACGTCGAGGCCCGCTACGCCAAGGCGGAAGAGCCGACGGCCGTCTCCTAACACACCAGCATCGGGAATCGATATTCTTTCCGTTCGGCGAAGGGCCCTCCGTCTCGCTACAATCGTGGATTCGCCCGTGGCCCCATGCTGGTTCGGTTTGCATTCATCGCCGCCCTGGCGTCGGCCTTCGGATTCTTCCTCGCTCCATTTGAGCAAGAGACTCCCGAACAGCCGATCGCTTACTCCCACCAGGTCCACATCGAGCAGGGTCTCGACTGCGCGACCTGTCATACCACCGCCGCCACTCACGATCAGGCGCAAATCCCTTCCGTCTCCAAGTGCATGCTCTGCCACGCCGCCATCGCGACTGAACATCCGGAGGTCCAGAAGCTGGCCGCTTACGCGGAGCGCGGGGTGGAGCCTCCGTGGGAGCGCGTCTACGGATTCACGCAGGCCGCCCACGTCATTTTTCGGCACGCTTCTCATATCAACGCCGGCGTGGAATGTGAAACGTGCCATGGAGACCTCTCTCAGATGACGGTCGCCGAACCCGCCGTCCACCACGACATGGGCACCTGTCTCAACTGCCACCGCGAATCGGGCGCAAGCGAAGATTGCGCCGCCTGTCACAACTAAGTAATGGATCGCCGCAACTTCTTCAAGACGGCCGCAACGGCCTCCGGCGCCGCTCTCTCAGGCGCCTGCTCGGACCAAGCCGCCGAGCTGCTGCCGCTGCTCGTCCCGGAGACCGACATCCCCCTAGGCGTCGATGAGATTCGCCCCTCCGTCTGCCGGGAATGCTCCGCGGGATGCGGCACGCGAGTCCGCGTCATGGCCGCCGAGTGCCAGGTGCAGCGCGACGGCGAGACCTACCGGCAACATGTCGCGGCCATCAAGAAGATTGAAGGCAATCCCGCCGACCCGGTCTCCGGCGGCCGCCTCTGCGCGCGTGGGCAGGCCGCCGTGCAACGCCTCTACCACCCGATGCGCTTCCGCAACCCGAAGCGTCGCGACGGCGAGAGCCTGGCCGACGGGACCTGGGAAGAAGCGCTCGATCAGGTCGCGCAGAAACTTCGTGAGGTCGACCCGGCCAAGATCGCCTTCATCTCGAAGCCCGGCGTCAGCTTGCGCGCTCTCAATATCTCTCGCTTTCTTCAAGCCCTCGGCGCGCCGCCCGCAACCACCGCGGGCGTCGCCGACTTCGCCGTCGAACGCGAAGCCGCTAAGCAAGTCTTCGGCTGGAATGGTCTTCCCGTCTACGACCTCCACAAGGCGGACTACGTGCTCTCCATCGGCGCCGACTTCCTCGGCGGCTGGGCGTCCCCGGTCCTCTACGCGCGCCGCTTCGGGCATTTCCGCCAGGGCCGCGAGACCGTCCGCGGCATGCTCGTCCACGCCGAGTCGCGCTTCTCCCAGACCGCCTGGAGCGCGGATCGATGGCTGCCGCTCAGGCCGGGCCTCGAACTAGATTTCGCACTCGCAGTCGGCAGACTCTTGATCGACCGCGGTGCGCCCGCCACGTCCGCGCTGGCCGAGCGATTCTCCACTGGAAATCCGCAAGCAGTTGCAACTTCGTGCGGCTTCCCCGTAGAACGGCTGGAAACGACGGTCGATAGCCTGCTCGCCTCGCGCACCCCCCTGGTCATTGCCGGAGCTTCTATCGTCAACGCCGCGTCCACCACCGCCGTCGGCACGGCATTGGCGCTCAATGAGCTACTGGGAGCCGTGGGACGCGAGGGTGGCGTCTTCCCGCCCGCCGCGCCGCCGGAGACGCTTGCAAGCTCTCGCCCTGAGACGCGCCGAGATATTGCAGACGCCGAACTCCTCTTTGTCGACGGCGTCGATTTCTCCTATCTCTCACCCGCTGAACGAGACGTCTTTGAGAAGGCTTTCGTCGTCAGCTTCCACACGACGCCGGACCACACGACATTCGGGGCCGACCTGGTACTCCCGGCGCACGACGCCTTGGAGAGCGCCGACGCCGTCTGGCCGGAAGCCGCTCCCGGCCCAGCTCTCGCCGGAGCCGACGCTTTCGTCAAGCCGCTCTACGACACCCGTGCGCTCGAAGAGACGCTGGGGGCGATCGCGGATTCCATCGAGAAGCCGTTCGAGGCCGCCAAGCTATCGGATCTGCTCAGCAGGACGGAACGCCGTGCCGGAGGCCGCTGGGCCGAGCGCGAATCCGCCTCACCCGCCTCAGCAACGCTCCCCGCCGCGCCCGCAACCGCAGCCGACACGAATGACTTCCCGTTCGTGTTCCAAACCTACGCCTCCCCTTTGCTGGGAGACGGTTCAGCAGCCGAACTCTGGTGGCTCCAAGAGGCGCCCGATCAAACTTCCTCGTCGATGTGGAGTCAGCCTCTAGAAATCGACCCGCGGACCGCTCGGGACCTCGATTTGGCGAACGGCGACGCCGTGCGAGTGGTCTCTTCGGCGGGCGAACTTCTTGCTCCGGCCTACGTAAATCCAGCGGCGGTTCCCGGAGTCGTCAGCCTGGCCTTGGGAGGCCGAGCCAAGAGCCCGTTCGCGTTGATCGACGACCGCGAATCAGCAACCGGCGTCACGGCGATGACGGCGCGCGTGCGGCTTGAGAAAGCCGAGGGCGGCCCCGACTTCATCCAATACTCCACAGTCGACCGCGAACATCGCCTCGTCCGCATTGGTGAATCCCATGGCTGAAGAAACCAACACCCAGCCAACTAACAAGACCCACAAGTGGGGTATGGCGATTGACCTCGACCGGTGCACCGGTTGCGAGGCCTGCGTCGTCGCTTGTCACGCGGAAAACAACATTCCCACCGCCGGCCCCGAGCAATCCGCGATGGGCCGCGCCAAGCACTGGCTCACGGTCGACCGCTACTACGAAGGCGAGTTCCCGGACATCCAGGTCAAGTACCGGCCCGTCATGTGCCAGCACTGCGAAGAGGCGCCTTGTGAACCGGTCTGTCCGGTCTACGCCACCTATCACAACGAAGAAGGCCTCAACGTGCAGGTCTACAACCGCTGCGTGGGGACGCGCTATTGCGCCAACAACTGTCCTTACACCGTCCGCCACTTCAACTGGTTTGAGGCCGAGTGGGAAGCCCCGCTCGACATGCAACTGAACCCGGACGTCTCCGTTCGAGAAGCAGGCGTGATGGAGAAGTGCTCCTTCTGCATCCAGCGCATTCATCGTGGAAAGATCACCGCGAAGGAAGAAGAACGCGACGTCCAGGACGGCGACATCCAAACCGCCTGCGCCCAATCTTGCCCCGCTGAGGCGATGGTCTTCGGCGACCTCTCCGACCCCGACAGCAAAGTGAGCAGGATGGCCGGCAACGGCCGCGCCGGATTGCTGCTGGAGGAAGTCGGAACCAAGCCCAAAGTCTTCTACCTGGAGCGGGCCAAATAGCCGTGACGAACCGCGCGCAATCGATGACCGCGGACGCCGTCCGCGAAATGTTGATGCGGCCGCTCTGGCGCATCTCCGGCCCGTGGCTCGCCGCCGTGCTCGTCTGCCTGGCCGTCGTCGGAGCCGCCGGTTACGCCTGGTCCGTCCAATTGAGCGAAGGGATGGGCGTCAGTGGCCTCCGCCGCCCTACCTACTGGGGACTCTATATCGTCAACTTCGTTTTCTGGGTGGGCATCTCGCATGCCGGCACGTTGATTTCGGCCATTCTGCGGCTCACCGACGCTGCTTGGCGCAGGCCGGTTACGCGCGTGGCGGAAGCCATCACGTTGTTCTCCTTGATGATCGCGGGGCTCTTCCCGGTCATCCATTTGGGCCGTGCCTGGCTCTTCTACTGGCTGATCCCCTATCCCAACGATCGGCTCTTATGGCCCAACTTCCGATCGCCTCTGTTCTGGGACATGACGGCGATCATGACCTACGTCTCCGCAAGCGCGCTGTTTCTCTATCTGCCGATGATCCCGGATTTCGCCATGCTGGCCGAACGATCCACCGGGTTCAAGAGCAGCGTCTATCGCGCCCTGTCGCTCGGCTGGATCGGCGACGACCGCCAGTGGCACGCGCTTGAACGCGCCATGAAGATCTTTGCCGGGGTCATCCTAGCCGTCGCAATCTCGGTCCACTCCGTCGTCGCCTTTGACTTCGCCATGGGCATTGCGCCCATGTGGCATTCCACGATCTTCGCCCCGTACTTTGTCGCCGGAGCCATCTTCTCGGGAATTGCCGCTTTGATTCTGGTCATGGCGGCGCTGCGCCGCACGTTGCGGCTGGACGCATTCCTACATTGGAAGCACTTCAACAACCTGGGCAAGTTGCTGTTGACCATGTGCGTCGTATGGCTCTACTTCACGGCCTCGGAATACCTCACGGCTTGGTACGGCAACCATCATGCCGAGATGGCCGTGTTCAACAAGAAGGTCTCCGGCGAATACGCGCCATGGTTCTGGACGATGGTCGTCTGCAACTTCTTCGTGCCGTTCATCTTGATCGGCGTCAAGAAACTGCGCAACATCCCCACGCTGTGCGTCAGCTCCGTCTGCATCTTGCTCGGAATGTGGATCGAACGTTTTCTCATCGTCGTCCCGACCCTAGAGACTCCGCACCTCGCCGCCGCCTCGGGCCGCTACGACCCGAGCTGGGTGGAACTCACCATCACCGCAGGCACGTTCGCAGCGATGATTCTGCTCTATCTGCTCTTTTCAAAACTCGTTCCAATCATCGCCGTCTGGGAGTACGAACATGATTCTCTCGGCTGAGTATCGTGCCCAAGATCGACTGGAGGAGGCGCTGCTCGCTCTGCGCGAGGCAGGCGTCTCCGCGGAAGAGATCGCTCTCTTTTCAGCCAAGCCGGTAGAGCTTCCTGAGGGCCTCCTCGATCGCCCGGGCCGCATGTCGCTCGTCTCGATTCTGTGCGCGCTCGCGCTGGGCATCGGATTCACCAGCTTCATGTTCTGGGCGCAATTGGACTATCCGCTGATCACCGGCGGCATGCCCATCGTCTCGGCGTGGCCAGTCGGCGTCGTCATCTTCGAGGTCACGATGGGCGGGGCGGTGGTCGGCGTCATGCTCTCCTTCTTCCTCCAAGGACGGTTCTTCCGCAGGCCGCGCATCGCACCGCCGGCCGGGCCGCGCGACCCGGAATCCATCGTGCTCAGCGCAATCGTTCCCGACGATCGCAAAGACGAGTTCCAAGCTATCCTTTCCTCATGACTTCCGCCCTGGTCATCCTCGCCATGTCCGCCCAAATCATCGCCCACCGCGGCGCTTCGTTTGATGCGCCGGAGAACACGTTGCCCGCTGTGGAACTCGCCTGGGAACAGGGTGCGGACGCCGTAGAGGTCGACGTCTTTCTCACCAAGGACGGACAGGTGGTCGCCATCCACGACGAAGACACGAAGCGCGTCGCGGGCGTCGCCAAGAAGGTCGAAGATCAAACGCTGGCCGAACTCCAAAACCTCGACGTCGGCGCGTGGAAGGACAAGAAGTTCGCCGGGACGCGGATCCCAACGCTCGACCAAGTGCTCGCCGCCGTGCCCGCAGGCAAGGGCCTGGTCGTCGAGATCAAGGACGACGACGCCATTCTGCCCGAGCTGGAGCGGGCCTTGGATCGCTCCGGCAAACGTGATCAGGTGTCGCTCATCAGCTTCGGCTACAGCGTCATGCGCGAAGCCAAGCGCCGCATGTCCGACGTCCCCTGCTACTGGCTCTACGGCTTCAGCGTGCGGGAGAGAGTTCGCTACGGCAACCCCGGCCCGGACCGACTCGTCGCACTCGCAAAAGCGGCGGGTCTAGACGGTCTGGACGTGAACTACACGGGCGCCTTCGGAGCGGACTTGCCCGAGAAACTGGCCGCCGAAGGTATGAAGCTGCTCGTCTATACCGTCAACGACCCGGAGTCCGCCCGCCGATTGGAAGCGAACGGCATCGCCGGCCTGACGACGGATCGACCGGCCTTTCTGCGCCAGGCGCTCGAAGACGTAAACTAAGCCCTGATGGCCGGTTCGGCTCAGCCGCGACTCTCAGAACCTCCTCCCCGTGAACTCGATCGGCTCTTCGAGCTGTGCCTTGTCGGGCTTGTCGCGCCGGGCTTCCTAGCCATCGCACTCTCCGGCGGAATCGACCTGTTCACGGCGGCGATTGTGGGCGGCGCCGGCCTGCTCCGCAGCCTGCGAGCCGTGGGCAAACTTCGCCTTCGAATCCGCCGCCGCGCGGCCGGAATCGTAGCCTTCCTGTTGGTCGCCTTCTATCCGTTCGACGTCCTGTGGGTCTCGAGCGATTTCATGCAGGCGTCGGTACGGCTGCTGCTTCTGTTCTCCGCTCTCAAGCTGCTCATCGCAGACCGTCCGAGAGACCACTTCTACGTGGGAGCCTTGGGCTTTCTGCAATTGTTGACGGCATCCATGTACTTGGCCGGACTTCCCTACCTGGCTGTTCTCGCGGTCTTCCTCGCCTTCGCCGCCACGGCCTATATGACGAACGGGCTTCGGAAAGGTTGGAGGGACGCCCCGCGCGTCGTCGCTCCGGCAACTGTCCGGACGGGATTGACGCGGCGGATCATACGCCTAGGGGCCGGACTCTCCGCGGGCGTGCTGCTGGCCGCTTCCGTGCTCTTCCTGGCGCTTCCCAGGCCGCAAGCAGCGACCGGAGGACGGTTTGACGATCCGACCACGGTCGGGTTCTCGCCGGAGATCAATCTCGACAAGACCGGATCCCTGAGCGAAGATCCCACCCCGGTGATGCGCGTGGAATCGCTCGACGACGCGCCGCTGACCGAACACTACTGGCGCGCCGTCACGCTGTTCCATTTCGACGGGCTGCGATGGACGGCGCCGGGTATCCGGTCGCGCCCGCTCAACGGCGCAGTGGGCGGAGCCTGGCCGGGGCACGGCCGACGGATGGGCGAGGGACTGCGACTGCGCTATCGCGTTCGCCTGGAGCCGTTGCCCACCGACGCTCTCTTTCTCGCCGGCCTGCCGGAGCAAATCCGCGGCTCCTTTTCCGGGCTGCACGTCTCCGACGTAGATACGATTCAGGTCGCCGAACTCCAACCCGGCCCGCTGATCTACGAGGCCACCGCGTGGCTGCCGGATCGGCAGACGCTCCAACCCACGGACGTCGTTGAACTGTTCAGCGAACGTTTTCAACGGCGCTATCTGCAACTGCCCGAATACGACGAGCGCATCGGCGAACTGGCCGCTGAGCTGACCTCGGCCGCCGAGTCTCCATTGCGAAAAGCCGAGGCGCTCGAGCACCACTTCCGCACCGAGTTCGGCTACTCGCTGGACCTGCCCGAAGAGCGCCACGCGGACCCGCTGGCCCATTTCTTGTTCGAGAGACGAGAGGGCCACTGCGAGTACTTCGCGACCTCCATGGCCGTCATGCTGCGCGCGGAGGGGATCCCTTCGCGCATCGTGAACGGATTCGCTGGGGGCGTTCGCAACCCCCTCTCCGGCGACTACCTGTTGCGTTCCAACGACGCACACAGTTGGGTGGAGGCTTACATTCCCGGTTACGGCTGGCTCCAGTTCGACCCGACCCCGCCGACGCCGCCCTCCGCCCTCGGCCCCTGGGTCGCGGACGTCCAAGGATGGTGGGAGACCGCTCAAGCCACATGGGCCGAGTGGGTGGTGGGCTACGACGCCTTGCAGCAGGTCGAGTTAGCCAAGAGCTTTCGCGACGCCTTTCGAGAGGCGATCCTGACGGTGCTCGGAGCCGTCGACTCCTTCGCCCGAGCAGTCGCACGCACGTCCGGCTTTGGGTGGATGGCGGATTGGATCGGGCTTGCATTCTGGATAATTCCCCTGTTGGCGGCAGTCGCCGCATGGTTCTCGCGTGGATGGTGGAAACGGCGGAGACGGCAGCGCCGGGTCGCAGCGGGACGGGGTGATTGGAGCGACGCCCGGGCCCTCTACGAGCAAGCTTTGGGCGTCTTGGAGCGGCGCGGATTCAAGCGGGGCGAATCGCAAACCGCCGAAGAATTCGAACGCTCCGTGTCAGATTGCCCGACGCGCGATCTACTCTCGCGGATCACCGCCGCCTACAACGCCGCCCGGTTCGGGTCCAACTCCGCGGCCGGCAGCGGACTGCCGGCTCTCGTCCACGCGCTCGAACGCTTACGCTAGAAGACGTGATCCGGACGCTCTTCCTCGCACTTGCCTTGGCGGCTAGTTCTGCAGCGGAAAACATCGCCATCCACAACGCCACCATCGTGGACGGCACGGGCGCCGATCCCTACGTCGGCACTGTCCTGATTCGCGACGGCAAAATCGAGGCTGTCGGTCCGGCTCTCTCAATCCTGGCCGAGTACCGAGTGATCCGAGCCGAAGGCAAGACGCTCATTCCCGGGCTATTTGATCTCCATACGCACCTGACGTACTCGGCGGTTCCGGGCCTGACGGGCGACTGGCCGAAGAACCTCGCGGCCTACCTCTACTCCGGGGTGACTTCCGTGGTGGAGTTCGGCGCCTACCCGGAACAGTTCGAGCCGATGCGCCGCCTGTTGGCCGACGGAACGGTCCAGGGGCCGCGCATCCACTTCGCCGCCCGTATCGCACCGCCTTACGGCCACGGCATGGAGGGCGGCCGCGGCGACTATTTCTCTCGCGAGTTATTCTCAGCCAAGAGCGCCGAAGGGGTTGCCCGAGAACTGGAGCAGTACAAGCCCGACGCTCTCAAGCTCTTCACCGACGGTTGGCGCTACGGCTACGCCGAGCCCATGGCTTCGATGTCCGCCGATACGATCGAGGCGGCCGTCGCGGCCGCCCACAAGCGCGGCTGGGAAGTACTTACCCACACGGTTACGGTCGAGGGCGCGATCGACGCCGCGGCGGGCGGAGTCGACGTCATCGACCACGGAGTCTCGGACGGCGAGGCGACCCAAGAGCTGATCGACTTGATTCGCGAGAACGGAGTCGCCTACGCGCCCACGCACGCGGTCTACCACCCGCAGGGACGCGACATTCTGGACCCCGTGTTGGCCGCCGTCTTACCGCCCGATTCGCGGGCCGGAGTCAAACCGCCGCTCACGCCGCCGACACCTGAAACCAAGCTCGTCGAAAGCTACGGCGACCCGGAATCCTACCGCGCCAAACGGTGGCGTCGTCTCATCGCCAACACAGCGAAGATGCGAGCCGCGGGTGTCCAGTTCGGCCTAGGTACCGACTCCGGCGTCACCAAGACCTGGCACGGTTGGTCCGCGCTTCTCGAGCTGCGGCTGCTGGTCTATGGCGGCCTCACCCCTCTAGAGGCGTTGACGGCGGCGACCGGAGCGAGCGCGCGCGCATTGAACGTCGAGCAGGAGCGCGGAACCATCGAGGCGGGAAAACTCGCCGATCTCGTGCTTGTAGACGGAGCGCCTCATGAACAAGTCGCCGACATGCTTCGCATTGAGCGCGTGTTTCGAGGGGGAGACGAGATCGACCGCAGAGCCCTCGCAGCATTCATTGCCGAACCTGGAATCACGCACCTCACCGCGCGCCGCCTACCGCCGTTGTTGGACGACTTTGAACTTCCCGGCCGCCGCTCGTCCATTGGTACCAACTGGGTCAACCGAACCGACCCCGGTCTCGAACACGCAACGGTAAGCTTCACGCGCATCTGGCGAGAGCCTGGCGACCGCGCCCTTTCAGTGCAGGCCCGGATGTCGCTGGAGGCCTCAAGCTGGGCCGGCATCGAGCTGCCTCTTTCACCCGGGGCGGTAACGCCGGCCGACCTCAGTGAGTACTCGGCGATCGAGTTCCAAGCGCGCGGAGAGGGCGACTATCTCTTCGAGATCCAGCGCGGGCGAGACCGCCGATACCGCGACGAATCGGCTCGCCCGCATGCGTCCTTCAGTGCGCACGCCGCCTGGGGAACCGTACGGATTCAATTCGCTGATCTGGACACGTTCTCCCCCGGGTTGGAGGACGCGACGCTCCTGCGCTTCCGATTCAGGGGCGAACCAGGCGAGACTCGGTGGCTCGAACTCGACAACCTGCGGCTGGTCCGGTGAGTCTATAATCGCGGGCAATGCCTACGCCCACTCGCCGCGAGTTTCTATCCGCCGCCGCCGCTTCGGCCGCGGCCTGTGGGCCCCGGGCTCCCAAGCAGCCCAACCTGGTTTTCGTCTTCCCCGATCAGATGCGCGGATCGGCGATGGGATTCCTTGGCGAGGAGCCAGTCGTCACGCCTCGACTGGACGCCTTCGCTAAAGAGTCGCTGGTGCTCACGCAGGCCGCCAGCATCTACCCGGTTTGCAGTCCTTACCGGGCGATGCTGATGTCGGGCAAGTTCCCGCATGCCAGCGGCGTGGTATCGAATTGCACGAACCACAGCTTCGCGCACGGCGTGGAATTGCGGCACTCGGACCGGTGCTGGTCCGACGTGATGGCCGACGCCGGGTACTCTCTCGGCTACATCGGCAAGTGGCACTTGGAGGGACCGAAAGAGCCCTACGTCGAGAGCTACAACAACGAAGGCCCAACGGTTTGGAACGAGTGGACGCCTCCCGAGCGTCGCCACGGCTTCAGCTTCTGGCACGCCTACAACACCTACGACCGCCACATGGCGCCGTGGTATTGGACCACCGAGATGAGCCGCGACGACCGGCTCAAGGTCGAGCAGTGGGGCCCTGAGCACGAGGCTGATACGGCGATCGAGTTCCTCGAGAACACCGACGGTTCCTATCGCGATCCGGACCAGCCGTTCGCGCTGGTCGTCTCCATGAACCCGCCGCATACGCCGTATCACATGTACCCGGAGAAATATCAGGCGGCAATGTCCGACGTGACGGACGAAGAGCTGTTCGCACGGCCGAACATTCCGCCCGAGGGGACCGAGTTCGGAGACCGCTACCGCAACAGCGTCCGCAACTATCTGACGATGATCCACGGGGTCGACGAACAGTTCGGCCGCATCCTCGACGCGCTCGACGAGCAGGGACTGGCCGAAGACACGATCGTTGTTTTCACCTCTGATCACGGCGACTGTCTGGGCAGCAACAACCAGCTCACCAAGAACAACCACTATGAAGAGTCGATGCGCGTGCCGTTCCTCGTGCGTTGGCCCGGAGAGATCCCCGCACGCCAGGACGACCTGCTGTTCGCCAACATCGACATCTACCCGACTCTGCTCGATTTGGCCGGACTAGGCGAGGACATTCCAGCCGAAGTGCAGGGAGAGAGCCGGGCCGGACTGTTTCTCACCGGCGAAGGCGAGCGCCCAGCGTCGCAGCCCTACATGAAGATGCCGTTCGAGGCGCCCGAGTGGGGGCGACGCGGCGTCCGCACAGAAAGGTACACGCTGATGCTGGAACGGATGCCGGACCAACCGACGGCGACCGTTCTCTTCGATCGGGACGAGGACCCATTCCAGCTACAAAACATCGCGGAGGACGAAACCGAAACGGTTGATCGCCTCATCCTTGAGGAGCTGGAGCCGTGGCTTGCACGGATGGACGATCCGTGGACGCTAGAGAGAGGTGCTAGCTCGGATCCCCGAAGACATCAGTAGCGCTAAGGGACGCGGACAACTCGGGCGCGTCCAGTCGATCTGTTTCTTGTAAGGCCCGGTCGCGGTAGATCATTAGGGTGCGGGCGGCGGGGTGCACGACCCAAATGTGCGGCACGCCCCAACCCGCGTACTCGTGGAGCTTTTCCAATAATTCGGCCGCCGGATCTCCCGGCGAGAGAATCTCAATCGCGATCAACGGATGATGCGAGGGTACTTCTTCCTCGGGAGGCGCGCCGGCCCAGACCGCCAGATCGATCACTCGCACTCGGTCGTCTTTTGTCTGAACACGTTGCTCAGTTGCGCCGAAGGCGGGCTGGGATTCGGCCAATTTTCCGAAGAGATAGGACAATCTCCATTGGGTGGAGGCGTGCGAATACTTCGGCATGGATCGTTCTAGGATTTCTCCGTCAACGTACTCCCGGTCCGGACCGTCGAAAGAGGTGCGGAGAAATTCGGAAAGCGATACTTGCGTATGGGTCGCCACTTGGCCCTTAGACTATCATGCGTCCGCCGTGCGATATCCTGGCTCGATCGACGCCAATGTCCGCCCCATGTATCTCCGTCGTCGTGATCGGAAGAAACGAATCGGCGCATCTCTACCTCTGTCTCGCCTCGACTGAGGGCCTGCACGACCGTCCTGACGACCTAGAGCTGATCTACGTCGATTCCGGCTCGACGGACGATAGTTGCGAGATCGCAGCAAGATGTGGGGCACGTGTAATCGAACTGACAGAGCCGCCATTTACTGCTGCGCGCGGACGTGAGGCGGGGTGGCGGCGAGCGCGGGGCAAGTGGATCTTCTTTCTCGACGGAGACTGCGTACTGACGCCCGATGCGTTGTCGGTGACCGAGGAGTTGCGGGCGAATCCGGAGGTCGCGGTGGTGTGGGGCGTTTCGCGCGAGCGGCGCCCCGGCGCTTCGTTCCTCCAGCGGGTGTTGGAGTTGCGCTATCGCGGGTTTCCCGAGGGACCGGGGCCGCTGGTCGGCGGGAACTATTTCTGTCGGCGGGAGGCGCTAGAGGCGATGGACGGTTTCGACGAGACGCTCACCGGCGGCGAGAACGCGAACCTAGGCTGGCGACTGCGGCGGGCCGGGCGAGTGGTGTGGCATGTGGAGGCGCCGCTGGTCGAATTCGAATCAGGGATCGACGGTTTGGGAGCGTATTGGCGGCGAGCGATTCGCTTTGGGCAGGATGAGGCGCTGCACCTGTTGCGGTCGAGGAATTTCTTGTCGCGGCTGTTCGACGTAGGGTCGGCCGAGCGGTTGAAAGACTTGACGACGCTCCTGGTGGGCGTGCTGGTTGCGGCGACGGGCTGGATCCCCTGGTGGGGCGTGTTGGCGGCAGTGCTCGGACTGAAGATTTGGCGATCTCGACGAAAGGGGTCGCCGGGAATGGTGTGGCTCTATGTGATCCATACACAGATCCATTGCCTGCCGATGTTATTGGGGCTCTTCGGGTACCTGGTTCAGGCGCCGTTTAGGAAGAGCCGCTGATCAGCTCGACCGCGCCTTGGGTGGCCAGAACGATCGCGGCGGCGGCCATCAACAGCATCACGGCGTTCAACAACCAACCGTTGGCGAACCGGCCAAGTACTCGTTTGTCGGCAGTCAGCCGGAGTAAGACCAGGATCGTCGCGGGAAGTAGCACGACGCCGATAGCGCCGTTGACCAGCCCCAGCCAAACGGGCTTCCAATCGGTGAAGAAGACGTACAAGGGCGCCAGCGTGAAGTAGCACAGAAACCAACGATAAGAGGGCAGGTGGGCCGCGCCTTTTCCGGTGTCCTGCTCCCGGATCACATCCGAAGGCCGGATGTAGCGGTGATAACTCTCGGCCTGCATCAGGCTGTAGCCCGTGGCCGAGGTCACGTGGTTGTTGAACACGGCGGTCCACAGCGCGGCCGCTAGAAGGATTCGCCCCGACTCGCCCAAAACCGAAGAGAAGATGATCGCCAGATCCTCGACCTTCTCCGCCGTCAAACCGGCGGGCTTCAAGGCGCCGGCCGCTGCGACTTGAATGGCGGCAAGCATGACGAACATGCCGACGATGCTCAACAAGAGATCGACCCGTTGCTCCCTGAGGTGCGAGGGATCGCGCCAGCCGCGCTCATGGACAAACGCTCCGTACTTGAGGTTGCTGATGGAGCCGGCGGCGCCGCCCACCACGCCCATCAGCAACATCAACGATCCGTACACGCCTCCCGAGTCCGGCAGTTGAGGCACGAACAATCCGCGTGCGATCCCGGCCGGGTCGGGTTGCGACAAGAACGCCGCCGCCGCAAGCGTTCCGCCCAACAAGACGGCAGCGTAACGGCTGATTTCCTCGACGAGACGGTAGCGGCCCCAATACATGACGGCGAAGGCGAGCGACCAGGAAACCAGAGACCAGATCGCGGCGCTGTGTGGAGTCGGCAGGGGGACCAAGATATCCGCCGCTACGCCGAGCAGGACGACGTGGAAGAGTCCCGCGAAGTGACGCTTGATGAGCGGAGCCAGGAAGACGAGCCAGACCATCCATTTGCCGACGCGCCGGCACCCGACAACCAGACTCTCGCCGGTGGCGATTACATAGCGTGCCGTGCTCTCCAGAATCACGAAGCGTGCGGCGACCGCAATCACGAGGATCCAGATGAGCTGGTACCCGTAGGTCGCTCCTGCGATGGAGTTGGTAATCAGGTCCTGCGGCCCAACCGCCGAGAGCAGGAAGATCAGGCCCGGGCCGAGGCCGGCCGCCCAACCAAACAGCTTGGACCGCTTCGAACTTGCCACCTAGAACCGCAGCTTGAGCCCGAACTGAATCTCACGACTGTCGCGAGCGCTGGTGATTCGCCCGACGTCTTCACGGGTCGAATCATCGTTGAAGATCTCCATGCGCCGCGGATTGGGTAGATCAAAATTGGTGCGGTTGAAGAGATTGAAAGCTTCCGCACGAAAATCGAGGGTCGCCTGCTCGCCGAGAATGGGGAGCCGGAAGCTCTTGGTGAGCGCCGCATCGACTGTCGCTAGGTCCGGACCAATCAAGGTGTTGCGGCCGAGATTCCCAAGGAATCCGGGCGTCGGACGACGGAAGGCGCTGACATCCACCCAGCGTTCCGGGTTGCCGGTCACCGGGTCCGTGGCGCCCGGGGCCAAGTCCGGCCGCTGCCCGGAGTCGAACTCCGACTTCGACGTCTGGGTCCGAGCAGCGTCGTATCCGAGTCGCGCCGAGAAAGGCGATCCCGACGCGTAGGTCCCGATCGCAGCGATCTGCCAGCCGCCCGCGACGCGACGCCATCCGGGTCCGTCCGAAATCGGGAGATCCCAGCTTCCGCTGAGCGCCAGATAGTGACGCACGTCGTGTCCGGACAGGCCGCGATTGAAGCTGGGATCGCCGTTGAACGGTAGACCGATCGAGTTGCTGGACTCGGACACGGCGAAGAAGTCGGAACTGTCGTCGATGCTCTTTGAGAACGAGTAGGCGAGCTGCGCTTGCAGGCCGTCCGACAGACGCCGCCGGAACTGCGTGTTCAGGCCGTGATAGGAAGACTCCGCATTAAACGTTCGGTCGCGAATGCGCCCGTAGACGGGGTTGAGCCGTTGGCCGTCTTCAGGGAAGAACAGCCGCCCATCGGACAAGACCTCCGGCTCGACGAGGTTGGCGTCCTCGGTCAGCGAGGAAAGATTTACGCCGCGAGAGCCGACGTAGCCCACGCGGAAACTGTGCTTGTCGTCCAGCGACTGCTCAATCGTCGCGTTCCACTTGTGCACGTGCGGTTGCTGGATGTCGCGTGCGATGCGTTCGACGCGCAGGTCGGGCCGAGGATCGTTCGCGAGCGCCTGAAAGCCGCCGCCCGGAAAGTCTCCAAGCCCGATGTCGGTGGTCACGCCACGTGCGAAGAACGGTGGGTTTCGGACAGCGGAGCTGAGAATGTACTGCGAGAGCAAGAGATCGGAATAGACGCCGTAGCCGGCACGTAGGATAGTTCGTCCGTTGCCGGCGATGTCCCAAGCCAGACCGACGCGAGGAGCGATGTTGCCCATCGACGGGTTGTCGTAGTAGGGCTCGCCGATACGCATCTCCGTGTCGTAGATGCTGTCGAGGTTGGCGATCTTGCCGTTGACCTCGCCGGGCACGGTCGCCCACTCCCATCTCACGCCGAGGTCGACCGTGATCCTTTGCGTCAGCTTCCAGGCGTCCTGAACGTAGAGTGCGCCGATCCACTGGCGAAGCCCACGGACCGTATCCGAACCGGGCAACTGGGCTCGAAAGCGATTAGGTTGATTGGTCAAGAAATTGGCGATGGAACTGAAGCGGTAGTCGCCGCTGACTCGGTTCTGGCTGTCGGTGTTGAATCGAGTCCGCTCAAAGCGGAACCCGGTCTTGTAAGAATGCGGGCCGCTAACCCCGCTGAGATCGGCGCTGGGCTGGAAGGAGTTGAAGACGTGGATGTCCGAATCGAGCGCGCCGCTGCCGCCGGGCAGCTCGGTGAGACCGGAAATATTGACCAAGCCGATGACGGAGCCGCCCGGAAGAAAGGCGAGCGAGGGATCGTCGGTGGCCGGAACCTGCGTTTCGGTCAGCCCGGAGACTGTGTTCGTCCGCAGGAAGCCGAAGCGTGCCGACCCGATCAGCTTCGGAGAAAAGACATGCGTGTGCTCGAGAACAGTCGATTGGCTTCGGGTCGAGTTCGACTGCAAGCCGAGCCCGAAATCTGATTCATTTTGCAGAGCGCCGTCGTCAAAATTGTAGCGCCAGAAGAGCTTGTCGTAGTCGCTGAAGTTGTGATCGACGCGCCCAGTGATAAAGTCTTGGTCCGCTGTTTGGTCGTTGGAGAAGACGAACAGGCCGGAGTCACCGAAAACCTCGGCGTTGGGCAACGGGTAGAGGGAAGCGACCTTTGTCATGACGGGGTCGACGGCGACCTGCCCGGAAACCAGTTCGCCTAACCGCGCCGCCGCACTCAAGGTCGAGTTCACCGTAGTGTTGCCGCGAGCCTGGCGAAGGGCTTCATAGTTCACAAAAAAGAAGGTCCGATTGCGCACGAGGGCCCCTCCCAGCGAGCCGCCGAATTGATGTCGACGAAACTCCGGGGGGGCCTCGCGGTCAAAGAAGTTGCGGGCGTCGAAGTTGTCGTTGCGATGGAAGTAGAAGAGGCTGCCGTGGGGGTGATTGCCGCCGGACTTGGTGACGGCGTTGATCATGCCGCCGGCGGCTCGACCGTACTGCGCGGAGAAGGTGCTGGGGTGGACGGCGAACTCTTCGACCGCGTCGACTCCGAGGTTGACGCCGTTGATGCTGGCGGGAGTGGAGCCGTTGTAGCTGACGAGGCTCACGCCGTCGAGTTGAAAACCGTTCTGGTAGGGCCGGGATCCAGAGACGCTGAGCTGCAGACCATAGCCCATGTTGACGTCGCGCGAGCGGGCCCTGGCGATGGGGACTCCCGCTTGCAGCGTCGCGAGCTGGATGTAGTCGCGGCCGTTGAGCGGGAGCTGATCGATCGTGTTCGAGTCGACGATGCTGGTGAGAGCGGAGGGCGCGGCCTCAATCAAGACAGCCTGCCCGGTAACGAGGACGCTCTCGGATTGGTGTCCAACTTCGAGAACGATCTCGACGACTGTTTCGCGGTCGAGTTCGAGAACCAGCCCTTCCTTTCGGCCGGACTTGAATCCGTCGGTTGATGCAGTCAGGTCGTAATTACCAACGTCCAAGCTGAGGACGCGAAACTGGCCGGTGCGGCCGGTTCTGGTATTTCGACTCCGTCCCGTATCGAGATTCTCAGCCACAATCTGGACACCTTCCATCAGAGCTCCGGATTCGTCGTAAACGACGCCCGCGATAGATGCCGTTCGATTCTGAGCAGGGAGCGAAAAGGCGGCGCCGAGGAGTAGCGCGCACCCGAGAAGGGTCAAGTTTCGGATCATGGACAGCGTGGGATCAGGCCGCTGTTGCGAGACCCGATATCCAACGTTATCAGACCATCTATTTTCGCGGATCGAAACCGCTAGATCTTCGGCAGCTCGTAGCCCTTGCGGTACTCATAGTGCAGGAATTGGTTAGCGGAAAGCTCGTTGGTGAACTGTTCCTTTTCGCCGTCCCACTCAAGCATCTTCCCGGTCTTCAGGGCGATGTTGCCGATCAGCGTGGCAGAGGTAGAGCGGTGGCCGATTTCGATGTCGGCGTTACAGCGCTCGCGGCTCTTGACGCAATCGAGGAAGTTGCGGGCGTGGAAAGCAGTGTCGGACGAGCCCTGAACCTTCATCGGCTCGATGAAGGTTACCGTCTTGGCTTTGAGCTTGCGCTCGGTGTCGCGGTCGATGGGGCTGCGCTGGTAGCGGCTGTGCTCACGGACGACTTCAGGAACGATCTCAAACCCCTTATTGAAGACGTAGGCCGTGCCCTTCGTGCCCCGGAACTCCATCTCCTGTCCCTTGAGCGGCTTGGCTCCATTGGCGTTGTATTGGTTGAAACTGGCGAGGGCGCCGCCGGGAAACTCCCACATGACCTTGGCGGTGTCGGGGACCTCTCGATTGTCTTCGACGGCGTATTTGCCGCCCATGGCCGCGACGCGCAGGGGGGCGTTCTGGCCGAGAGTCCACTGGATGACGTCCATGTAGTGGACGCCGAAGTTGGTGATCTGGCCGCCGGAGAAGGGGAAGAACCAACGGAAGTTGTAGAAGGTCTTGTTGAGGTTGTAGGGTTGCTCCGGGGCCGGCCCGAGCCAGTCGTTCCAACTGTAGTTCTGTGGAGCCTGGGTGGAGGTCGGCGAGCCGATGCCGTTGGGCCAGTCGTTGGCGATGTAGAACGAGTCCGCTACTGAGATGTGGCCGAGGTGGCCGGAGCGGGTCATGTCAGTGAACTGGTGGAGCCACTTGAGCGATCGGCGGTGGGTGCCGACTTGGCTGACGCGGTCGTACTTGCGGATGGCCTCGACCATGCGCCGCCCTTCAACGACGGTGAGAGAGAGCGGCTTCTCGACATAGACGTCGTAGCCGGCCATGGCGGCCTCAATGGTTTGGAGGGCGTGCCAGTGGTCGGGGGTGCAGATGACGACGGCGTCGAGATTCTTCTGCTCGTAGAGTTTTTGGTAGTTCTTGTAGCGGATGCGTTGGCCGCGCTTCGCTGTGCGCTCGTAGTGGAAGTCGAGGTAGTCCTGGCGCAGGTCGCAGAGGGCGTTGATCTCGCTGTCGCCATGCTCGAGGAAGGCGTCGAGGACCTGATCGCCGCGGTTGCCGAGACCGACGAAGCCGAGGCTGACGCGGTTGTTGGCGCCGAGAATTCGGTTGTAGGAGGCGGCGGTCAGAGCGGCGGCTGCGGTAGCGGCAAAGCGGCGGCGATTCATGGTTCGCGTATCGTAGCAGAGGCTCTGAAAGTTGACCGGACACAAAAACTGCCCGGGCTCGCCTAACAGCGAACCCGGGCAGTCTCAGACAGAGCGACTAGCTATTGGCCGGGCATGTTGTAGTAGAACTCTTCCTGGCTGACCTTGCCGTCTTTGACGGTGTAGAGAGCCATCTCGGTCATCTGGTTGCGTTGGCCGGTGAATTTCGGCGTGACGTCCATCGAGAAACGAACGGCGAATTGGCCGTCGCCGAGGAACGGACCGTCGATTTCAAGACCGTGGACTTCGTGGTTCTCCGCCCACCATTGATTCTTGCCCTTGATGGCGGCGATGCCTTCCTGACGGGCGGGCATCTCGGGGGAACCTACGGGTTCAATGCTGACGATGTCGTCAGCATAGTACTTCTCAATGGCTTCCATGAATTGGCCTTGGCGGCACAAGCCCACCAAGCCGTTTGCAACGTCGGCAACAGACATAGTCGTATCTCCTAGCTTTCTTGATTACTGCGATTTCGATTAGGACTCAAAGACGCTTCGGATGCGCTCGACCGCCCATTGTAGATCTTCTTCCGAGATCACCAAAGGCGGTGCAATGCGGATGACGAATTCGTGAGTCTCCTTGCACAGGAGCCCCAGTTCTTTGAGCCGTTCGCAATAGCGACGTGCGGGGACGTTCAATTCGACACCGATCAATAGGCCTTTGCCTCGCACCTCGGAAATATCTGCATGACGGATCTGTTTCAGCTCGTTGAGGAACCAGGCGCCGAGGCGGGCCGAGCGTTCGACAAGCTCTTCGTCCTTGAGGACTTGGAGGGCGGTGCGGGCGACCGCGCAGCCGAGCGGATTGCCGCCGTAGGTGGAGCCGTGGCTGCCCGGCTCAAAGACGTCAAGCACCTCGTTGCGGGCCACGACGGCGGAGACCGGATAGAAGCCGCCGGAGAGCGCTTTGCCGAGAATGAAGGCGTCGGGACGGACGTCCTCATGGTCGGCGCAGAACATCTTGCCGGTGCGGCCGAGACCGGTTTGGATTTCGTCGAGCAAGAGCAGGACGTTGTTCTCGCGGCAGATGGTCTCGACTTGCTTGAGATAGCCGGCGGGCGGGATGTTGATGCCGGCTTCGCACTGGATGGGCTCGATGAGGAGGGCACAGACGTTGGGCGTAATCGCCTGGCGGAGAGCCTCCGGGTCGCCGTAGGGGATCGACTGAAAGCCGGGCGAGAAGGGGCCGAAGTCGGTGGTCGAGTCCGGGTCGGAGGAGAAGCCGACGATGGTGGTCGTTCGGCCGTGGAAATTGTTGTCGCAGACGAGGATGACGGCCTCGTCTTTGGCGATGCCCTTGTTGCGGTAGCCCCAACGGCGAGCGGCTTTGATGGCGGTCTCAACGGCCTCCGCGCCGGTGTTCATCGGCAGCACGCGATCCATGCCGCAGATCTCGGCGAGCTCTTGGTAGAAGAGCGGGAGTTGATCGTTGCGGAAGGCGCGGGAGGTGAGAGTGACGCGGGCGGCCTGCTCTTGCAGGGTCTTGAGAATGCGCGGATGGCAGTGGCCTTGATTGACGGCCGAGTAGGCGGAGAGGCAATCGAGGTAGCGTTCGCCGTCGACGGAGTAGACCCAGGGGCCTTCGGCGCGCTCCACGACGACGTCGAGGGGGTGGTAGTTGTGGGCGCCCCAGCGGTCTTCTAGCGCGAGGAATTCTTGGGTCTTGGAGGCTGCGGGCGTCATGGTGCTTACAGGCTCCAGTGTGGCAGCCGGTCTGGGGCGGCGGCAATAGATTGCATGTCCGAGCCGTGTCAGGTTTTTGTCATGGTACTGACACGATTCCCGCTTTTGGCGGCTGTAAGTTGTTGATAGTTGGCCGGGGATGTCGGGGGGATGACGCGATTCTTGGGGTTAAATTGTTTGTTTTCAATAGAGCGTCAGGTTGGCAGGCGGGCAGTTCTGTTGATCCGGGAAGAAATTCGGTGGAAGTTATTGATATTGAGTCACTTGGGGACAGCCAGCACGCGCTGGGTTGTTTCTGTGGAGTCGACGTCTTGATATGGCAGTCCCCGTTGTTGGCGGCGGTGGTGGGAAGTGAAGAAGAACCTTCGAGCGCAGCTCGGGCCCTTGGACTTGCTCTCAGGGTAGAACGCGAACGGGAGAGAACAGGGTGCGAGCGGATGGAAGTGATTGGCAGGGAACAGGTTGTGGGCTTGTGACTAGAGGCCGGAGGAGCGGTCTTTGACGTGGGTGCTGTTGAGCGCGCCTTCGAGGGTCATGGCGACTTGGTGGTTGGGGCTGCCAGAAGCGCCATACAGGGCGGGTTTGTGGCCGTAGAAGACGAGCTGCTCTTGGCTGAGCAGGTCGCCGGCGATTTGCATGAACAGGGCGGGGGGAAAGCGCAGGAGGATCGGCGCATCACGCTCGGTCGACGGAGCGTTGAAGAGGACGACGCGCGGCGACTGCTTGTCGACCGCAGCAGCGAGCAGTCCGAGTGCGCCGGAGACGCCTGAGCCCGCGAGGACGATCTCTTCATCGCTCCTGGACCTGAGGAACCGCACTGCCGCGCGGATGTCGTGCAAGCGCATGGAATCGACGGTGCGGCCGACGTGCATGGCGTTGCGCTGGATATCTTTCCAGGTGGTTTTGGGCCAAGGGACTTCACTGACGCCGCGCGGGTAGAGGATGAGGATCGAGTTCTTGGGAGAGGGGATGACTTGGCGGAGGACGTCTTGAATGGCTACGAAGTCTTCTCCATCGGACGCAATCCACACCAGCGACGGGCCTCCGGATTCGCGGGCCTTTCGATAGAGCGCGTCGATCTCGATTCCGGGCTCAGGGGAGAGGCTGAAGGATTCGAAGCCGCGAGGCGGGTCGAGGCGGCCGGGCCCCGAAGCGACGGTCGCCGGAAGCGGCGCCGCGTCTAGAAGATCGCGAAGGCGCTCGATCGGGTCTTGCGCGCCTGCCTCTGAGACGAAGAACTCGTGGACCGAGCGGTTACGGGCGTCGCTGGGCGGGTCTCCGCCGAAGACGGCGAGTTCGGCGGGCGGGATCTCTTCATAGGTGAGATCGACCTCGCGCGCGGGGGATTGCTTGAGCCATTGATCGAACCACTCGACGGAACGGGAGCGCAGGAGGTCGGAGTCTTTGTGGCCGGTTTCGACGACAAGATTCTCGAAGGCCTCCGCGCGACCGTAGGAATCATAGAGCTTCCCGACCACCTCCTCGAACTCGGTGTAGCCGGGGACAGGGAAGAGGGCGTCGAGGCGACCGTGGGCCATCCACAACGGGCGCGGGGCGATGAGGGCGCCTTGATGCAGCATGTCTTGCCGGAAGCGGTTGATGGGGAACATGCAATCGCAGTGCAGGCGTTGGGTGTTGGCGGGGACGTTGGCGGCGTAGGTGGAGATTCCCATCACGGGCGCGGCGACTCTGAGGCGTTGGTCGACGGCGGCTGCGAACCAGCTCATGGCGGCGCCGCCGGAACGGCCGGTGATGCCGAACTTCTGAGCGTCGATCTCGGGTCGAGTCTCGAGGTAGTCGAGGGCGCGGATGACGTTCCAGACTTCGACGCCGGCGGGGGTGTAGCCGCGGGCATACCAGTCGAACATTTCGTTGTTGAGGATGCCGTGATGGAGGGCGAAGGTTTCCGCGATTTGGATGGGATCGATGATGAGGGCGGCGTAGCCGTGCTTGGCGAGGGTGTGGCCGTGACGCTGGTAGGCGGTCTTGGCGCCGTGCTCGGAGAAAGCGTGGCCGCAGACGTAGACGACGGCGGGAACGGCGCCCTCGACGTTGGTCGGGAGATAGAGGTTGGCGGTGACGTAGAACTTGGGCAGACTCTCAAAAGCGATCTTCTCGACAACGTAGCCGGGACGCTCGATGGTTCCGGTGATGCGGACGTTGAGCGGAGTTTTCTTGGGCTCGGGGTTGAGACCGAGCATGGAAGCGAGTTCCTGGCGACGGGCGTCGGCGACGGCTTCCCAGGATTGGCGCGAAGAGAGTTCAGTTGCCGCACGGTCCGTGATTTCGCGGGCTTGGCGCGCGAGCAGGGCTTGCACTTGGTCGCGCGCCTCGAGCATACGCTCATAGGGTTGAGCGGCGAGTGCAAGCGGGATCAACAGGAGCAGGGCTAGGTTGCGCACGGCGGGCTCAGGATAGCGTGAGTGGCAGACAGGCCGTTGAGCGGTGCTCGGCCTGGACGAGAGGTAGACTGGTTCCGCGCCGTTATATGCCCGAGACCGGTTGGATTTGTCGTTGCATCACCCTGCTTGCCCTGGCTGCGGGATCGTTGACCGCGCAGACGACGGAATCGCTGGATACGGTTGCCGGGTGCAAAGAAGCGCTGGCTCAGGCGGACCCGCGTCAGGGAGTCGATTGCCGACTTCGGGGGACGGCGTCGTCCGGTTCAGGAATCATCGCAGGCACGAGCACGCGATTCTTTCTTGAGGACGGGACGGGCGGGGTCCTGGCCCGCGCGCGTCGCGCGATCTCGACCGGGCCGGTGGCTCGCGGCGAGCGCCTTGAGATATTCGGCGAGTTCTATTTGGCCTCCGATAAGGAGTACGAGTTTCGCGTGACGGAGATGGCCCGGCTGGGGGAGGGAGCGGAACCACGACCACTGGACGTGTCGCCGCTAGAGGCGCAGACGGGCTGTTGCCCGCAGGAGCTGATCCGCACCCGCGGGACGCTGCGCGACGTTGTCGCCGGGGATGAGCGCATCGTGTTCTTAATCGGCGACGAGCTTCTGAGGGCCTACTGGCTGCCCGGCTCCGAGGGCAAGTCCTGGCCGGAAGTGGAGGGGGTGGAGCGCGGCGCGCTGATTGAGGTGACCGGACTCAATCGTCCCCACGACGATGGAAGCGAGCGCACGAGGTACCAGGTCCGACTGAGAACCGCAGACGACGTGATGGTACTGCGGCCGCCTCCGATGCTTTCGCGCGAAGAGGTGCGGGCCCTGACGGCGTTGGCGCTAATGATCGCGCTGGGAATAGGGGCCTGGATCTATTTTCTCCGACGGACGGTAAGCAGAAAGACTTCAGAGATCGAGGACCTGGTGGAGCACCTGGAGGAGACGGTGGCGCAGCGAACCTCGGCGCTCGAAGAAACGAATCGCCGGCTTGAGTCCGCGCGAGACGAAGCAGAAGCAGGGAGTCGCGCAAAAAGCGAGTTCCTAGCCAATATCAGTCACGAGGTGCGATCGCCGCTACACCTGGTTATGGGGCACGCCGAGTTGCTGCTGGACAACGAGGCGTTGCTCCCGGATCAGAGGCGCCGCATCCGGTCCATGTTGAATGCGAGCGAGGGGTTGGCGCGGATCGTCGACGACATCTTGGACTTCTCGAAGATTGAGGCAGAGGGGCTGGAGCTTGAGTCGATTGTGTTCGATCCCGCCGCGTGGGCGCGAAAGACGGTCGGAGCCTTCCAGGCCCAGGCGCGCTCGAAAGGGCTTGAGTTGGAGTACATCGTGGAGTCCGGGGTGCCCGAGGCGGCGGCGGGGGACCCGACTCGACTAGGACAGATCTTGGTCAACCTGCTGAACAACGCCTTGCGGTTCACGGAGCAGGGATCGGTGCTCGTTCACTTGGATGCGGCAGCGGGTAAAGACGGGGGCTGGGAACTACAGTGCAGCGTGGAAGACACGGGGATCGGCATCCCCTCGGAGCGGCTGGGGAGGGTGTTCGAGTCGTTTACTCAGGCCGATAGTTCGACGACGCGCAAGTACGGCGGCACCGGCTTGGGTCTAGCGATCTGCAAGGGACTCGTGGAGGCGATGGGAGGCACGATCTCAATTGCCAGCGAACTTGGAGCCGGCACCCGTGTCGACTTCAGCGTGCAACTCGGTACGCCGGAGAGGCAGACTCCGACGACGGTGTCCGGGCCGATCGCGTCGCAAGGATCGAAGGGGCTGATCTTGGTGGTGGACGATATGGCTGAGCTACGCGAGATGCTGGGCGAGATGCTGACGCGAGGCGGATATCAGGCGGCGTTTGCGGCCACGGGGCGGGAAGCGGTGGAGCAGTGGCGAACGCTCTCCCCAGACTTGATCCTGATGGACATCCAGATGCCGGAGATGGGAGGAGTGGAGGCGACTCGTGCGATCCGGCGGAGCGAGGGGAGGGATGGGCACACGCCGGTGGTGGCGCTCACCGCCAACGCGGGGGCGGAGAAGCGGGCGGAGTACCTGGAAGCAGGCATGGACGATTGCGTCACAAAGCCGATCGCAAGCATAGATTTTCTCTATGCAACTTTAGAAAAACAGCTCACCAATGCGCGTTCTCGCAGAGTAATTTACTAGGAAGGGTCAGAAGTCTTGCGCTGCCGAGTCCCAGAGCGTTGTTCTTGGATAGGCTAGTCGTTAGCCCTCACACGTCTCATGCCTACACCCAACCCATTTTCACCGACTACAATGCCGCGCGACCTGACTGCCGGTCTCGTGGTCTTCTTGGTCGCGCTTCCGCTTTGCCTGGGTATCGCGCTGGCTTCGAACGCGCCGCTGTTCTCCGGCTTGATCGCCGGAATTGTGGGCGGCTTGGTGGTCGGCGCGATCAGCGGATCGCAGACGAGCGTCAGCGGCCCGGCAGCCGGACTGACGGCGATTGTTGCGGCTCAGATCGCCGCATTGGGATCGTTTGAGGCCTTTCTTGCCGCGGTGGTGTTGGCGGGTGCGATGCAGATCGGGCTGGGCATCCTGCGCGCGGGGTCGTTGGCTGCGTTCTTTCCGACGAGCGTGATCAAGGGCCTGCTGGCGGCGATCGGAGTGATTCTGATTCTGAAGCAGACGCCGCACGTGTTCGGTCACGACTCGGATCCGGAAGGCGAGATGTCGTTCATTCAGCCGGATCAGGAGAATACCTTCAGCGAGTTGTTCGCAATGTTTGGGGATCTGCACGTCGGGGCAGCCGTGATCGGACTGGCGTCGATCGCACTGCTGATCATGTGGGGCAAGATCAAGCCGCTGCGGGATTCGATTTTGCCGGCGCCGCTGGCGGTCGTCGTGTTCGGCGTGGCGATGAACATCGTCTTCCGGGGCATGGGCGGCGACTGGCTGATTGAGGGCAACCACTTGGTCCAGGTACCAGAGGCGGAAAGTCTAGCTGGATTCCTGGGCTTTTTGCAGACTCCGGACTTTTCGCTCTGGGCGAGCCCAGCGCTCTATATGGCGGCTGTGACGATCGCGATGGTGGCGTCGCTGGAGACGCTGTTGAACCTGGAAGCGGTCGACAACTTGGATACGAAGCAGCGACACTCGCCTCCGAGTCGAGAGCTGATTGCGCAGGGCGTGGGCAACATGACGTGCGGACTCCTAGGCGGTCTGCCGGTGACGTCGGTGATCATCCGCAGTTCGGTGAACGTCGGGTGCAATGTCGAGACGAAGCTCTCAACGGTATTCCACGGTCTGCTGCTGCTGCTGAGCGTGATGCTGCTGCCGCAATACCTGAACATGATTCCGCTGTCGTGTTTGGCGGCGATTCTGCTGCTAACAGGCTTCAAGCTGGCGAGCCCGGCTCTGGTGAAGAAGATGTGGGAAGAAGGGAAGACGCAGTTCATCCCCTTCATCGTGACGGTGCTGGCGATTGTGTTCACTGATCTGCTGATCGGGGTGCTGATCGGCTTGGTGGTTGCGATCGGCTTCATCCTGGCAAGCAATTTCCGGCGGCCACTCCGCAAGATCGTCGAGAAGCACTTGGGCGGCGAAGTGGTGCACATCGAGTTGGCCGATCAGGTGAGCTTCTTGAACCGAGCAGCCCTAATTCGGGAGTTGGATTCCATTCCGGAAGGCGGGCAGGTACTGCTGGATGCGCGAACGACGGACTATATCGACCCGGACGTACTGGATTTAGTCCACACCTACCAAGAGAAGACGGGGCCGGCGCGCGGAGTGGAAGTGAGTTTGGTGGGCTTCCAGGGCCGGTACGGGCAATTGGCGGACCGGACGGAGTACGTAGACTTCTCGACGCGAGAGTTGCAAGACGCGATGACGCCTCGCCAGGTGTTGCAGGTTCTAAAGGACGGCAACGAGCGATTCCAGGCGGGGAGACGCCTGACGCGGGACTTGGTGCGACAGGTAGGCGCTACGGCAGAAAGTCAGCATCCGCTGGCGGTCGTCCTGAGTTGCGTGGATTCTCGCTCGCCGGCGGAGCTGATTTTCGACCTCGGCATGGGAGATATCTTCAGCGTGCGGATGGCGGGCAACGTAGCCGGACGGAAGGTTTTGGGGTCCATTGAATACGGTTGTGCAAGGAACGGGGCGAAGTTGGTCCTGGTGGTGGGGCACACTCAGTGCGGCGCCGTGCGCGCGGCGGTGGAGGCGAAACAACCACCAGCCGAGTCTGAGTTGGAGAACATCACCCATATCGTCAAGGACATCCAGTCCGTCATCGAGCCGGACCATCTGGCGGGCTTCTCGAAAATGTCGGAGAGCGATAAAGAAAAGGCGGTTGACAGCATCGCCAGGGCGAATGTCTTAAATGTGATGCGGTCCATTCCTCAACGCAGCGACACCTTACGTGCTCTCATCGCAGAAGGGCGGATTGCAGTAGCCGGGGCGCTCTATGACGTATCCACGGGTGAGGCGGAATTCTTTCCGGAAATCACCGAGTCAACGATGAACTAGAGTCCTTGGTGGTCGAAGGCCCGAGCCCATCGGGCGGAGGTTGCCACGAGCGTGCCGCATACTGAGGGCGATGCGGGTACTTCTTGTCGCGCTCTTTGCATGTGGGTTGGGCGCGCAGACGCCGCTCGATGAAGCGGACTTCGTAGTTGTAGCAACGGGGCTGGATGCGCCGGTCCAAGCGACCCATGCCGGGGACGGGTCGGGCAGGCTGTTTATCGTTGAGCGCGGAGGGCGGATTCTGGTCCACGACGGGGCTGAGGTTCTGGCCGAGCCGCTGCTCGACATCCGGGGGCGAGTGCGGTCCGGCAGCGGCAACTCCGAGCGCGGGTTGTTGTCGGTCGCATTCCATCCCCGCTACCGGGAAAACGGCTTCTTCTTTGTAAACTACACCGGTCTGGACGGAGCGACGGTCGTCTCTCGGTTTGAATCAACGGAGAACCGGAACCGAGCGAACGTGGACTCGGAGACGATGTTCTTGCGGGTGTCGCAACCGTTTGGGAATCACAACGGCGGACAGTTGCAGTTTGGGCCGGACGGGTTCTTGTACGTCGGGATGGGCGACGGGGGTAGCGGCGGCGATCCCGGGAACCGGGCGCAGAATCGGCAGAACCTGTTGGGGAAGATGTTGCGGTTGGACGTGGACCAGGGAGCGCCGGCGCGACCGGCGGCTGGAAACCCGTTTGAGAACACGGATGAGACGCTGGACGAGATTTGGGCGCTGGGACTGCGCAATCCGTGGCGGTTCAGTTTTGATCGGCAGACGGGCGATTTGTGGATCGGCGACGTTGGACAGGGGAATGTGGAAGAGATTTCGTTCCAACCGGCCGGCAGCGCGGGAGGAGAGAACTACGGTTGGCGGCGGATGGAAGGGTCGGACTGCTTCAATCCGGGATCGAATTGTAATGACGGATCGCTGACGCTGCCGCGATACGAGTACCGGCAAGACAGCGGGCGGTGTTCGGTGACGGGCGGGTATGTGTACCGGGGAGCGCTGCCGCAGTTCTACGGGCTGTACTTCTTTGGGGATTTTTGTACGGGAGAGATTTGGGCGCGCGGCGGGGACGACCGGTTCTTTACGGCGGAGTTCGGGCCGCTGGATACGCCATTTGCGATCTCCAGCTTTGGAGAAGACGAAGCGGGTGAGTTGTATGTGGTGGATTTGGGCGGCGGGGTCTATCGGCTGACCGGCCCTCGAGCGGCGCCGGTGCTGAGCGACGGAGGCGTCGTGAATGCAGCGAGTTTCCGTGCTGCCCCGGGACTGGCGCCGGGAACTTTGATTTCGGTGTTCGGTTCCGACCTGAGCGGCGGAGAAGCGACGGCGAAGGGAACACCGCTGCCTAGGACGTTGGCGGGCTTGCGGTTGCGGATTGGCGACCGCGTGTTGCCGTTGTTTTTCGCCGGGCCGGGACAGGCGAACGCGCAGTTGCCTTGGCAGGGCCTCTTCTGGCGGGGGTCGACGCTGACGGCCGACTTGGGCCCGTTCGGGACGGCGGAGACGACGGTGGAGATGGTTGCGGCTAGCCCGGGGATCTTTACGTTGGATCAGTCGGGGGGAGGACAGGGCGCAATCTTGGTCGCGGGGGCGGGAATGGTTGCGGACGCGGCTCGGCCGGCGCGACTGGGGGAGACGATTGAGGTCTATGCGACGGGCCTGGGAGCTGTGGAAGAGTCTCCCGGCGACGGGACGGCAAATCCAACGGATCGGTTGATTCGCGTGACCGGCGAGGTGACGGCGCGCATCGGGGTTGAACCGGTGAGAGTCACGTTTGCGGGGTTGGCGCCGGGGTTCGTCGGGCTGTATCAGGTGAACATCGAGCTGGTGGGCGACTTGCCTTCGGGAGGGGCAGTGCAATTGACACTGTTCGTGAATGGTGAGGAATCGAACACTGTGACGCTGGCTATCGAATGAGTCGCGGGCGCGTCCTTTGATTTGAGCAGTTTGCCTGGGGTAGGATAGTCGGGTTCGGGAGACGGCAGAAGCCGTTGTTTCGACCGGCGGAGACGAATCGTCGTCCGCCCAGCGAGCAATTTCGCAAAACACATTCAAGGGTTTGGAAGAGAGTCGAAGACCTATGGTGGATTCGCAAGCATCCGCTGCGATCGAGGCTGTCGGGCTGAGCAAGCTGTACGGACGATTCGCGGCAATTCGCGACGTGACGTTTGCTGTACCGACGGGCCAGGTGGCGGCGTTTCTGGGGCCGAACGGCGCCGGGAAATCAACAACGATGAAGATTCTGACGGGCTATTTGACGCCCTCGGACGGGGCGGCCCGGATCGGCGGCCTCAACGTGGCCGACGCGCGCATTGAGGCGGCCGAGAAGTTGGGTTACTTGCCCGAGAACGGTCCCCTGTACCCGGAGATGACGCCGCTCGAGCTGCTGCAGTTCTTTGGCGAAGCACGCGGCATGGACCCGGTCCATCTGGGGTCGAGGATTGACGCGGTGGTCTCAGAATGCGCGCTGGAGCAGGCGCTGGAGAAGCCGATTCACAAGCTGTCGAAAGGGTATCGGCAGCGTGTGGGGATGGCCCAGGCGCTGTTGCACGAGCCGGAGATCTTGATCTTGGACGAGCCGACGAGCGGCCTGGATCCGAACCAGATCCACGACGTGCGGGCGCTGATCCGGCGGCTGGCTGAATCCAAGACGGTGCTGCTCTCGACGCACATCTTGCAAGAAGTGGAAGCGGTGTCGGATCGCGTTCTGCTGATCAACGAAGGCCGGATTGTCTTTGACGGGACGCCGCAGGAGATGGCGGGCGGGGACGACCTGGAGACGGCGTTCCGCAAACTGACGCAGCCGGAGCCCAAGGCGACGGCGCCTGTTGAAGAGGTGATTGAGGAAGAAGTCGCTGAAGAGCCCGAGGCGACGGTTGAGGAGGAAGAAGGTGAATAGTCGACAAAGCGCCTGGCGGGCGATTTGCCGCCGTGAACTGACCGGGTATTTCCAAAGCCCGACGGGATACGTGTTCATCACGCTGTTTGTCCTGCTGAGCGCGATCGCGGCGTTCTGGCAGGAGTCGTTCTTCCTGAACAACCTGGCGAATCTAGACCCGTTGAATTCGCTGTTCCCCTACCTGTTGGTGCTGTTTGTTCCAGCCATCACGATGAATGCGTGGGCGGAAGAAAAACGCACGGGGACCGACGAGTTGTTGCTGACTCTGCCGGCGACGGACCTGGAGATCGTACTGGGCAAGTTCGCGGCGATGCTGGGCATCTATACGGTGGCGCTCGCGTTTTCATTGAGCCACGTGATCGTGCTGCTGCTGCTGGGGAGCCCGGACTTCGGCTTGCTGTTTGCGACGTACGCGGGCTACTGGCTCATGGGTGCGGCGCTGATCGCGCTGGGTATGATCGGATCGCTGTTGACGGCGAATCTGACGGTCGCGTTTATTCTGGGCGCGCTGCTCTGCGCGGTTCCGGTCTACATCGAGCACGCTGGAGCGCTGGTGAGCGGCGCGGCCGAGCGGCTGCTGCGCAGTCTGTCGTTCGTCGAGCAGTTCCGGGACTTTGCTTCGGGGGTGATTCCGCTCTCGGGCGTGCTGTACTTCGCAGCCTTCACGGCGGCGATGCTCTACCTCAACATGGCGTTGCTGGGGCGGCGGCACTGGCCGACGACCGAAGGAGCGCCGAAACTCGGCCGACACTACTTTGCTCGCGGCGCGGCGTTGGTCGTCGGCGTGGCGGCGATGACGATCCTGGTGGCCCGAATGGGCGGCCGGTTGGACGCGACGGCGGAGCAGATCCACTCTTTGGCCCCTTCGACGCGGGAGCTTATCCAGTCGTTGGATCCCGAGAAGCCGGTTTACATCCACGCCTACGTGAGCCCGGACTCGCCGCGACGTTACTTGGAGACGCGGAACAATATCACGGCTTTGCTGCGACAGTTCGATTCGATCGGCGGCGACCGCATCCACACGCGGTTAGTGGAGACGGAGAAGTACACCGATCAGGCCACCGAGGCGCAGGACCGTTACGGAATTCGGCCGCGACCGATTCCGGTGTTCGAGCAATCGGCGGGCGGACCCGACGAGATCTTTATGGGCGTCGCGTTCCAACGCGGCGGCGAGGAATTCGTGATTCCGTTCTTCGAGCCGGGTTTGCCAGTGGAATACGAGCTGATGCGCTCGATCCGCGTGGTCGCGGAGACGGAGAAGAAGCGCGTCGGAGTCCTGAAGACGGGCGTGGAGCTGTTCGGCGGCTTTGATTTTCAGGCGCGACGGAGGTCGTCGGACTGGGCGATTGTGGCTGAGCTGCGCAAGCAGTACGACGTGGTGCAGGTGGAGCCGGGGTCGGACTACCCAGGCGATCTGGACGTGCTGATGGTGGTATTGCCGAACACGCTGCAACAGCCGGAAGTGGATCGACTGACGGAGTACGTGAAGTCAGGGAAACCGACGATGCTAATGGTCGATCCGCTGCCGGCGTTCGACATCGAGAAATCGCCCCAGCAGATGCCGCAGAGTCCGTTTGCGCGCGGGCAACAGCCGCGTCAGCCGGCGAACGTGGCGCCGGTGATGGACGCGCTAGGCGTCGAGTGGTCGACGGACCAGATTGCCTGGGACAACTACAACCCTCATCCGCAGTTCCGGAGCCTGCCGCCCGAGGTGCTGTTCATCAGTCCGAGCAATGAGGAGGGCCAGTTCAACCAAGACGTCTCGGTGACCTCGGGGATGCAGGAGCTGGTGATGATGTACGGCGGCGTGTTGAAGGCCAAAGAGGGCGCTGAGACGACGTTCACGCCGTTGGTCCGAACCGGCGTGGAGTCAGGAACGACTTTGTGGTTCCGCATCGTGCAGAACTCGATCTTCGGGGTACAACTGGCAACTGACTTGCCGCACGAGCCGGACGAGGAGAGGTACGTCAGCGCGGCCAAGATCTCGGGCGACGGCGAAAACGCGCCGAGCGCGATTGTGGTCGCGGACGTGGACGTGATGGGCGAGCAGTTTTTCCAACTGCGCGCGCAAGGCGTGGAGCAGTTGAATTTCGACAACGTCGCGTTTCTGCTGAACGCGGTGGATCACCTGGCGGGCGACGAATCGTTTATCGAGCTGCGAAAACGACGCCGGCGGCACCGGACTTTGGAGACCGTGGAGTCGCTGACGAAGAACTACGAAGAGCAACGGTTGGAAGAGACGCAGGAGGCCGAGGCCAACGCAGAGGAGCAACTGACGCTAGCGCAGAAGCGATTGGACGACGCGGTGGCGGGCCTGGAGGCGCGTACGGACCTGGACATCCAGACCAAACGCATCATGATCGCCAATCAGCAGAAGATTGAGAATCGCCGGTTGACGGTAGCGCGGAAGAACATCGAGGACGGCAAGCAGCGGCTAATTGAGCGCAGCAAGGCGGACATGGAGAGTTCCATCCGCGGAGTGCAGAACTGGATCAAGATCGCGGCGGTGGCGTTGTCGCCGGTGCCGGCGTTCCTGCTGTTCCTGTTCGTCTCGGCGCGCCGATTGCGACGAGAACAGGCGTTGGTATCGCAAGAGCGGTTGGTCCCGGAGAGCAAGTGATGAATGAGCTAAAGACGACGATTCTGTTTTTGGCGGGCGCGGCCGTACTGACGGCGGCGGCCTTGGTGATTGATCCGGGATCGCGGTCGGCGGACGTATTCGACGACCAAGGGGAGCTGTTCTATCCGGAATTCACCGACCCGCAAGCGCCGGCCTCGATCGAGGTGATCGACTATGACGACGCGACCGCGACGGCGACGCCGCTGAAAGTGGAGTTCCGGGACAACAAGTGGGTGCTGCCCTCGCACAACGACTATCCGGCGGACGCCGAGAATCGCCTGGCCGATACGGCGGCGGCGCTGATCGAGCTCAAGAAAGACGCGGTGGTCTCTGAACGGACCGAGGACCATGCCGAGTACGGCGTGATCGATCCCTTCGACGAGGGGGCCACATCGCTGGAGGGGCGCGGAAAGCGCGTGACGCTGAAGGACGCAGACGACCAGGTGCTGGCGGATTTCGTCATCGGCGACGCCGTGGAGGGGCAGTCGGGATCGCGTTACCTGCGAGTTCCGGGGCAGCGCAAGACGTACGCGGTCAAGACGGACGTGGACCCGTCAGCGCAGTTTGAGGACTGGATTGAGACCGACCTTCTGAAGCTCAAGAAGGACGATATTCGCCGGATCGCGATCAACCACTATCGGGTGGATGAGCGCATGCGGCGACTGATGCCGGGAGAAAAATTCACGTTGACCAAGAACGGGGACGACTGGCGGGTAAACGGCAGCGGACGACTGGACGACGACAAGCTCGGCGAGTTGACCGGAGCGATCGAGTCTCTGCGCATTGTGGACGTGCAGCCGAAGCCGGATATCCTGACGGCCGATTTGAAGACGACCGGAGAGATTCAACCGACGTACCAAGCGGCCGTCTTGCTGCAGGAGAAGGGGTTCTATTTGGGAGGCGGGGGCGGCCAGATCTTCGGCAACGAAGGCGAGATCGTGATAGACGGGAACTCGGGCGTGCGGTACACGCTTCGGTTCGGCGAGATTGCTTCCTCGTCGCCGACCGCCGAAGAGGAGGGCGAGAACCGGTACCTGCTGATAGCGGTGTCTCATTCCGAAGCTCGCGAGAAGGAGCACGGCGGATCGAACGGAAAGGAGCTCTATGAAGAGCTGAACAATCGGTTTGCGGATTGGTACTACGTGATCTCGGGCGGTGAGTTCACGGAGCTGATGCGTACTCGTCGGTCGCTGCTCCAGTAAGGCTTCTCCGGGCAAGATGCGGCGTCTGACGGCCTGTTTTTCCACGGCTTCCAGCGATCGCTGGCCGATTCAGGCCAGGGATCGGCCCAAGCGGCCCGCGAGCGAAAAGTGAACACTTTCCTGCGAAAGTGTTCACTCCTTCCCTCCACCGATGGGGCGAGAAGGGGTCCTTTCGGCCACTTGCGTAGCGTGTCGCCAGGGGCGAGAAACGATTTTTCTCACCACCTATCGCCCCTGTGTGTGAGTGCCTCCGCCGCATCCGAAGGCGTTCAGCAAGCGAAATCAGCGCGTTGCGCGCACCAAGGAATCGCTGTTCAACACAAGGCTTGTTCGCAACAGGAATCCTCAGATCGCTAAACTTGAGCGGTGTTGATCGGCCACACCATCAGTCACTACCGCATCCTCGACAAGCTTGGCGAGGGCGGGATGGGCGTCGTCTATCGCGCGCAGGACGAAAAGCTCGAACGCGAGGTGGCGCTGAAGTTCCTCGCCGCCCACCTACTCAACGACGAAGAGGCGAAACAGCGCTTCCTCCGCGAGGCCAAGGCCGCCGCCGCCCTGACGCATCCTAATGTTTGCCACGTCTACGAGATCGACGAGGCCGACGGCAAGACCTTCATCTCGATGGCGTTCGTCGAGGGCGAGACTTTGGAAGATCGCATCTCCCGCGGGCCTCTGCCGATCAAAGACGTGCTCGACATCGGACAGCAGATCGCCAAGGGCTTGCAGGCCGCCCACGAAAAGGGCATTGTCCATCGCGACATCAAGCCGGCCAACGTCCTGGTCGCGCGAGATGGCCAGGTCACGATCATGGATTTCGGCTTGGCGCGGCTAACTGAGGCGTCGCGTCTGACCAAGGCCGACACGACCATGGGCACGGTCGCCTACATGTCGCCCGAACAAGCTCAAGGCGGCGAAGTCGACCATCGCTGCGATGTTTGGGCATTGGGTTGCGTGCTCTACGAAATGGTTGCGGGCCAGCGGACGTTCCAGGGAGAGTACGACCAGGCGCTCCTCTACGAGATCGTCAACCAGGAGCCGGAGCCGTTGACGGGGATTCGTGCCGGCGTTCCGATGGAGCTCGAGTTTATCTCTGGAAAGTGCCTGGCCAAGGACGCAGACGACCGCTATCAGCACGCCAGTGAGATCGCGGTCGATCTGCGCACGCTGGCCGAGAAGCTCAAGTCCGGCCGCTCGACCATTTTGCGAACGATGAACTCGGCCGCAGGCGTTCCCGCAACGATGACTGAGGCCGCCCGGACTCCGAACTCCACGCAAGCGCTCCCGGCCGACGCCGTGATCGTGAGTAAGCGGCGACTACAGACCGTGTACGGGTTTGCAGCCGTGCTTGGGATCGCATTGCTTGGTCTCGCCTACGCCTATCTCGGCGTTCCCGAGCCCGAGGCGCCTCCCGCGAGGGTAACGCGCTTCTCGCTCGCTCCCGAGGGACTCGTTCGAGCGCGCATCTCCCCCGACGGCAGATCCATCTTCTACGTTGCTGAGGTGGACGGCAGAAGAAGCCTCGGGCTGCGCTCGCTCAGTGACGAGTCCACGAGTGAGCTTCCGGGAACGGAAGGAGCAATGGACGGCTTCTGGTCGCCCGACAGCGCCTGGATCGGCTTCGGTACACGCGCGGAGCTCAAGAAAGTCTCGATCGAAGGCGGAAGCCCGATCACACTCAGTGAGCTGCCGCACACCGGCGGCATTGCATTCCTGGGTGGGACTTGGAGCCCTGACGCCGAGCGCATCGTGTTTTCCTCGGGCCTGCAGCTTTATGAGGTCGCGTCGAGCGGGGGCGAGCCGCGGCTGCTGTTCGACGCTTTGGAAGGCCCGCGGCCCAACGCCTTCCACCCCCATTTCCTGCCGGCTGGCGGCGGCCCGGCGGCACTTGTTTACGTGTCGGGCCGATCCGCGCAAGACAACTGGGTGTGGGTCTTCAACATGGAGACCAACGAGCGTCGTGAGCTCGGTCCCGGCAGCAGGCCAATCTACTCGCAGAACGGCTACTTGATTCAGGGGCCTCGCAACCACACTGATCTCGGATTATGGGCCCTACCTTTTTCTCTCCGCACGCTAGAGTCGACTGAAGACCCATTCCCGATCGGCACCGCCGGTTCTGGGGCCTCCTTGGCGCGCAACGGCACACTAGCCTATGTAGAGGCGTCCGTGCGACGCCCGCTTCAGACTCTCGTCTGGCACAACCGGGCCGGCCAGAAACTCGAGACCGTTGGCCAGCCGCTGGGGATGCTCGATCCCGCCCTCTCTCCCGACGGTCAAAGGGTTGCGGTAGGGTCTCTCGGAGACGCGAACCGCGACATCTGGATACACAACCTAGCCCGTTCCACCAAGACGCGGTTGACGTTTGAAGGTCAAATTGAGGCCAATCCGGCTTGGTCGCCGTCAGGACGGGATATCGCTTACCGGCTCAGTGGGTCGCCGGGGCGCATTATGCGCCGGTCAGCGGACGGCACCGGCGAAGCCGTCACGTTGGTAGAGGCTGACGATCCAGTCTATGATCCCGAATGGTCGCGTGATGGGCGCTACGTGCTTTATCACCAATCGAACTCCGAGACCCTGCGCGATATCCGCTATATCGAGTTGGGGGCCGACGGCAGGGCCGGTGAGCCCATCACACTTCTCGACTCGCGCGGCAACGAGTGGCAACCGCGGCTTTCTCCGGACGGCCGTTTTCTGGCTTACGTTTCGGACGAATCAGGACGCGATGAGGTCTACGTCTGCAGGTTCCCGAGCGGCGAAGGCAAGTGGCACGTCTCGACCAACGGCGGAGTACGACCACGCTGGCGCAGTGATGGCAAGGAGCTTTACTACGTCGAGGGCGACATGCTGACGGCGGTCTCCGTCTCGACCGGATCAGCTCTCACTTTGGGGCTTCCACAAGCGCTGTTTGTGGCCCCCAACCTCGATCCAACAAGAAGTCCCCCTCAGCCTGGAGGCTACGACGTCTCCGCCGACGGCCAGAGCTTCTTGATGATCGCGCCGGTAGAAACAGACGGCGAGGAGACGGCGCCGTCGTCCATCCGCGTCGTGATGAACTGGTACGAAGAGTTCCGCGACCGGCAATAGTCTGACACGCTGAGCAAAAGAGGGTTAGGTTTCAATGGGATGATCTCTGTCGTGAAATCCAGTTCCCACTCTCGATGCGGGGCTCCGCTCTGAACCGGTCCGAATGGATCCAAGAGCAGGCTTCCAAGAAGGTGAACACTTTAGTCGCAAACTGTTCACTCGGCCCGGGCATCAGCCGGTGGGGAATCGTGGAAGCACCGCTGAATCGTCCCACCGCTGGCCCCAAAGGGTTCGCTTTCGATGCCTCCGAAGGCCGGGCCGATGCGCCGAGTTGTTCGACGGTAGGGTTCAGTCCCGAAGGGTGGCGGGGCCCCTCTCTGTTGCAGCCCGGTCGTTCCACATCCGCCCGGCGATCCCGCGCTCTTCATCGCCGGGCGCGTCAGCATGGATCGAGGCGCTGCTCAAGTCGCGGAGGCCAGTTCTGGGGCAGAGGCGGATTGCGCACTTCAGCGGCGGCCGTCACCCCGGACCGGCGCGTAGGCGCCCTTGGCGCCTACGCGCCATCCCGAGACACCTTCCAGACTTCGGTTCGTATTAGAGATCATCAGGTCTTAATATCTTTATACCCTTGACAAACAAGGCGTTTCGCGCTATCCTGAAGGGGCTTCGACGACTTCGAGCACAGGGAGGAACATTTGGGAAGACCCAGCGTCACTTTTAAGAAACGACAACGAGAATATGCGAAGCGCGACAAGCGCAAAGAGAAGGAAGCGAAACGAGAAGCGCGCAAGGCGCACCGCAGCCGGAATGACGGGCCTCCCGTCGAGATGATTGCACCGGCCGACCTCGGGCTTCCACAGCTAGAGTTTATTCGCTCCAAAGAGCATCGACTGCCGCCTGAACTCATCGAGAGATACTCCGTCTCGGTCTAGACCTGATATCCTGATAGATCGCGTTGGGGAAGTCATGGGACTCCCGCAAACGCCCAGGAGGAGCCTTTGGCCCGACCAACAACGAGTTTTCAAAAGCGCAAACGTGAGCTGGCGAAACTGGAAAAACGCCGCGAAAAGAACGCCAAGAGGGATCAACGTCGCGAAGACAAGGTACCGGACGTAGGCGGGCCTCCGATTGAGGCCATCGACCCAAACGACTTGGGGCTCCCGGAGGCGGACTCCCTGGCGGGGATTCCCCCGGAACTGGCCGCGTATCTTCCGAAAGAAAAAGAGGACGACGAAGAAGAGGGCAAGTAGCCGCCTCTGAAGGTCAAGAACGCGAGGGCTGCAAACGCAGCCCTTTTCTTATGCACACTGCTGTATCCTAAGGGGCGAAATTGGAGCTTAGAAGCAACATGAACTCGACTCGACGCAACTTCATCGCCGGCGCCGCGGCCGTAGCCGCCGCCTCCAAGACAGCCTCCTCCGCAACCATCGCGGAGCACCACTGGGGGGATGTCCGTCTCGCGGTGGCGACGTATTCGCTGCGCAAATTCTCGCGCTCGCAGGCGATTGAGATCGTCAAGAATCTGGGGATCAAGTACGTCAACGTGAAAGCGTTCCACATGCCGTACTACCTGTCCCAAAAGGACCTGACGGCGGCTCATGACGAGTTCACCAAGGCCGGACTGACGATCGTCTCCGGCGGCAACATCAGCCTACGCAAGGACGACGAGGACGACGTGAAGTACCACTTGGAGTACGCCAAGAACGGCGGCCTCGGCACGGTGGTTTGCGCCCCGACGCACAAGAACTTGGGCATGATCGAGAAGCATGCCAAGCGTTTGGATCTGAAGATCGCGATCCATAATCATGGGCCGGAAGACGACCTGTTCCCGAACGCAGAAAGCGTGATTAGCCGCGTGAAGAACATGGACCCGCGGATGGGTATCTGTTACGACGTCGGCCACGCCGCGAGAACCGCCGAGGACGTGATCGAGGGAATCGAGATGTCCGGCGATCGGCTCCACGACATGCACATCAAGGACCTGATGCGGTTCGACGACAAGCGCAGCCAAGTGGAGACGGGCAAAGGCAAGATGCCGGTGGCGGCGATCTTCCGGAAGCTGAAGCAGATGAACTATCCCGGCGTGGTGGGGCTTGAGTACGAGATCAACGCCAACGATCCGGAGCGAGGCATGGCGGAATCGTTTGCGTACATGCGCGGGGTACTGGACGGGCTGGGGTAAGCCGTTGATCCGCGGACCGTTGATCGGTTGATCCGAAAGACGGGAAGAGGAAGAGAGAAGTGATTGCTTGAGCCGCGCAATCCTGGGGACAGTCCACACGCGCTGGGTCGTTTCCGTGGAAACGTCGGCCTTGATGGGACAGTCCCCGGAATGGGCTTCCGCGGGCGGGTTACGCACTAAGGCTTTGTGACCTTAGTGAATCCTTCGTCGGTGGATGGAGGCTCCATGAGTTGGTGCAAGTCCCGGATGATTTCATCCGGGACTTGGCGTTTGCGGGCGCGGTTGCGTTGGAGGCAAGTTTCCAGCGGCGTGTGAAACCAGAGGGCTTCGGCAGAAGCGTTGCGTTCGCGGGCGAGGGCGAGGAACGGCTCGCGATGGAGCTTGGTCAAGAACGTCGCGTCGAGGTAGCTGACTTCGCGGCCGATCGCCAGACGCTTCTCCAGCAGGTAGCGCATCGTCTCAAAGACTTCGACGTGGATGGTCTGATCGTCTTCGTCGTCGGCGAGCAGGAGTCGGATGTGATCGCTCGACAGCGGAACGACGCCTTGCTGCTCGAACCAGGTCGACTTCCCTGCTCCCGGGAGGCCGACGGCCATGACGATCCGCTGGCGTTGCTCAGACAACAGGATTAGGCGAGGTACTTTTCAGCGGAGATCAGGCGGTCGGCGATCTCGCGGCGCCGGGCCACTAGATTGATGGGGAGCACGCGAGTCAGGCGACGAAGCACGCCGTGGTATTGCTCCAGTTTGGGGCCCTCGACGGACGCGGCAAGAACGACCTCGCCGTGGCGGGCGATGCGTCCGATCCCTTCCGAGACGCCGACCTCGGCCATGGCCTTGGCCTGAGGCCCGAGACGACGGGCGCGAGCCAGCATGGAGTCCATGGAATAGACCTCGATGACGATGTCCGCGAGGGCCGTGTTCACTTCCTGCTCCTGCTCGATCTCCTGGCCGAAGCGCTGGTAGGCGACGCCCATGGAGAGCAGGGCGACCTTCTTCGCGTTCTCCAACAGGGTCGTCTCACGGGCCAGCGGTTCGTCGCCGGGTTCGGGGCCAAAGTCGCCGGTGGTCACGCGTCCTATGAGGTCGGTGACGGCCTCCATGAGAGCCAGGCGACCTTGGGCGGCTCGCTTGAGGATCATGCCGGTGGTCAGCAGGCGGTTGATCTCATTGGTTCCCTCGAAGATGCGGTTGATGCGCGAGTCGCGGTAGGAGCGCTCGACCATGTAGTCCTGATGGAAGCCGTAGCCGCCGTGGATTTGGACGCCTTCGTCGGAGATATAGTCGATCGCCTCGGATCCGAGGACCTTGGCGATGGAGCACTCTACGGCGTATTCTTCGACGGCCTTCAGCATGGCTTGGGGGTCGCCGGAGGATTCGAAGGCTGAGTCGATTTGGCCGCCGATGCGATAGACGACGGACTCGGCGGCGAAGAGGCGGACGGCGGACTCGGCGAGTTTGTGCTGGATGGCGCCGAAGTCGGAGATCGATTTGCCGAAGGCCTTGCGTTGCTTGGCGTAGCGGATGGACTCAGCGAGTACCGCCTTGGAACCACCGACACAGGAGGCCCCGAGCTTGAGGCGGCCGAGGTTGAGGATGTTGAAGGCGATGATGTGGCCGCGGCCGACTTCGCCCAAGACGTTCTCCACCGGTACGTGGACGCTGTCGAGGTAGACGGCTGTGGTGGAGCTGCCGTGGATGCCCATCTTGCGCTCTTCAGCTCCGGGTTTGACGCCCTCCAAGGCGCGCTCCACGAGAAAGGCGGTGAACTTGTCTCCGTCGACTTTTGCGAAGACAGTATAGACGTCGGCCCAGCCGCCGTTGGAGATCCACATTTTTTGCCCGTTGAGGACGTAATGGGTTCCGTCGTCGGTGAGTTCGGCGCGGGTGGTCGCGGCCAAGGCGTCGGAGCCGGCCTGGGGCTCCGACAGGGCGTAGGCCGCCATAAGTTCGCCGGTGACCATGCGAGGGAGGTACTTCTGCTTGGTCTCTTCGCTGCCGAAGAGAACCAGCGGCATGGTTCCGATACCGGAGTGCGCGCCGTAGGTGGTGGAAAAAGACGCATAGCGGCCGACCGACTCGGCGACGATCAGCTGGCTGGTGAGGTCCAGTTCCATCCCCTCGTACTTCTCGGGGACGAGGATGCCGAGGAGACCGAGTTCACCGCATTTTGAGACGAGGTCGCGAGCGAGTCCGGCGTCCTTCTCTTCGTAGCGCTCGACGACGGGAAGCACCTCTTCGTCGACGAAGCGGTCGGTCTGGGTGCGGACCTGCTGATGCTCTTCAGAGAAGTCTTCGACGGTGAAGACGTCCGAGGCGGATTGGAGCAGGAAATCGGCGCCGGGCATTAGTTGAGCAACTCGAAAACGCCGGCTGCGCCCTGCCCGCCGCCGATGCACATGGTGACAAGGCCGAACTGTGCGTCCCGGCGACGCATCTCGCGGAGGGCCGTGGCGGTTAGTTTGGCGCCGGAGGCGCCGAGGGGGTGCCCAAGCGCGACCGCGCCGCCATTGAGGTTGATCAGGTCGGGATCGAGGCCAGCCTTGCGGATGACAGCGAGCGCCTGGGCGGCAAAGGCCTCGTTGAGCTCGATGACGCCGATGTCTTTGAGTTCCAACCCGGCGAGAGCAAGAGCCTTGGGGATCGCGACGACCGGACCGATGCCCATGATCTCGGGAGGTACCCCTCCGGTAGCGAAGCTGACGAAACGGGCTAGGGGCTTGAGGCCGAGCTCTTTCGCTTTCACGTCGGACATGACCAAAGCGGCCGCGGCGCCGTCGGAAGTCTGCGACGAGTTGCCGGCGGTGACTTGGCCCTTGGCGTGGAAGACGGCCGGCAGCTTCGCAAGAGCTTCGAGGGAGGTATCGCGGCGCACGCCTTCGTCGGCGGAGAACGTGAACGTCCTCGTCTTCGTCTTGGTTCCGCCGGCGCCGTTGGGCGGCGTGGTCATCTCGACTTCGAGAGGGACGAGTTCCTCGTCGAACTTGCCGGCGTCTTGAGCCGCTGCGGCTTTCTGGTGGCTGGCGAGCGAGAAGGCGTCGGCGTCTTCGCGGGAAACGTCGTATTTTTGGGCGACGTTTTCCGCGGTGAGGCCCATGTTGATGTAGGCCTGAGGGAGGTGTTCAATCAACCACGGGTTGGGGGCGATCTTGTGACCGCCGGCGGGGATGAGGCTCATGGACTCGGCGCCGCCTGCAATGAGGGCATCGGCGCCGCCGCCGCGAATACGCTCGCAGGCGAGTGCGATCGCCTGCAATCCGGAAGAGCAGAAGCGATTGATGGTCATGCCGGTGACGGAATCCGGGAGTCCGGCTCGGAGCGCGGCGATGCGAGCGACGTTGGATCCTTGCTCGGCTTCCGGCATGGCGCAACCGAGGATGACGTCGTCGATGGCCGAAGGGTCAAGACCAGGGGCCTTTTCCAGCACGGCACGGATAACGGCGGCGGCCATATCGTCAGGCCGCGTTGTGCGCAAGGTTCCACGCGGTGCGCGGCCTGAGGGTGTTCTAAGACATTCGACGATGACGGCTTCCGGCATGGCCTCAGTATTGTAGCGTGGGGCGCCGGGGTGGACGCCGGGTGGACGGGTTTGGCTGCGGAAGACGTAGTTGACTTGGAGTTTCACGCGGCGTTCAGGGACTCCGCCCTACCGGGCTGAGCACCGAGCTCTTGCTTCGCAAGTCGCCCCGAGGTCGGGACTGAAGTCCCTCTGCGGACTGAAGTCCGCGCCACACGGAGGCGCGGCTCTAGCCGCGGAAGGGGCTGCGGTAGGGCATTTCGTCGACGGGCGGGTGGTCGGACGAGTCCGAGGCCATGAGCGCAGCGCCTGGTGCGGCGGTGAGTCCATGGAGGAGGACGCTCAGCAGAACGGTGCACATGACGACGGCGTAGATCTCTTCTTTGCCGGGAAGCCCGCTGTCCTCGACGGCGAGGAGAACGTAGAGAATCGAGGCTAGGCCTCGGGGACCGAACCATCCCAGGAAGAGGTGTGAACGAAGGCCGAGCCCGCTCCCGGCCAAGCTCAGCGAAACGGGAAGCATGCGCAGGACGGTGAGACTGAGAACGGCGTAGAGGATCGCTTGCGGCCCCGCCGTCTCCAGTGCTGGAGCGATGCTGGCGGCCCCGAAAGCCAAGAAAGCGAGTAGGCCGAGGAGTTGCCCCTCGGCCTCGGCAAAGGTGAGGGCCCGCTTGCAGACCGCTTGTGACGCGGTGTTGCCAAAGACGAGTCCGCCGATGAACGCGGCGATGAAGCCGTTGCCGCCGATCATCTCGGCGAGGCAGAAGGCGAGCAAGGCGAGAGCGACGGAGGAGAGTTGCTCGAAGGTCTCATTGATCCAACCCAACTTGGCGGCATGACCGAGAGCCCGGCCGCCGAGCCGGCCGACAAGCACTCCGGCGAGCGGGCCGAGGATCAGCTGCGCAGCCGCGTACTCGGCCCAGTAGGCGCCGGGGTGAGAAGCGCCTCCCGCCGCGAGGGCGAGAAACATCATCACGAAAGGCAAGCAGATGCCGTCGTTGAGACCGCTCTCGACATTGAGGGCTTGGCGGATGCGGGCGGGGACCTTTTCGCTCGTAACGACTGCCTGTCCGAGGGCTGCATCGGTGGGGGCCAGGATGGCTCCGATGAGAGCGGCTTGCCAGAGGCTCAGCGCGGGGAAGAGCCAGTGGGCCGCCAGCGCGCCGAGACCGATTGTCAAGGGAAGACCCACGCCGAGCAGGCGCAGCGGGAGAGAGAGGTTTCGGCGGAGGATCTTGAGGTCGATGGTTGAAGCGTCGGCGAAGAGGACGAGGCCCAGAGTGACCTCCGCGAGGGTGTGCAGGATGCTGCTCTCGGCATCGAGGGCGATCAGGCCGAAGCCGATGGGACCGAGGGCGAGACCAACGCCCGCGAAGACCATAGGGGCGGTAATCGGGCTCGTCTCCAGGCGCTTGGAGACGAGTCCAAACAGGACGACGAAGAGCGCCAGGAGAGTGAGCCCGAGATGGTCCATGAAAGCTAGAGACTGACGCCCGAGTAGGCGATGCCGGTCAGGTGAGCGACTTCGCGATGCCAAGTCGTTAGGTCGTCGACGTTGAACTTGGAGAGGTGATCGTGACCGCAGGCGCGGGCGAGCACTTGCATGAGAGCCGTGGAGGATTCGAAGTAATTCTGGAGGCGCTTGGCGGACTGCTCGATGAGCAGTCGTGCGCGTAGGTTTTCCTTTTGGGTGGCGATGCCGACGGGGCAGTTGTTGGTGTGACAGGCGCGCATGCCGAGGCAGCCGATGGCCTGGAGGGCGGAGTTCGAGACGGCTACGGCGTCGGCCCCGAGGGCTAGGGCTTTGACGAAATCGGATTCCGTGCGGAGGCCGCCGGTGATGACGAGGGTAATGTCGGTCCGACCGATCTTGTCGAGGTGGCGGCGGGCGCGGGCGAGCGCGGCCATGGTGGGGACGGAGATGTTGTTCTTGAAGATATTGGGAGCGGCTCCGGTTCCTCCGCCGCGCCCGTCGAGAATGACGTAGTCGGCGGAGGCGGAGAGGGCGAAGTCGATATCGGCCTCGATGTGCTGGGCGGAAAGCTTGAAGCCGATGGGGATGCCGCCGGAGGCTTCGCGGACTTGGTCGGAGAGGGCTCGGAAATCTTCGGCGGTGTGGAGATCGAGGAAGGTGGGCGGGCTGACGGCGGCTTGGCCGGGTTGGAGGCCGCGGACTTCGGCGATTTCGCCTACGACTTTGTCGCCGGGGAGGTGGCCGCCGGTGCCGGTTTTGGCGCCTTGGCCGCCTTTGAAGTGGAAGGCTTGGACGTTGCGGACTTTCTCGATATCCCACCCGAATTGGGCGGAGGCGAGTTCATAGAAGTAGCGGGAGTTGGCGGCTTGCTCGTCGGGCAGCATGCCGCCTTCGCCGGAGCAGATGCCGGTGCCGGCGGCTTCGGCGCCTTTGGAGAGGGCGATCTTGGCTTCGCGGCTGAGAGCGCCAAAGCTCATGTCGGAGACGAAGAGCGGGATTTCGAGACGCAGGGGCTTCTTGGCGTTGGGGCCGATGACGACTTCGGTTCCGACCGGGTCCTCGTCGAGCAGCGGCTTCTTGGCCATTTGGGCGGTGAGCAGTTGGATGTCGTCCCAGCGAGGAAGCTCGGTGAGGGCGACGCCCATGGCGCTGAGCAGACCGTGGTGGCCGATGTCTTTGCCTTTGGCGGCGAGTTCCTGGATGTAATGATTGAAGGGCTCTTCGGGACCGCCGTGGACGTCGGCGTAGAGGCCCTGGTAGGCGTCGCGGTCGTAGGGCTGGGGATGATCGACGGCCCAGGCGCGGACAGCGTTCTCATCGACGTAGACGGCGTCGGAGGCCTCGTCGACCCAGGAGGGGAACTTCTCGAGCGCCTCAGCATTGTTGTAGGCGCTGACGCCGGTATCGAGGCGATAGTCCCAGCCGTGGACGCCGCAGATGAGGTTGTCGCCGTCGACGGAGCCGTCCGAGAGCAAAGCGCCGCGGTGGAGGCAGCGACCGTAGAGCACGGAGACGTCGGATCCGTTGCGGACGACGACGAGGTCGACTTCGGCTACGAGAGCGTAGGCGGGCTTGCGATCTTCGAGGGCGCTCCATTGAGCAACCTTTGCGGGGGATGTTTCAGACATTCGGATACGGATCTCCTTGGCGAATCCAGGTTAGGCAGGAAGCCCCAGCGACTGGCGGCAGGCGTTGAGAGCGCCGGCGAGATAGGTGCGAGCGGTTGCGGGCTGATCTTGCGCGCCGGCAAGTTCCTCACCTGTCAGGACGACGGAAGTGAAGCCCTCGGTGTGCCAATGGCCAGGCGAAGAGAGCTCGGGAAGAGAGTCGACTGGGGGTTGCGGATAGGGCGAACAGTAGAAATAGGGCTGCTCGTAGCTCGAATCGCCGGGGCTCATTCCGAGACCGATCTGGCGGGCGTCGTCGAGAGTGATGAGCGCCCCGAGGTCGAAGTGATGCGGCCAACAGCGGACCTCAGACATGCCCGGCGTGACTGCGCGGAGTTCTTCGAGCAGCAGGTCCGCGTCGTGGAACCAGCGAGCGAGTTCCGAAAAGGCCGATTGGTTTTCGACGGCGAACCGAGCGCCCTCGGCTAGGGGGTGGTCGGGTATCTCGTAGTGAAGCGGTGCGAATCCCCCCTCCAACACGCGACCGAGGCGGGCTGCGACACCTTCGCCCAGCCAGGCATAGCCTTCATCGACCGTCATTTGGCGGAGCGACGCGGTTACGAGGGCTTCGTCATTCTCGTCGAGCAACAGAAGGCGAAGCGCGACGAACTCCAGGGCGCCAGAAAAAGGTTTCTCGCCTTCCACACGGCGGCTGACGAGCGCTCCCAAGCGACGATTCCAGGCGAGGTTGGTATGGCTGTCGTCGCCCTCCTCAGGCAGAAGAGTGCGACCTACGCCCGAGATGATCTGGGCCGCATGGTGCATCTGCAGTCGGGCGTCGAACAACGCTGTCGGAGCGACGGCGCCGAGCGGTCTCCAGTCAGCTGACATTTTGGGATTCTCCTTCCTCAGATCAGTTGTGCGTCGGCGATGATCTCGACAAGAGCCGGTCCGTCGTGCGCGAGCGCCTTCTTAATGGCGGCGGCGAGGTCTTCCTTTTTCTCGACCCGGATGCCGAGGGCTCCGGAGATCTTGGCGTACTCGGCGAAGTTGGGATTGTGGAGGGAAGTTTGCCACACGTCCCAGTTCCCTGCCCGCTGCTCCTTAGAGATTTTGCCGAGTTCGCCGTTGTTGAGCAAGATGTGCGTGATGTTCATCTCGTACTTGACGGCGGTCTGCAGGTCGCCCATGTACTGGCCGAAGCCGCCGTCGCCGGAGATGGAGACGACGGGACGGCCGTGGAACCGCGGGTCTTCTTCTTGAGTGGCGGCCCAGGCGCCCATGGCCGCGGCGAACCCGAAGCCGATGGAGCCGAGGTAGCCGGACATGAGCACGGCCTGCTCCTTGCATTCGAAATACCGACCGAAGGAATAGGTGTTGTTGCCGACGTCGACCGCGAGGATGGCGTTGTCGGGCACGAGATCAGACAGCGCTTCGAAGATCGAGGCGGAATTGACGCCTTCACCGCGATCGTCGGCGCGGCGCGATTCTTTTTCAGCCCGCCAGATGGCCCAACGTTCGGCGACGTCGGGCCGCTGGTCGACGGAGGCGTTCTCTCCGTGGGCGAGCGCGTCATGCAGGAGCCGAGCGGTGCGGCCGATTTCGCCCCAGACCGGGCAATCGATTTTGTGGAACTTGCCGAGCGCCATGGCGTCGAAGTCGACCTGAATGGTGGGCTTTTTGGGCGTGATGCCTGTGTGATTAGAGAAGCTGGCGCCGAAGACGACGAGGAGGTCGGATTCGTTCATCAACCAGGAGGCGATGGGCGTTCCGCTGCGGCCGAGAACCCCTCCTGCAAGCGGGTGACTATCAGCCAGTAAACCTTTGCCCTTGAAGGTGGTGATGACGGGGGCGTTGAGTGATTCGGCGAGGCGAAGAACCGCTTCCATGTGGAAACGCGAGCCGTGACCGACGATAAAGACCGGACGTCGAGCTTCGCGGATCATGGTGGCCGCGTGTTCCAGCGACTCCTGCGGCGGGGCGATCTCAAGAGGGGTGATGCGCCCCTGAGGCGTGCCCGCTGCAGCGTCCTCGGCAACGTGGATGTTCTGGACTTCGTCGGGGAAGATCAAGTGCGAGACGCCGCGGTTGAGGATGGCGCTCTTGGCGGCCAGATTCATCAGTTCCGCGTGTTTGGAGGTGTGCAGAACCGGCTGGGCCCATTGGGCGACCTTGCCGTAGGCCGCCTGGAGGTCGACCTCTTGGAAGGCGCCGGCGCCGAGGACTTGGGTGTCGACCTGCCCGGTGAGAGCGAGAACCGGAGAGCGGTCGACGTTGGCGTCCCACAGGCCGGTAAGCAGGTTGGTGGCGCCGGGGCCTGCGATGGCCAGGCAGGCGGCGGGGCGGCCGGTGAGTTTGCCGTAGGCCGAGCAGGCGAAGGCGGCGGCGCCCTCGTGGCGGATCCCGTAATAGCTGAGGCGGCCGGCTTCCGCCTGACGGCGAATTCCGTCAGCCAGGCCGAGATTGGAGTGGCCGACCATGCCGAAGACTTGGCGGACGCCCCAGTTGGTCATGGTTTTGGCCATGAGGTCAGAGACCGTGGGTTGGTGGGGGTCTTCCTGCGCAAAGCCCACGTAGATCCCGTCGTCGCGGACCTCGACCGGGTAGGTCTCGACGCCGTCGTCGAAACCGGGGGCTTTGCCGGTGAGCGGGTCGTAATCCCAGCCGTGCCAGGGGCAGCGCAGGAGGCCGTTCTCGATGGAACCTTCGCCGAGAGGGCCGCCTTGGTGGGGGCACTTATTGTCGAGGGCGGCGTACTTGCCCTGGTGATGCGTCATGCAAACCGTCGCTAGATGACAGGTGACGGGCTGGACGCGCCCTTCGGGCAGTTCGTCGGGTTGGAGGACCTTTTCCCAACGGATGTTCTTCGTTGATTCCGGCAAGGGGTCTAGTATGCGGGTTGACGCAGGGGGCTGCAAAGTTTCTAACGTAAAAGAATGGCGTTTGAATCCCGGGCCGGCGGCAACGCGAACGTGAGCACGGATGAACTACGAGCCGAAGTCGAGCGAATCGCGGGTTCGGAGCCGTTTCGCAGATCGGAACGCGCGAAGCGGTTCTTGCGAGCGGCGGGCGAAGCGAGCGTTTCCGGCGGCGCGGGGGCCGGGACGGAGGCGGCGTTCGCGCGCGAGGTGTTTGACCGGGAAGGAGATTTTGATCCGAAGATCGATTCGCTGGTGCGCGTGGAGGCCGGGCGGGTCCGAGCGAAACTGGCGCAGTACTACGGGGAAGAAGGGGCCGGAAGCGCGCTGCGAATTCGGCTGCCGAAGGGCTCGTATGCACTCGAGGCGGAGCGAGCGACGGAGCGCGATCCGGGACCGAGGAGGTTGCTGATATCTCTGGGGGCGGCGCTGGCGGCTTGTGCGGCGCTGACGGGTTGGTTGTTGATGCGGGGTTAGGCAGGAGAGATCTTGTCGGCAGAGGTGCGGGCGGCTTGCTTCTTGGCGCGGTTGGGGCAGGCGCCGCAGGCGATCTCGTCGCCGTCACAGTCCCAGATTTTCGAGCCGCCGCAGGAGCCACGCAGGGGCTCGCGTTTGAGCATGACGCCGACGGCCATGATGAGCATGGCGATTCCGAAGATTCCGGCGGTGAGGAGGAAGACGCTCATATCGGTTGGCTGTTCTTAGTGTAGCGGTCCGTACCGTCCTAGTCGTCGCCGATTCGCTGGAACGCCGGCGTGGGGCGAGACTCGAAGCCGCCGCTGGGTAGGCGCACCTGAAAAAGGGCGGCTAGCTCGAGTTGTTCCGCAAGGCGAAAGCCTTCCTCTTCGCCGAGGACCATGAGCGCGGTCGCGAATGCGTCGGCGCGCATGCAGTCGGGCTCGATGACGGAGACGGAGGCGAGATGGTGGCGGACGGGCCGGCCGGTCCGCGGATCGATGGTGTGCGAGAAGCGCTGACCGTCCTCCTCCCAGTAAGAGCGATAGTCGCCCGAGGTGGCTATCGAGAGTCCTGAGAGCTGGACGACGCGCTCGACGGCGCGGCCGCCTTCGGCGGGTTGCTCGATGCCGATGCGCCAGGGTCGATCTTGGGCGTTGCGGCCGCCGGTTCGGACCTCGCCGCCGATCTCCACCATGTAGTTCGTGTAGCCGAGAGACTCGGCGGCGCGAGCGGCTTGATCGACACCGTAGCCCTTCGCCAGTGCGGAGAGATCGCAGTAGACGGCTTGAGCGGTTTTCTGGACGGTCGAGGTCGAGATCTGAATCTTGTCCCAGCCAACGAGTTCGAGCATGGCGCTTAGTTCGTCGTCGGAGAAGTCTTCGCGGCGGTGACCGGGCCCGAACCCCCAGGCATTGACGAGCGGGCCGACGGTAACGTCGAAGGCGCCGCCGGAGAGACCGCCGATCTCCGCCGCGCTGCGAAAGACGGTCATCGTATCGCCGGAGAGTTCGACGGGTTGCTCCGCGGGAGCTTGGTTGAGGCGCGATAGTTCGGAATCGTCGCGGTAGGTGGACATCTTTTGGTTGACGTCCTCAATGGCGCCCGTAAGGGCATCGCGGAGTTGGGTCCGTTGGTCGGGCGAGAGCGGCGGAGCCACGACCTTGACGGACCACGCGGCCCCCATGGACTGGCCTTCGAACTGGGTGAGTTCGGGGGCGGGGGTGCAGGCTGTGGCGAGCGTTAGGAGCAGGGCGACGGCGACCGTGGCCGCAGGCTCACGCCTACGGCGCCGTTGGTGAACCACGAACAGCCGCTTGCCGAGACGATTCGCCATGGGGCAGAAGAAAGCCCAGGGCGCGGGCCCTGGGCTCAGGTTTGGACGGGCTTCGAGCACGGTTCTAGCTGCCGAAGTCGTCGTAGGCGATGTTTTCCGGTTCGACGCCCAGGTTGTCGAGCATCTTCATGACGGCGTCGTTCATTTGCGGCGGGCCGCAGATGTAGTACTCGATGTCTTCAGGCGCGGGGTGATCCTTGAGGTACTGCTCCAGGACAACGGTATGGATGAAGCCGGTGTAGCCGTCCCAATTGTCTTCCGGTTGCGGCTCGGACATCGCCATGTACCAGTTGAAGTTGTCGTTCTCGCCCTGGATGCCGTTGAAATCGTCCAGGTAGAAAGCCTCCCGGAGGCTGCGGGCGCCGTACCAGAAGGTGACTTTGCGGTCGGTGTGCACGCGCTTGAATTGATCGAAGATGTGCGAACGCATGGGCGCCATGCCGGCGCCGCCGCCGATGAAGCACATCTCATTCTTGGTCTCCTTGGCGAAGAACTCGCCGAAGGGACCGGAAATCTCGACCTCGTCGCCGGGCTTGAGGTTGAAGATATAGGAGGACATCAGGCCCGGAGGAACGTCGGGCATCCGCGGAGGAGGCGTCGCGACGCGGACGTTGAGCATGATGATGCCCCTCTCCTCGGGATAGTTGGCCATCGAATAAGCCCGCTCGATGGTTTCGTCGCAATGCGACACGTGATCCCAGATTTTGAAGGCGTCCCAGGCGTCGCGGTACTCTTCCTCAACGTCCATGTCCTTGTAGTTGACGGTGGTGCCGCCGGGACGAGTGATCTGGATATAGCCGCCGGCGCGGAAGGGCACCGATTCGCCTTCCGGGAGTTCAAGAACGAGTTCCTTAATGAAAGTGGCGACGTTGTGGTTGGAGCGGACCTTGCACATCCAACGCTTTACGGCGAAGACCTCGGCGGGAACCTCGATCTCGATGTCTTGCTTGACCTTCACTTGGCAGGAGAGCCTACATCCCTCGCGGGCCTCGCCGCGGGAGATATGCGAGGTCTCAGTGGGCAACATGGCCCCGCCCCCGTCGACGACGTCGACTTTGCACACGCCGCAAGAACCCTTGCCGCCGCAAGCGGAGGGAATAAAGATCTTCTGCTCGGCAAGCGTATTGAGGAGGGTGCTGCCGGTGGCCACGGAGATGGTCTTTTCGCCGTTGATGACGAGGTTGACGTTGCCGGCGGCGACCAGTTTATTTTTGGCGACGGTCAGGACCGCGACGAGTCCGAGAATCACGGCCGTAAACATGCCGACGCCGAGTAAGACGGTTTCCATCGATTGCTCCTACAGTTGCTGTGGTCAGATCCCTAAGCCTAGAAAGCGGCCCTACAGTTGAATGCCGCCGAACGCCATGAAGCCGATCGCCATGAGGCCGGTGAGCATGAAGGTCATGCCCAAGCCGCGCAGAGCGGGGGGGACGTTGGAGTAGCGCATACGCTCGCGGATGGAGGCGAGGGCGACGATCGCCAGCGCCCAACCGATACCGGAGGAGAGGCCGAAGACGACGCTCTGGCCGAAGTTGTAGTCGCGCTCCACCATGAACAGCGAGGCGCCCAAGATGGCGCAGTTGACGGCGATGAGCGGCAGGAAGACGCCGAGGGCGGCGTAGAGCGCCGGGGCGTACTTGTCGAGCGTCATTTCCACGATCTGCACCATGGCGGCGATGGTTCCGATATAGGCCAAGAAGCCGAGGAAGGAGAGATCGTAGTCGCCCAGGCCGGCCCAGGAGAGGGCTCCGTCCTTCAAGGCGTATTGGTAGAGCAGGTTGTTCATCGGCGTGGTGACGGTCAACACGAAGATGACGGCGACGCCGAGGCCGATTGCGGTCTTGACCTTCTTGGAGACGGCCAAGAAGGAGCACATGCCCAGGAAGAAGGCCAGGGCCATGTTTTCAACGAAGATCGCCTTGACGGCGAGATTCAGGTATTCCTGCATGGCTGTTTAACCTTCCTCCTCGATCTGGTCGGGCTTCCAGAGCCGCAGCAACCAGATAAAGGTTCCGATGATGAAGAATGCGCCGGCGGAGTTGACCATGATGCCGTTGGGGTTGTACCAGCCGCCGTCGTTGACGGAGGGCAGAATGACCATGCCGAAGAGCTTGCCGGCGCCGAGCAGCTCCCGCAGGAACGCGGTCGCGACCAGGATGACGGAGTAGCCGAGGCCGTTGCCGACGCCGTCGATGAAGCTGAGCATCGGCGGGTTCTGCATGGCGAAGGCCTCCGCGCGGCCCATGATGATGCAGTTGGTGATGATCAAACCGACGAACACCGAGAGCTGTTTGGAGATCTCGTAGAGGTACGCCTTGAGGATTTGGTCGGCGACGATCACGAGCGAAGCGATGATCGTCAATTGAACGATGATGCGGATTGAGCTCGGAATGTAGTTGCGGATCGAGCTAATGGATAGGTTCGAGAGCGCCGTGACGGCGATCACGGCCAGGCTCATGACGACCGCGGTCTCCATCTTGGTGGTGACGGCGAGCGCCGAACAGATGCCGAGCACCTGCAGGGCGATCGGGTTGTTCTCAAACAACGGATCGAACAGTGTATCTTTCGCTGACGTAGCCATTTCAGATGTACTCGCGTTTCCTCTTGGGGTTAGCTGCGAAACTTATCGAGGTAGGGGCCGAAGCCGTTTTCGCCGAGCCAGAAGTCGACCATATTGGTGACGCCTCGGCTGGTGATGGTCGCGCCGGAGAGTCCGTCGACCTGGTAAGGGTCGGAACTCGGCGGGCCCGCTTGGCCTTTGATGACCTGCAACTGAACGGCGCCCGAGCCGTCGTAGACTTGGCGTCCGGGCCACTTGGCCTTCCAGTTGGGATTGTCCACTTCGCCGCCGAGGCCGGGGGTCTCGCCGTGCTGGTAGTAGGTGATGCCGCGGACGGTCGTGCCGTCCGCGTCGAGCGCGAGGAACCCGTAGAGAGTCGACCAGAGGCCGTATCCCTTGATGGGCAGGACGCACATCTCGACGTTGCCTCCGTCGTCCACGACGTGATAGACGACGGCGTATTGCGCCATGCGTTTGACGCTCGCCGCGTTAGGGGGCGCGGGCGTCCCTTCCGAGCCGGCTGCGATCTTTTCGGCATCGTAGGTGAGCGGGTCGACCGCATCGGTCTCGTCGCCGGTCTTGAGATCAACGGCGACCGGGCGCACCCGCGCTTCAAAGAGTGCGGCGATCGCTTCGCCGTCCAGGCCTTCGGCGGCTGTGGCGAGACCGGCGGCGTACAAGACGTTCTTTTGCTTGTCGAGCGCGGCGTTGGCGAGCTGCCGTTCCTTGAGTCCGACAGCGGACGAGGAGACAAAGATGGCGCAGACGACGCAGACCAGCGCCGCGAAACCGAACATGTAGGCGGCACTATTACGCTGCATAGCGAGCGGCCCTCCGTTTGACGTTGGCTTGAACCACGAAGTAGTCAATTAATGCGGCAAAGAGATTGACGAACAGGATCGCCAACATGATGCCTTCCGGGTAGGCCGGATTGACGACGCGAATGAGCATGCCCATGACGCCGATCAAGAACCCGTAGACCCACTTGCCGGACTCGGAATGTGCGGCGGTGACCGGATCGGTCGCCATGAAAGTGATGCCGAAAGCCCAGCCGCCGAGAACCATGTGCCACCAGAAGGGGACGGCCAACAGCGGGTTGGTCTCGGAGGCGATGGCGTTGAACAGCAACACCGTGAGCACGGTGCCGACGACGGCGCCGGCGACGATGCGCCAGGAACCGATGCCGGTATAGAGCAACAAGGCGAGACCGAGCAGACACATGAAGGCCGACGTCTCACCCATGGAACCGGGGATAAAGCCGAAGAAGGCGTCCCACCAAGTGATGGGATTGTAGACGACCGCGCCGTCGGTCCAAGTGGCTCCGCTAGCGCCGTCCAACGAAGCGGCTGAACCCGCCCAATCGCCGGAGCCCAGCGCGGAGAAACCGTCGACGGCCGTGCGCGCGAGCCAGGTTGCGCCTGAAACACCGTCAACCGAAGTATCGGCGGCGACCCAAACCGAGTCGCCTGAAATCTGAGCCGGGTAAGCGAAGAACAAGAACGCGCGGCCGGTGAGGGCGACGTTCAAGATGTTCATGCCGGTGCCGCCGAAGATTTCCTTGGCGATCACGACGGCGAAGGCGATGCCGATCGCAACCTGCCAAAGCGGAATGGTGGGCGGCAGGATCAGCGGAAAGAGCATTCCCGTAACCAGGAATCCCTCGTTGATCTCATGCCCGCGGATGATCGCGACGGCCGCTTCCACATTGCCGCCGACCATGAACGTGACCAGCAGGACAGGGAGGAAGTACAGGGCCCCATGCACTACGCAGGCCAGCACCGACTCCGAACTGTACTTCAAGCCGATGAAGTCAAAGACCCAGGTCTGCCATGAGTCGAGCGGTAGGGCGCCAGCCTCGATCGCTAGATGAGCCTGGAGTCCGGTGTTGTAGATCGCCATCAGCACGCAACCGAACAGGGCGATCACGACGGTAACCATCAACCGTTTGAGGTCGAGTCCGTCGCGAACGTGGGCGGCTTCGCGGGTAACTTTACCCGGCGTGAAGAAGATGGTTAACGGCGCTTCGTAGAGCGGATATAGCTTTTCCAGCGGTCCGCCCTTGCCAAAGAGTTTTTCTGGGTCGAAAGGTGCGCTCATCGCAGTCTGGTTACCCTTCCTTCTCAATCGTGGTCAGCAACTCGCGCAGCATGCGACCGTAGTCATTTTTTCCGGGACAGACGAAGGTGCACAGCGCCAGGTCCTCTTCATCGAGTTCCAGGACGCCAAGTTCTTCGGCTCGCTCCAAGTCCTGCATCGACAAGGCCTTCAGCATGAAGGTCGGCAGGATGTCGAGCGGCATCACCTTTTCGTACATTCCGATCGGCACGATGGCGCGATCGGACCCGTTGGTGGTGGTGGTGAAAGCGAACTTCTTACCCGGCGTCAGAGCCGAGGTGAACGTGTTGATCACCGAGTACTTCTCGGCGCCCGGCGCCAGCCAGCCGAACAACTCCATCTCGCGCCCTTCGCGAAGAACGGCGACTTGCAAGTGATAGCGGCCGAGATATCCGTGGATCTCGCCCTCGCACTTGCGTCCGGAGAGAACGGATCCGGAGACGAGGCGCTGCTCGCCTTCCGACAGTTCGCCGTCGACGAGACCGTCGATCGACGCGCCGATGCGAGTGCGGAGAAGCCGCGGGCGTTCTACTGAAGGGCCGGCGAGCGAGACGACGCGCTCGGTATCGAGGACGCCGGAACCGAAGAGTCGACCGACCATGACGACGTCTTGGTAGTTGATGTGCCAGACGACTCGGTTGCGATCGACGGGTTTCAGAAAGTGGATATGGGTGCCGACGGCGCCGGCCGGATGGGGGCCCTCGAACTCCTCGACGGCGACGTTGCCGACCGAGGGAGTCCGCAGTCCGCTGGAGGCGGCCTTGCAAACGTGGACGGTCGCATCCGAGAGCCGGGCGAGAACCTCGACACCGCGAGCGAAGTCGTCTTCCTTGCCCGCCAAGGCGGTCTCGACGTCGGCGGCAAGAGGATTGGTATCGATGGCGGTGACGAAGATTGCGGCTGGAGTATCGGCCGGTTGCGCTACGCGCGAGAAAGGACGTTGACGCAGGGCGGTCCAGACGCCGGACTCCAGCAGCAGCGCTTTGATCTCGTCGGCCGAGAGCTCGGCCGGGGCCTTACCGGAATAGGACTCGAAGGAGACCGACTCCGCAGCTCCGGACAATTCATCCTGATCGAGTTCGATCACGACGGACTGTAGAGCGCGGCGTTCTCCGCGGTACACGCCGACGATGCGACCGCCGGCAGGCGCGGTGTAGCGCACGCCCGGGGTCTTCTTGTCGTCGAAGAGCAACTGACCGCGCTTCACGTCGTCGCCTTCCTGCACGTACATCGTGGGCTTCATGCCGACATAGTCGGCTGCCAACAATGCGACGCGGGACGGCTGCGGCGCTTGCTCGATCGTTTGTTCGGGCTCGCCTGCGATCGGCAATTGGAGGCCCTTTCGGATCGTGAATCGACTCATGTCGAATGAACTCTCTTCTCTCGATGGAGGGACGACTTGAAGTCGCTGCCTTCCTCAGTTTGACAAATATGCGCCGGAGCTCAACTTCTCAGTTGCGTCTCCGCCAGCATCCGCAACTCCCGTCCGGTCACGTCGAACTCCGGTATGGAGAACAGTACCGTCCTGGAACGCAAAGAGCGTCTCAGGCGATGTACGATCACGGTATTCGGAAAACGGTTGGATGAGCAACGGTCACCCTCGACCTCACGCCAACCGACCTCTTCATTCTACTCAAATCGCGGTGCTTCTCGTCACCCCCGGGGCGGTCACTTTATACTGAAAAGGCATACAACTACGCGGTCTCATGACTACACATCGACTTGAAACGGCGACAGCCACAGCAGAAACGATTACGGTCAACGGGGAGCGACGCGAAGTGGGCCCGGATACAACTGTTTCTATACTGTTGGCCGAATTGGACTTAGAGGAGGGCGAGGTCGCCGTTGAGCTCGACCGAGACATCCTCCCCAGAGGCCTCTGGGCGTCTACGACGCTTGCGGGCGGCGCGTCGCTTGAGATCGTGCATTTCGTCGGCGGAGGCTAGAAACCGGAAAAGCGCCGCGTTTTCTTAAGGCTAGAGACGGGTGTGCAGGATAGGCCAGTCTGTCGTACAATCTTCTTGGTCCGCCACGGACCCAATCACTTCCGATGCTGAATCCCGCCACAGCCCCCGCGCCCTCCCCTTCTGCGATGCAGGAGACCTTTTCAAGTCTGGAGGTCTCGAAGATGACGGGCGTCAGCCTGCGTCAGCTTCAATGGTGGGACGAGCAAGGCGTCGTCTCGCCGGTACAGCGCGGTCATCGGCGCTTGTACCAAATGCATGAGGTCCTCGAGGTCTCGCTCATCACCGAGCTGCGTCGCAAGGGAATCTCCCTACAGAAGATCCGCAAGGTGCTGAAGTTCCTGAAGAAGGAACTCGGCCCGCAATATGCGTCGGCCATTCACACCGGCGAAGAAGTGCATCTGCTGACCGACGGCACGAAACTCTACTTGGAACGCAACCATTCTGAGATCGTCGACGTGCTGAAGAATTCGCGTCAGCCGTTGATCGGCGTCTGCATCACCGACCAAGTCGAACGACTGACGGCGCAGTTCGAGGGACCGAAGAAGACGCCGCAGCGCGAGCGGACTTTGGCCGACGGCGGCACTCGGGCCGCACGCGCATCCTAGCGCCCCCACGCAGCCGCGAGCCGTTGGGGTTCGTGCGTCGAAGACTAGGCTGGGTTGTCCAAGAGTCGCCGAACAGCCTCTAACTCTCCTCGAGTTCCGAGTACTGCCACGCGTCCCGACGCGGGTAACCGGCTGTCCGGTCCGGGATTGGAATCGGTATGTTCCGTGCTGGTCAGGGCGACTACCGAAGCGCCGGTTCTAGCACGAATGTTCAATTCGCGAAGGCTGCGACCTGAGGCGGGACCTTCCGGCGCGAGGTCGATCCACTCGATGCGGAGCTCAGGCGAGGCCGCGTGGATTTCGGCGACCATGCGACTGACATCGCCGTCAGGGGATGATTCACCGAGAGCACCGTACATCCGCTCGCGCATGCGTGCGCTAAAACGTTCGACCTCGCCGGGGGCGGCTTGGCAGGAGCGCATGACTTGGCGAACCATCTCAAGCCCGGCCTCGAATTCGGGCTGGACGACGACCTGCGCGCCGCTCTCGCGGAGTTGCTCCAGGTGCTCTCGGTAGCCGGCGCGAGCGACGATTGGAGTCGTCGGGCAGATGCGCCGAGCCTGCTCGACGATCATCGTGGCGGTGCGCGCGTCTGAGACCGCGACGAGCAGAAGGCGAGCCTGTTTGAGACCGGCGGCCTCGAGCACCTCCTGACGACTCGCGTCGCCCCACACCGTCCGAAAGCCGTGGCGAGCGGCGTGCTCGGCCTCTTCATGGTCAAACTCAATCACGAGGAAGCTTTCTTCGATCCCTTCCAGCACCTCGGCCGCGGTGTGACCGATGCGACCGTATCCGACGATGACCACGTGCCCGGTGAGTGCCGGGCCCGGCAGGTTGAAGGCGCGCATCACCTCCTTGCGTGGCCGCATACGCCGCAGGGCGCGATCGATGGGGAGCGCGCAGCGGGAGAGCAACGGCGAGACGACCATGCTGGTCAAGGTAACGGTGAGCGCAAAGGAGTAGGCCTCGTCGTCGAGAGCGCCGGAGCCGGCGCCGAGACGGGCGAGGACGAACGCGAATTCGCCGACTTGCGCCAGGCCGAGTCCGACGATCCAAGGAGCGGCATTCACGTAGCCGAAACTACGAGCGAGCAAACCGAAGATCAGCGCCTTACCCGCCATCACGGCAGCCACTACCCCGAGAGCGGTGGCTGGGGACTCAAGCAAGATGCGTGGATCGAGCAGCATTCCGGCCGAAGCGAAAAACAGCAAGCCAAAGACGTCGCGTAAGGGGATGACGTCGCTCAGCGCTTGATGGCTGAAGTCGGATTCACTCAGGACCATTCCGGCGACAAAGGCGCCGAAGGCGAATGAGAGACCAAAGAGATAAGTTCCGTAGCCCACCCCGATGCCGATGGCCATGATGGCGACGAGGAAGAGTTCGCGTGAGCGCCAACGGACGATCACTCTCAACAACCACGGCATGACGCGCGCGCCGAGATAGAACATGGCGGCGAGAAACAGAGTCGCTTGTACGGCCGACGCTCCGAGTTCAGCGAGGGCACTCGCGGGGCGGGAGAGTTTGGGCAGACCGATCAGTAGAGGCGCCACCGCGAGATCCTGAACGATCAGCAGGCCGATCATGACGCGGCTGGCGAGAGTCTCCATCACTCCTTGAGCCATGAGCGTCTTAAGGACGACCATCGTGCTGGACAGAGCGATGATCGCGCCGAACCAGACGGCCGGTACCGTCTCCCACCCGAGCACCCCCTTGGCCAGACCGAAGCCGAACAAGATCGTGAGGACGATCTGAATCGGGCCGCCGATCAATGCGACGGTGCGGACGGGCTTCAGGTCCTTGAAGGAGACTTCGAGACCGAGAGCGAAGAGCAGGAGCGCCACGCCGATTTCGGCGAGCAGTTCGATCTCGTGGCGATCGCCAACGGTCGGCCCGGGCGTGTAGGGTCCGACGACCACGCCCGCAAGAATGTATCCGACCAGGACGGGCTGCCCAAGGCGGTGCGCTAGCAACCCGCCGAAAAGCCCCGCGACGACGATGAGAATGATGTCGGCGGCGATGCCCATCTCGCCATTATTTCAATGAGCGATTGAAAACCCTAGAAAAGCATGCGCGTTCGCAAGACGACGAGGGCGAAAAGCAATACGGCGAAGTACCCCTGACGTCGTCCCGGCGTCCAGCGTGCGAGTTCGCAGCCGACCAGTACGATCACGAACGGCTGGAGGAAGAGCCAGACGCGGGCCGTTTCGGCGCGCAAAAGGCCTGTGAGGTCGACGATGACGATGGTGGACAAGCCGGCGAAGGCGAAGGCGCGCAGGCGCCCGGCGGCGTCGTCGAAACCTCGCTTACGCCAAGACGTCAGGAAAAGCGCCAAGACGGCGGCCATGGACCATCCGGAGGCGAGAAAGAAATCGTAGACGTCCCAGACGACGGTGGACGACCAGGGCCGGTTGTAACCCCTAGCAATCCGCTCTTGGATGGCCATGGCGCTCTGCAGCGAGGCTGGATGATCGTACCCGAAGACCGCCGCTGCCAGCGCAAACAAGCCGACCACGACGACGGAGCCGACCGCGACGGATTCGATGAGCGCTCGGCGGGAAGCAGCGGGATTCCAAGCGAGACCGAGCGAGGCATACAGGGCAAAGAAGGCGCCTAGGACAAGAAAGGCGGGCGTAAAGAAGAAGCCAACGAAGAGCGCCGCTCCACATAAGAGGGCGGCGCGGCGAGAGCCTTCAAGCGCATGGGACCAAGTCAACGCGAGAGCTGCGGTGAGCACCGGGTAAACGGAGTCGAAGGCGCCGGGCATGACGATGATCCCGGGAAACCCGACGGCGACGGCGGCGGCGGAAAGCCCTGCATCGGGGCCTGCCAGGCGGCGCGTCAACAAATAGACGAAGGGAACAATCAACGACGCGAGGGCGACGAGGAATAGGCCGCCCCACTGGGCGCCGGCCTGCGGACCCAGCAGCCGATTCCAGAAGACGTAGTAAAGGATCGGCCCGGGCGGGTGCGTCTTGGCGTGGCCGATCATGCCGTGAAGGCGGCGGTCGTAGTCATCGAGGAGTTCCGAAACGCTCTCGGTTCGCAGAGCCTCGGTGTGATAGGAGGTGATGTCCGCATCCGCAACGCGCTCGCCGATCAGATGCAGGCCCTTGGAAGACAGCGCGGCAAAGGAGAGAGTCAGAGTCAGATGGAGGAGCATCAATGCAGCCACCGCACGGCGGCGGCGAGATCGCTCCCCAGCGGCCCAACACACCGCAACGCCAACGGCGGCGGCCACAGCGAAAAAGAGCGTCGGATCGGTAGCCACATACACCCAGCGCCAGTACCACGGCCCGTTGACGCCCGGGAAGTGGACGAATGCGGCGGAAGCCGGGAGCAGGCCGGCCGCGACAACCAGCCAAAAAGCGCGCCGCGAAGGCGCGCCGATCGCCGGGGCCGCCTGGGCCGGGGACTCTTTGGGAGCGACAGGTTTTCTTCGCTTCTTGGCCAAGGGTACTCGCTGTCGGCTCCATATCGGAATCGTCTCCAGCGACCGATAGGGAGTTTGATATTGTAGCGAGAGCGGGTATGCGACCCGACCTTGAGGGCCTTCCGGCGCCTCTCTCCGTCCCCTTTCGTTGAGACGAACATGAGAACTGTGCTTCACGCGGCGCTTGCCGCTTTCATCTTGGTGTGTCCAGCCCTGGCGGCAAGCGGGGAGGAGGGCGGCCACGGCGGCGCCGCCCACTACCTGTTCGGGATCGTTGCGATTCTGATGGCCGCGAAGCTCGGAGGGGAGCTGTTTGAGCGCATGGGCCAGCCGGCGGTGCTGGGCGAGTTGGTGTTCGGCATGGTGCTGGGCAATCTTGCGCTTTTTGGGTTGCACTTCATGGACCCGCTGAAAGCCGACGAGAGTCTAGCGCTGGCGGCTGAGATCGGCGTCATCTTGCTGCTGTTTGAAGTCGGACTAGAATCCAACATCGGCGAGCTGATGGCCGTCGGAACGTCCGCAATGATTGTGGCCGTGCTCGGCGTGGTTGCGCCGGTGGTTCTCGGCTACGGCGTCTCGATGTACTTCCTGCCGGCCGAAGCCTGGTACGTGCACTTGTTTGTCGGCGCCACGCTGGCGGCGACGAGCGTCGGCATCACGGCGAGAGTCCTAAAAGACCTGAACAAGACGGAGACCAAGGAAGCTCGCATCATCTTGGGTGCAGCCGTAGTCGACGACGTGTTGGGACTGATCATCCTGGCGGTGGTCAGCGGACTGGTGAAGTCGATCGACGCCGGCGGCGGCGGGGAAGTCGAGTTGGGCCCGGTGATGTGGATCATCGGAAAATCGGTTGTCTTCCTGGCGCTGGCTGTGGTTGTCGGGCGCATCCTCGCGGGCAAGGTGCTGCACTTTGGGGCGCAGTTCAAAGTTGGGGGAATGCCGGTGGTGCTCTCGATCGCCTATTGCTTCTTGATGGCGGGATTGGCGGAGGTGGCTGGATTGGCGGCGATCGTCGGCGCGTTCGCCGCCGGGCTGGTACTCGATCACGCGCACTACCAGGGCTATCACGAACTGCGCGCGCGGAAGATTGAAGAGCTGTTGGCGCCGATCAGCGCGATCTACGTGCCGGTGTTTTTTGTCCTGATGGGACTGAAGGTGGACCTGAAGGCGTTCGGCTCGTTCAGCGTGCTGCAGTTTGCGGGCGCATTGAGCTTGGCCGCCATACTCGGCAAGCAGATCTGTTCGCTGGGCATCTTGGAGAAAGGCTTGAACCGGTTGGCAGTCGGCGTGGGCATGATTCCGCGTGGTGAAGTCGGTCTCATCTTTGCCGGAATCGGGGCAGGATTGAGCGTCGCCGGCAAGCCGGTGTTCGGCAGCGAGACGTTCTCCGCGATGGTGGTGATGGTGATGGTGACGACGCTTGCGACGCCGCCGCTCCTGAAGATGCTGCTCACCAAGGACGACTAGCGGGACAGAACAGACCGCGAGAAGGACGTGGATCGTCCGGAGCGTGTCGTCGGCGGCTTCTCACGACACGGCGCAAGAGGAACTCCGCTACGCACGCCAGAGCGGACCTTCGTCGGTGTCGCGGGGAAAAATCACGGTTGCAAGTGTTACCCGGGCGACGGCAGCCAAGTTAACCTCTAAAGTAGATGCCAACCGCACCCGTCATCATTTTCGGCGCAGGCCCTTCCGGTCTGACCGCCGCGTATGAGTTGTCCAAGGCCGGTAAGCGCACGATCACGTTGGAGCGCGACGACGTGGTGGGAGGCATTTCTCAAACCGTCCAGTACAAGGGATACCGCTTCGACATCGGCGGGCACAGGTTCTTCACGAAGGTTGGAGTGGTGGAGCAGCTCTGGAAGGAGCTGCTCGAAGAGGAGATGATCGAGAGGCCGCGGCTCTCTCGCATCTTCTACAAGGGGTCGTTCTTCGACTACCCGCTCAAGCCGATGAACGCTCTGACCGGGCTCGGCATCTTCGAGACGGTGCGCTGCGTGCTGAGCTACGGCTGGGCGCAGGTCGCGCCGACGAAGCCGGAAGACAACTTTGAGGCTTGGGTCTCCAACCGCTTCGGCAAGCGGCTCTACGGAATCTTCTTCAAGACCTATACGGAAAAGGTCTGGGGCATTCCGTGCACCGATATCCAGGCGGAGTGGGCGGCGCAGCGCATCAAGGGCCTGTCGCTGACGACGGCGGTGATCAATGCGCTGTTCGGCGAACGGGCCAAGTCGAAGGGCGAGGTCATCAAGACGCTGATCGACAAGTTTCTTTATCCCAAGCTGGGGCCGGGACAAATGTGGGAAACATGCCGAGATCGCGTGCGCGAATCCGGCTCGGACGTCGTGATGGAATCGCCGGTGGAGAAGATCCACTGGGACGAGAGCGGGGTGACCGGCGTGACTGCCGGAGGTGAGCGGTACGAGGGAGAGCATTACCTCAGCACGATCGCCATCAAGGACCTGGCGGAGGCGTTGGACCCGCCGCCGCCGCCGGACGTGCTGGCGGCCGGGCGCCGGCTGAAGTATCGGGATTTCCTCACCGTCGCGCTGGTCGTCGACCAGAAGGACCTGTTCCCGGATACGTGGATCTACATCCACGAATCGAGCGTGAAGCTGGGCCGCGTCCAGAACTTTAAGAACTGGAGCCCCTACATGGTTCCCGACGAGAACCAGACGTGCTTGGGACTGGAATACTTCGTCTTTGAGGGCGATGAGATGTGGAACGCTCCCGACGAGGAACTGATCGCTCTAGGAGTGAAGGAGATCGGCCAATTAGGTCTGGCTGACCCAACGAAGGTCGTGGACGGCGCGGTGGCCCGCATCCGCAAAGCGTACCCGATTTATGACGGTGACTACTCGGAGGCGGTGGACACGGTCCGAGAGTGGCTCGCCGAACACCTGCCTAATTTGCAGCTCAGCGGCCGGAACGGGATGCACCGTTACAACAACCAAGATCACTCGATGCTGACGGCCATGCTTGCGGTGCGCAATATCCTGGGCGGAAAGTACGACCTGTGGCAGGTCAACGTGGACAAGGAATACCACGAGGAAGGCCAAGAGATTACGCTCGACGACCTGCGCGAGATGGAAAAGACGCAGCCTCAAGTGCCGCGTCGCGTGAACGAGTAGCCGCCCTCAGCCCTTGTGCCCGTAGAGCCCGTGACGACGGATGGCGTCGGCGACCGGCCCGGGCACGTAGTCCCGCCATTCCTCGCCCCCGGAAGCGATGGAGCGCCGAGCGAGGGAGGACGAGACCGCGTCCCACTCACGACTCAGTTGGACGTTTCGAATTCGATGGGCGATCTCGCGAGGCGGAAGGTAGCTTCCTTCGCGGGAAGCGACGAGCAGTTCAAAGCGTGTGAGTTGTTCGGCGATCGAAGGGGCGTCTCCGTAGTCCCAGGCGACGATGCGCTCGGCGGCGTCGCGTCCCGCGATCAGAGCGGGCTCGATGGAACCGCAGGCGTGGAGCAACTCGTCGGCGATCTCATGGAATAAGCCGCCTTCGCAGACGGCGGCAGTCACGCCAGGTGCGTTGGCGACCGCGGAGACCAACAAGTCGCGACGCTGCTCGAAGGGGACATGATCGAACTCCTTGTGCGGCAGGTTGGCCGGTAGAACGAGTGCAACTTGATCGAGCGCATGCTGTTCGGCGGCGGCTCGCGCCAGAGCCAGGTGGGCCGAGGTGGGCGGATTGAAGGCGGCAGGGAGCAGGCCTAGTCGGCCGCGGCGAATCAGGGGTTGCGCGAGTTCCTGAACCACTCGCCTATCGCAGCAGGGGGGCGAGTTTGCGGTCAAGCTCGGCGTCGGTCCACTCGTCGACTTGGACCCCACGATGGAGGGACCAAGTCTCGACGTGCTCGATGGTCGCGTCGGGCTCAACGCGTTGCAGGGGCCCGAGAGTCTCAAGCTCGAGAAAGTCGGCGTTGGTAAAGGTCTCGTAGGAGACGCCCATATCGGGATACGCCTTGGACGGGTCGGCCTCGAAACGCTTGACGAAGAGCGTATCGCCGAGCAGATAGGCGCCGCGAGTGTGTTCGTTGAAGTGGCCGAGCTTCTCCGGGTCGGAATTGCTCGGATCCTGCCGGAGAATGAGGTACTTCTCAAGGAACGTCCAGCGGGGGTCCGAGAGATTGGTGAAGGCCCACATGATGAGCGGGTTGGAGGGCGGCAGGTCCTCGGGATGCGTGCCGCGGGGCGGGAATGTCGTGATCCCGTGACCGCCGCGGGCCATCATGGAGAGCGCCCAGGGGGCCATCTCTAGCGGCCAGATGGAGCGATTGCGCAGACGGTGAGTGACGCGTACGCCGGTTCCTTCTTCGTCGAGCTCGACCTCGATCTCTTTCTCAATACCCGCGCTGTCGGTCGGCTGGGTGGAACGCAGCTTGCCGTCTTTGATGGAAACCTCGGTGGGCTCGTTGTCCGGCGCGTAAGTATAGGAGGGCGCTTCCGGACCGACCCAAATGCGGTGACCGCCGTGAAGCTTCCATCCTTGTCCGCCGGAGATGCGAGCCTCGTCCTCATCACTAAACTCGACGAAGACGTTGTCGCCGTCGAGAAACGCGTATCGCAAGATGCGCGGCCCGGTGCCGGTAACGACGACGAGTTCGACTTCGGAGTTGGTCAGACGATACGCCTCGTGACCGCGGTAGGTGATCTTCTCAAACTCAACGGCGGAGAGGGGCATGGCTAGTAGAAGGAGGGTGACAAGGAATCGCACGAGGACTATTGTATGCGGCTAGTAGGTGGCGCGACCGCCGGACGCATCGTAGACCTGTCCTGTCACGAAGGAGCAGTCCGGGCTGGCGAGGAAATGCACGACGGCGGCGACCTCCTCGACCGTGCCGGTACGACCGCGCGGAATGCGTTCGACCATGTAATCGACTTGCTCGGGAGTGAGCTGATCGAGAATCGGAGTGCGAATGACCGCGGGGGTGACGGCGTTGACCGAGATATCGTGCTTGGCCGTTTCCTTTGCGACGGACTTGGTCAGTCCGATGACGCCGGCCTTGGAGGCGGAATAGGCGACCATGCGCGGATTGCCTTCCTTGCCCGCGACGGAGGCGATGTTGACGATGCGGCCGTAGCCGCGCTCGAGCATGAACGGCAAGGCGGCGCGGCAGCAGTGGAAGACGCCGGTGAGATTGACCGCAATCGTCAGCGCCCAATCCTGGTCCGACTGCTCCCACACCGGAGCGACTCGCCCGCCGATGCCGGCGTTGTTCACGAGGATGTCCAGCCGTCCGTCCGACGAGTGAACGGCGTTGAACGCGCCCGAGACGGATTCGGGCTCGGTGACGTCCAATTCAACGGCGGAGGCGTTCTCGCCCAGTTGCTCGGCGCGAGCCTGAGCGGCGGGGAGGTCCCGATCCGCGATCCAAACCCGAGCTCCGCCGCGGTGCAGACGATCCGCGATCCCGGCGCCGATTCCTTGAGCGGCGCCGGTCACTACGGCGGTTTGGCCTTCGAGGTCGAACATGAGGGCCCTAGGAGTCGGCCTTGGGTTCGTCTTCGGTTTCGGCTTCCGCGTTAGCGTCGCCGTCCGCGGCGGCCTCAGCGGCCTCGCCGTCGGCAGCCTCCGCTTCTTCGCCGGCTTCGGCGGTCGCGTCGTCGGCTGAGGCCTCTTCGCCTTCCTCGACGATCGGCTCCTTGGCCTTCTCAGGCGATCCGCCGCTCTGCTTATCGAGCAAGGCGAGCGCGGCCGCCTCGGCGTCAATGTCTTGGTCGACGTGCTCGAAAAGGTCGTCTTCACGACCTTCGGAGCGCACCTCCACCTTGACCTCGACGTTCACGTCGCGGTACAGATGCACGCGGACGTCATAGTCGCCGACCTGCTTGAGCGGGCTGCCGAGGACGATTTGGTGACGATCGATCTCGTGGCCGGCTTCAGCGAGCGCGGCGGAGATGTCGCGATTGGTCACTGAACCGAAGAGCTGGCCGCGATCGCCGGTCTTTTGGACGATGCGGACGGTCACGTCCTCCATGGAGGCAGAGACCGTTTCGGCATCGCCGCGCAGCTTGTCGGCTTCTTTGCCGGCCGCAGCCTGCATCTCTTCGAGCTGGCGCTTGTCGGCTAGCGTCGCGCGCATCGCCAGCCCCTGCGGGATGAGGTAATTGCGCGCATAGCCGTTGGCCACCGTGACCAATTGGCCGCGATCGCCGAGCCGGCGCACTTCTTTCTTGAGGATGAGTTCAACCATGTTGTTCTCCTTCAGGCTCTCTTGTAGCGACCGTGAGCTTAGCCTTCACCCGCAAAGGGGAGAAGAGCGATGTTGCGCGCGCGCTTGATGGCCCGCTTGAGCAGACGCTGATTTTGCGCGCTGAGGCCGGTGTGGCGGCGCGGCAGGATCTTGCCTCCGTCGCCGATAAACTGGCGCAGCGAATCGACATCTTTGTAGTTGATGTCGTCGATCTTATTGACGGCGAAGTAGTCGACCTTCTTGCGCCGGAAAAAGCGGCGACCGCCGCCGCCGCCTCCGCCGCGGCCGCCGCCTCCACCTCCGCCTTCACGGCGGGGGGGGCGCCCGGAAGATTCACCGGAACCGCCGCCGGAGTGAGAAGGGGCCGGGGATCCGGCCGACGGCGAAGGAGTTGCGTTGTCAGACATCGTTGATTCCTCGTATCTCTTTGCGGCGCGCTATTCGGCGGCCTTCTCTTCGGCGGGGGCTTCCGCGGCGGCCGGTTCAGAAGCGGACTCGGCCGCGTCAGGTTCAGAAGCGGCCGCCGCGGCGGCAGGTTCAGGAGCGGACTCGGCGGCAGGCTCAGCAGCGGGGCTTGCCTCAGGCTGAGCGGGGGCAGGAGCGGCAGGAACGGCCGGCTTGGCCGGTGCAGCGGGACGCTCGGGCGCTTGCGACTGCGGCTTGTTGGCCGCACGCTTGTCGCGAATCGCCTTGAGTTTGGCGAGGCGCTTGAGCTCTTCGTCGATGCGAACGGTCAGGAACTTGATGATCGAGTCATTGACGCGCATACGGCGCTCGATCTCCTTGGGGAGATCCTGATTGCCGTCAACCGAGTATTGGACGAGCGTGTAGATTCCGTCGGAGTACTTCTGGACCTTGTAGGCCAGGCGTTTCTTGCCCCAGCGGTCGGTCTTGTCGATCGTTCCTCCGCCGGAGGTGATCGCCTCCTCCACCAGAGCAACAGCCTGATCGACTTCCTCTTCGGGCAAGTCCGGCTTGACGATAAAAATGAGCTCGTAGATTCTCATGCTTCCTCTTTTTCCTGTCCTGGGGCCCGACGGTTTGCAACCGTCATGGCCTTCTCGGGGCCTTCGGACAAATAGAGCCGAGCGATATCCGCTGCCCGGCCGACCATTTCCTTCCAGTCATCAAGCGCGTCCTCCCTGAAGGGACGCAGAACGTACTTTGCGGCGTCGCCCCGCCCACGTCCGGGCTCCACGCCCAAGCGCAAGCGCGCAAACTCGTCGGTCTGCAGCGACGCGATCAAACTCTTGACGCCGTTGTGCCCCGCCGCCGAACCGCGCAGTTTGAGCCGCAGGGCGCCGAACGGCAAAGCCAACTCGTCGTAAATCACCAGAATCCGCCCAGGAGGCGTCTGATACTTGGCGGCCAAGGTCTTGACCGGACCGCCGGAGCGGTTCATGAACGAGAGCGGCTTGACCAGCG
>Ga0070727_10000264_pt1 | contig 73413 bp, 71 predicted proteins | sample tdAd472_FD_66722 | JGI IMG/M metagenome (GOLD analysis project Ga0070727, IMG submission 66722) | Marine sediment microbial communities from the Atlantic coast under amendment with organic carbon and nitrate - tdAd47.2 | ecosystem: Environmental > Aquatic > Marine > Coastal > Sediment | place... | reverse complement strand
TGCCACGTAGTCACATCGGTCAGTGGATAGAAGGCGATCACGACTTTAACTTTCGAGTTTATTGCAGAGGTCAGGAGGGCAACCTGGCCTCCCTGAGATTCACCGACAATGCCTATGCGATTAGGATCTACGCCCGGTTGTTGCGCCAACCAGTCCACTACCTTTGATATATCATCTGGCTGTCTTAGTCCGCAGTCATTGACTCCTCCGGTATTTGGCCATCCTCGAAGTGTTACCGCGAGCCCGTAAATGTTTTCTTTAAGAGAAAAATATCGAGCATAGTACGATCCGTCTACCCCCGCGTGGTCCTCTTCGGGGTGCCATCCATGGATATGGATAAGAGCGGGTTTTGGCTCATTTAGGTTTGGGCCTAAATCGTAAATCATTCCCTCTATCTGGAGCTCTCCTGCGGGAATAGTTACGGGAACTCCTGGACCGGGAGCCCATGGCCTCTGGGCGAAAACAGATTGAGCAGATAAAGACACAACTATACTTACTAGAAATGCCATTCGAGTTGCTCTGACCTGAATCATCTGTTGTGTCCTTAATGACTTGTGCGGTTAGCTGCCAATGGCGCACACAAACTACTACTTTCGGCAAGGTATAGCGGACGTCGAGTCCTTGGGATACTGAGATTATCTCACGGCCGCCCAACTCTATAGCAGCCGTGAGGATGCATTTTAGCTAGTTATTGACTGATATTTCTAGCCGTATCCAAAATCTCCAGGGCTCTAGCGTGCGCGACCTCCAGAAGTTCTTCATCTGAAGCAAAAATGTTGGGCTGTACACCCACTCGTTCCCAGCTCGTTTGAGTTGTTGGATTAACTGGTCTGGACAGAGAGAATCGCCAATTCAAAAATTCGTTGATTCGCCCAGCACCGACAAGATGAGCAATTCCCATCGTGGTCTGTCCGATTATTTCCGCTTTTCCCGCATGCTTCAACGTGTATGCAAACATTTCTGCAGCGCTGGCCGTATCTTCGGTCGTTATGATCACAACAGGATAATTCTGCCTAAAAGATGTCAGTGCCACTTCGGGCACGGATCTGGCCTCAAAGACAATATCTAAATTCCTGTCAACTATGCTCCAGAGAAGAGCATCTTCCTCAAAAAAGTAGCTGAGCAAGTATTGAACCAAATCTGGCGAGCCACCTTTGTTCTCTCTTAGATCAATTACAAGAGCATCGACATGCTGGAGAAACATAAGAGCGCTATCCGCGATAGATCGGGCATCAAGCTCTTCATAAAATTTATTCAACTTTAGGTAGCCAATATTACCTTCAAGTACTCTCACAGATTCAAATCCAAAGTTATACTTAAAACGGTCAATAGTCTCTTCAATGACGTACGTTGGCTCAGTCCTTTGGTCTGGCGCAGCATAGATGCTTAAATGTCCATCATTGGTAAGTTCACGCAATTCAGAGCTAATCTTTGTTACGAATTCTGATCTCGTTGTTATTTCTTTATAGGCCCCGTAGTTCAATCGGTTAAGCATCTCCGACTCAACATCCAGTGCTATCTCCGGGTAAACATAGCTTGATGTTAGAGCCGCCAAGGTTTCTTTAAGTGATGTTGCGACTAGTTCGGGGCTGAAAGGGATGTCAGGATTGTTCTGCCCGTTGCTAAGAAATGCCCACTGAGATATTGCAAGAAGGCAATACAGGCACAGCATCTTAGGGCTTATAGCTTTTAGTACAAAGTTTACAATTATATTCATCAAATTCGACATTGTTTCTCTCTCGTTGGAAAATGGAAATATTTAAAACTCGGCATACTAAACACCGCCAACAAACCTTAGCGGGCTGAGTAGCTTTGGTTGTCTAAAAGGGTAGAGCTAGGCTCTAGCGAGAGAGAGTGATTTGAAAATGGTATTGCCGTCTTTCCACCCAGACAGTCTGCCGTGGGGGCTAGAAGCTTGCTTGAGATACCAGGGGATTTGTACTAAATGAGAATGCTCACGAAAAACTATTCGCGGGATAAGGATTAAAAACGGCGGTGGTTCAATCGGACTAAATATTTTGGTAATTTGCTTTGGGTGAGAAAACTGCGAGGCTTGAGAAGCCCTGGAAACTGGGTCGGAGAACTCGGCTACTAAATCAGTAAAATCTTTTACTAATGTTTCTGATTGACGGCTGGATATTTCCAATTCCCGATCAGAAGCTAAGAAAACAACAGAACCCAGATCAAGGCAGAGCAATAGCGCGTAAAGAGCTCCAGCCCATAAAGTTTTTGAACTCCAGCAAGAAGATGAAATATTTTGGCTTATGTAAGACATAGAAAGGAGTTCTTGGCGGTCTCTGCGGATTCTGCAACTTTAACTTTTTACGGCTAACAATCTTAATTTGATTTTGGTCTTGAAGGAAGCCCAATAAGCAGGAGAAGGGTAATGGCTTAGACACTACTGTAAATGACGCTTCAGCTCTTTATCAAAGAGCAGACGTAACTGATTCATCAATTGGCCGGTACGATTCACCACCCTATCAGTCAAGTGGAGCTAATTTTCAATTCTAAAACTAATGTACCGAATATTATTGCAAGGGTCTCTCGTTGAGGGACCAGAAGGTGCACTAGCAAATCTACATCTCTTCCATGATCTCTCGAATTGCATTCACAACAAGATCTGGCTCATCCAACTGTACATAATGATAACTGTTCTCAGCAAATACCCACTTACTTCTTGACGATAGGTTAAGTAAATCTTCCTGCAAACTCATAAACGCTGATGTTAACCTTTCGGATGAAATATCAGGAGGTGGACTGTCAAAGCGAGTGGATTCAGTGCCTGAAATCACAGTCAGAGGTATCTCGCCGAATGAGTCAACAGATCTAGCCGCGTCAAAGAAATCCTCTACAGCTAAAGTCTCCTCAAGCATACCGCGCCAGTTGCTTGCAAGTATTCCATTTGTGGCGAGGTTCATCGGATCGTTCGGCTCTGTCGAAGCATATTGAACCTGCAAGAGTTGTCGACCAATTCCTACACGGAATAAAAACTGAATAATAGGAGCTGGCGGTAAGCGAGTTACTGGCAATTGCGGAATCTCTCGGCGCTGATCCGGATGCGAGACATCCACGAGAACGACCCCAGCGACTTCATCTGGATATCGATTTACAAATGTAGGAAGTAAAACACCCGCCAACGAATGACCGACAAGTATATATGGCGGGTTTAATCTAGTGGCTTCCAATAGTTCATGTAGCTCATTGGCAACATCTGATGCGGTCTTTGGATTTGGTCCTCTCTCACTATATAAGATTCCTGCGCGATCATAGGAGATGGTCGGGGCGAATTCGCTAACGGCCTGTTGGACAAGCCTCCAGGGAAGGTGCCCGCCTTGGTCCAATCCGGATTCGAATACCACTGTTGGAGAACCTGGTTCAACCTCTAAATTGATCTTTACGTAGTGCAGCCGATGAGAACCAAGGTCTGCGAACTCACCTGGAGGCGGAAAGTCAGCTCTAATCTTGGAGCGCATGTAAGACTCATAAAGAAAGCCGATCGAAATTAAGGCTGCAACAAGTAATATCGCAATTTTGAAAATTCGTTTCGTCCAATTTATGAAAGAATTCAGCATGATATTTGAAGCGCTACGCTGCTGCTTTTGGCCAGTGTTGGGCATAGGTAACCTATTACTAAATAGACAACACAGAAAAATTCAAATTCGGATTCAGCGAGCTCAAGGCTGTTGGTTTGAGTAGACTTGCGATTGTTCAACAAGTTGAAGAATGGCATCTATGACGACTTCAGGCTCGTCAAACTGGACATAGTGGCCACTATTGGGAGCATGTATCTGTCGGCTTTGGCTAGATAGATTGAGCAAGTCTTTCTGCAAATCATGAAAGGTGTTAGTGAGCTCCGCTTTCGTTTCCTGGCTTACTGGATAAGCTTCATATCTTGTAGGGGAGGCACCTGTAACTATAGTAAGCGATATGTTGCCAAAGTCGTTCATTGATACAACTTCATCCATCATTGCATCGGAAGCAAGCATCTCATCCATTACGCCTGAAGCGCGATGAATCAATGCAGAAGTGACTCTGTTATAAATGTCATCCTTTTCAGTATTCGGAAGCACGATTCCTTTCATATTAATCCTCAACACCCCCAGGTTCCTCAGTAATCTCATAAACGAGCGTGACGGTCCTGATGAATCAGTTTGCATCTCTTCGGGTGTTCTGTTCCATTGATCAGGATGTGTAGTATCCACGAACACAATCCCGGCAATATTGTCCAAGTTTCTATAGATAAATGGGCGAAGAGTGATGCCAGCAAAGGAATGACCAACCAGAATGTACGGAGGTTCGAATCCACCGTTTGCAAGCATGGCCTCCAATTCTCTAGAAATAGCCTCAGCTGTCTTCGGATTCGAGCCTCTCTCGCTCCAGTTAATTCCAGCTCTATCATATGCTACCGTAGTGCTCAACCGAGCCACCTCATCCTGTACTTTGTACCAGGCAACATAACCATCGCTTGCCAATCCAGACTCGAACACAACAGTAGGGCTCCCACTGCCTTTGATCAATGCGTGGAGCATATGCCCTCCTGCATCGATCAGCTTACCCTCTGGTGGGTAACTTCTATCAGCAACTATACGAGATACCTGTTCGTAAGATATTGCTGTCAGGATCAATGCAACTATGCAAATTAGAAATCCGAATAATATCCGCTTGAACCATTTTTTTAACTGCATCCTGTCTCCCTTTGTTTGAGATCTCGATCGGTATAGTTCGGCAAAACGCCTTTATCTATAGGCTAATAGCCTATTCAATTCATTGGGAAACTGTGGTTCGCGCACTCCTTTCCCTTCAAATTTGGCTTGTTGAAGCGGTTTTCTATGTGTTAGCATCTTAACACCATGTTAAATTATTAACACTTAGTACCGTAACAATCAAGTGAGAAAAATGCCAGTAACTGAGAACTTAAGTCCACGGGAACGCCAAATCATGCATATCCTTTACCGACTAGGTGAAGCAAGTGCTCGGGATGTCATGACCAATCTCGAAGATCCTTTAAGCGATTCTGCAGTGCGTACGTTCCTGCGAGGATTGGAGGAAAAAGGCCACATTCGGCATAGGGAGAGTGGGTTGAAGTACGTTTATTCTCCTGTTGTGAAGAAAGAAAAGGCGTCTCTCAAGGCCCTCTCAACCATAGTAAAAAATTTCTTCGAAGGCTCTTCAATACAGGCGGCGAATTCCTTGCTTGAAATGCACAAAGGTCCTGCATCAGAAGAAGAAATCAAGCAGCTGGAACGCTTGTTGGCTATCAAGAAGCAGCAGTTGAAAAAAGAAAAATAGGGATTTTGACGTGGATGGCTTGAACTCATTCTTCACAATCCTAGCTTCAAGCGATGTTGAGGTTGTTGTATTTGCTCTGGATATCGTTCTGAAATCAGCACTACTGTTCTTAGTATTCCTGTTTGGCTTGCGCCTTATGGGAACTAAACTTACACAGGGCTTCAAGCACCGTCTCTGGTTAGCACTTGTTATCATATTGGTTTTGCAACCGTTCTTGCCGGCTTTAGCCGGCTTTTTTTTCGAAACGCCCACAAATTTTGCATTGATCACATTCCTAGTGGATGGACTTGAAGAACCCGTTAGCTCAGTTCTGGCCGGGAATAGCCTAGTGTTCTCTTCTGCAACCAAAATTTATCTTCTTGTGCTTGCAATTCTCCTATCCAAAATGTTGCTAGATCTCTGGAGTCTAGGAAAACTAAGTAAAAGCGCAACCTATGACTCGGATTTGCGAGCTGCGATGTTGAATACAGATTTAGAATGGCCGCAACGACTACAGAGTGAACTCAGAATCGGCGAGAGTGACAAGATCCAATCCCCAATATCTTTTGCACCAGGTAAGCCGACTATCTTATTGCCAGTCAGCTGGAGATCATGGCAACATGCCGCGATGCGAGCGACCCTCAGTCATGAAATTGCACACATTAAAAGGCGTGACTGGATAATCACGCTGGCAGGCAACTTTCTTGTTTGCTTACACTGGTTCAATCCGTTTTTTTGGCTAGTAAAGAATAGAATGCAGCAAGCCTCTGAATATGCCTGCGACGAATTTGTAATACAGCATGGATTGGATCGCGCGGAGTATGCTGACCAGTTGCTAGTACTTTCAAAAGAAAGGAAAGGGCTGGTTCCTGCTTACAGCCTGGTAAATTCGATTGTAGAGACTGGTGAGCTCACTCAGCGAATAGAAGCGATTATTGACTACCCTGAGAATTCTTCTTCCCCAACTCTAACTCACAAGGCAATTCTGGCAGCTATTACCTGCCTACTCCTTTCACTTTCTTGCGTACGAATTTTGACGGTTATGAACTCCGACGCATACAAAGAACCAGTGCTACTGAACTCGCCACAACCCGTTTACGCGCCAAGCGTAATACAACATGGCCTTCAAGGTTTCGCAAGGCTTGTTTTTGATATAGATGAAATGGGAAATGTGGATCCAAGCAGTATACGAATCGCTAGTTCCAATGATCCCTATCTATTTGCGCTGCCTGCGATTGAAGCGGTCAAGCAATTTAAGTATTCACCCAAGACTGTATATGGTGTACCCAAGATAACACGTGGTGTTCAGCATACTTTTCGCATCAATGGTCTTGAAGCCAAGTTCTATTCAGCGAACTAACCTGAGTTTCTAGAAGCAAGGTAATTATACACAACGGATTGCCTCCAAGAAGAGGCACACAGATTTGAGTGACTGGAGGAATTATGAATATTAGATTACTCGCTATTTCGCTTTCTCTCTTAATGAACATTTCGCTACAGGCCGCAGAAGAATCTAGTTGGACGATAGAAAACAGGGTAATCCCGCCCCCTGCTGGAGCCAGCGAATTATTGCGGAATTCGATTGCTGGTACACCTCAACCAGATTTAGAAGCAAGCAGTCAATTTCCCCAGAGCGTTTCTGAATGGAAAAGTTTAATATCCTCAGCCAACAATCCCGTCCCTCTGGACCTCATTGCACAAACATTAAGCGTAACTATTGAAAAGAGTAGTATTGCCGGAGTAACTGTTTACCGCGTGGAACCGTTGGAAATTGCTCCAGAACACGAAGATCATCTTTTCATTTACGCTCATGGTGGTGCTTATGTTTTTAATGGAGGAGATGCTGCGATTAGTGAATCTGCACTAGTCGCGTCTATGATGGGTATGCGAGCTGTTGCTATTGATTACCGCATGCCTCCTGACAATCCATTTCCTGCAGCCGTTTATGATTTCGTTTCCGTTTACAATGGGATGTTAGAGTCATTCGATGCAGAGGATATTGCGGTGGGCGGCTCGTCTGCCGGTGCCGGGCTGGCGATGGCAGGACTGCACAAGCTGAAACAACTAGGTGTACCAATGCCCGCTGTCCTTTATGCAGGATCACCTTGGGCGGACCTGACCAAGACTGGTGACACGATGTTTACCAATGAAGGGATTGATAGAATCCTGGTAACTTACGATGGGTACTTGGGTGCGGCTGCGCGCTTATACGCAAACGGAAACGAATTGAGAAATCCCTTGATCTCTCCGGTTTATGGTAGTTTTTCTGGATTCCCTCCGACTATTTTAGTTACTGGTACGCGTGATTTATTTTTGAGCGACACAGTGAGAGTGCATCGAAAACTGCGGGCGGAAGGGATTGACGCGGAACTTCACGTATACGAAGCAATGTCGCATACTGGTTATGGCTTTATGCGCCAGGCTCCAGAATCGCAAGATTTCTACGGTGAACTAGCAGCATTCATTAACAAACATTTTGAACAACATTAGTCTCCATTTGCTGGTAGCCGCCATTCAGGGAATTTGCAGCCAACGCTAAAAGCCAAGTTTGGGTCGGTCGCGCTAAGGAGGAGGAAGATCAATGCTCTTGATTGAATTGTTGTTCCTCTTGATAGTAGCGATTTACCTGGGATTAACCCTCTTCAATTGCCCAGAATCTCGTTTCAAACGGAAATATTTACTCTATTTGGCAACAGGCATCTTTGTTGTTGGCGCACCCTTTCAACGCGTTCGTTGGCAAATGATCCCCGCCTACCTGGTGTTCTTCCTGCTAGTCTTGGCAGCCTTCTGGCGTATGCAAGCCCGCCCAATGTTGCGATTCTGGAACTAGGATTATGAAAATCCTTAATACAGTACAGCTAGCGTTCTTTGATCACTACATAAAACACAAACCATTGCCTGATCTTGGGAGAAAATTCGCAGAGCTCGACATTAAGTTAATTCCTTCTAGACGCTGAATGATCCCAATATCTGCTTATGACTAGTTGTTACTTTCTAGCAATTTTGGCAACAAAAATGACTTAAATTGAAATCAGAAATGGACAAATTTGATACGCGAAATATTTTGGTATGTACCGATTCCGGCCATTACGAGACGGTGGGGGCCATCATTTTGGGATCAATACAACCTAGTAAATATCAGTTAGAAATCGGAGTCTTCGAGGAAGATAATTATTTTCTCTATCAAGCGAAAAAATCACAGCGCTAGATCGGCCAACTAATTCTTCCCTCTGTATAAAGCTATATATTCGGCTGTCAGAGCTATTATCTCGATTATCTCCAAGAACAAAATATTGGTCTGGAGGTACTTCATGGGGTCCAAATTTTCTACTGGCGCGATTGATATAACTATTTGAGAGTTGGATGCGGTGTGATTTTTCAGGAATATCTTCGATAACAATTAAGGAATTTTGATCACGTGTAACCACCTTATAGTCTAGTGAATTTCCATTAATCATCAGTGCACTATTTTGCATTAGAAGTATATCGCCGGGAATGCCCACGATACGCTTAACTAATCGTTTGCCAGCCTTTTCGGAATCGAAGATGATGACATCGCCTCGTTTGGGATCACTTATCGAGGCTAGAGTAATGCCCGTAAACGGTATTCTTACATCATATGCTAGCTTGTGAACCCAAACCCTATCACCATCGAATAGTGTAGGTTGCATTGAAGCGCCAGAAATAGTGTTTATATCACCAACGGCACTCTTGAAGAAGAAAATGCAAGTAATAAGAATAAAGAATTGACGATTGCCTTTCCAAAACAGCTTGGTAGTGGTGCTAATCTTTTCAACTAATGTTGAAGCCCAAGAAGAAGTCATAGCATTGTTATTGTTGCGGGCTCGAATATCAATGTAATCTTACGAGAGGACGGCTGGTGAAAGGAGGTTCGCTATTTGGTAGCTCTATTCCAGCGTGGCCACTTCACATAGCGACCCCAAGCTGTAAGTTCAGCGAGCGCTCCTAATACTAAGAATCCTGCTGCAGGCATGGCAAGGCCCACCGAATAGAAGTATATGGCAGCCATCAAGAGTACAATTGTGACAATAAACTTTTTCATGTTGGTTAGAATACGCTTGTTATGGAAAAAAAGCCAATAATCGAGATGCCGGGTGTGAGTCGAAACGCGAATAGATTGCTGGTTCATCCGCCATTATCTCTTGCTTAGCTACTTCCGGTAATTTTTCTTAGCGGAGATTGGGTTTTAATTTCGATAGCACAATTTAGTTAGTCAACAACACGAATCGGTAGAATTTCAACTCATGAGCAGAGCGCCTGTAATTCTAGAAGACTATGACAATTCTTGGCCTTCTAAATTTGAGGAAGAAAAGGCCTTCCTGCTATCTGTAGTTGGTAGATGGAACTACGGTAGCATCGAACATGTTGGGAGCACTGCAGTTCCAGGCCTGGTTGCGAAACCCATTATTGATGTAATGTTTGGCGTTAAATCCCTCGAGAAATCGAAACCTGCGATAGAAGTGCTCGTGAAACACGGCTACGAATATTGGCCATACAAGGCAGATGTTATGCACTGGTTCTGTAAGCCATCAGATGCTTTTCGAACTCACCATTTACACCTAATACCGTTTGAAAGCCCACTATGGCAAGAGCGCATTAAATTCCGTGATTTGCTTCGCTTAAATAGTGACCTAGCAAACGAATACGCGAATTTAAAGCGAGCCCTTGCAACTAAGCACAAAGAAGATCGTGAAGCATACACGGAAAAAAAGTGGCCATTTATACAGCAGGCACTTCAGAGTGAGCCATGCTAACAATTAAATCAATTGGGGATGCCCGTAAGCAGCACCCATTATCACGTGCGTTAGGCGGTTAGCTTGAACGAAGAGGCGCGGCCAAACTGGGTTGTGGAAGACAACCCGTCAGAAGGCGATATGGCAGTCGTTCGGAATGGCGTGCAAGATTGGGGACGCTCTCAAGCAGTGGGTGGAGATCCTTTGCCAATCGCGTGTTTCCTTCGAGAGCGAGGGAACGTAGTTGCTGGCGCGTGTGGGCGAACCGAATTCGGTCGCCTTTTCGTAACTCACCTATGGGTGATCGAGGCAAAGCGAAACACGGGGATCGGATCACAGGCTCTACAAATACTCGAGACGGCGGCGAAAGAGCGCGGAGCGAGAGATTCGCTGATCGAAACTCTAGACGATAGAGTGTCTCGGCTGTACGGACGCTTGGGGTACGTTGAAATCGCAGCGATTCCCGCGTACATTGGTCGGTTCAATAGGCATGTCATGCTCAAAGAATTGTGATTCAACATTATCGCAGGCCGCCGCCTAACAAGCGGCTCAAAACGGGCAATATAGGGTAGTAGCAATAACAGTGCATCTTGTGCCCGTTTTTCCAGTTAATTTCTGTGCTTGTGAGCACGCAAAATAGGGCGTACCCAAAATTTCCTGCTTCATGATCAAGGTCTGAATTCACGCAATTAAGTTAAAAGAGGGGGCTACCGTTTCCAGTAGCCCCCTCTATCTCCTCAACTAAGAGGAGCCATCTGTGTGTCATAACGCAGGTCCATGTGTTGTCGGACCCACTCCAATACTTCTTCTTCCACCCAGAATGCTTTCGATTTCAGTGTCCCGCCGGGTTTGATCCGTTTGGGAAACTTGCCATCTCGTTCCAATCTCAGGAGGTGAGTATTGCAGTAAGGTACGATCATCAGCACCTGTTTCTTCGTCAATAACCGCGACATGATCGTTCTCCAATTAATGAAGAGCGACATCTCGCCCTCAGGTTGATGAAACCTATAGGCAAAAATCAGTGTAAAGAAAAAATGCGACTAACACAAAGAAAGGAATTGTGGTCGTGGGGTCTGCGACTATAGCGCGACTTGGATTTGGCTGATGCCAGGTAACTTATTGATTTTATTGGTGGGCCTGGAAGGACTCGAACCTTCGACCAACGGATTATGAGTCCGGTGCTCTAACCAACTGAGCTACAGGCCCTTCTGTCTTCGCGTGAGGCTCGTATGCGGCGTTGCTCGCCCTCATTCCCTCGGTCACTTACAAAAGTAAGCTCCCTCAGTCAATCGGTCGGGCGCCTTGCCTACAACCCTCTCGCTGTGCCATAAATCTTCGATCAACAATAACGTTGACCGCTTTCTGATCGGCGATAGGGTACTAAAAGTACGTTTCCTTGATCAAAAAAGTAGCACAAACAACAAGGGGCGCATTATATGCGCCCCTTGAGGTATTGCCAATCTAACGTGAGCTTCTAAGATTCATCCAGGAAGCTGCGCAGGTGATCTGAGCGGGTCGGGTGGCGCAGCTTACGCAGTGCTTTGGCTTCGATCTGTCGGATGCGCTCTCGGGTGACGTCGAACTGCTTTCCGACTTCTTCCAGTGTGTGGTCGGTGTTCATGTCGATGCCAAATCTCATTCTCAGCACCTTGGCCTCCCGTGCCGTCAAGCTTCCCAGTACCTCGCGCGTAGCTTCCCGCAGGCCTTCGTCGATGGATGAATCCACCGGGGAATCCACTGTTGCATCTTCGATAAAATCACCCAGGTGCGAATCTTCGTCGTCACCGATCGGGGTTTCCATGGAGATCGGTTCCTTGGCGATTTTCAGTACGCGACGAACTTTCTCTTCTGACATTTCCATTCGCTCGCCCAGCTCTTCAGGTGTGGGATCGCGACCTTTTTCATGAACCATCTGGCGGGAGATACGATTGAGCTTGTTAATGGTCTCGATCATATGTACCGGAATACGGATGGTGCGCGCCTGGTCGGCGATAGAACGGGTAATGGCCTGACGAATCCACCAGGTTGCATAAGTGGAGAACTTGTATCCGCGGCGATACTCGAATTTGTCGACTGCTTTCATTAGACCGATATTCCCTTCCTGGATCAGGTCAAGGAATTGCAGGCCTCGATTGGTGTACTTCTTGGCGATTGAGATAACCAGTCGCAGGTTGGCCTCCACCATTTCTTTTTTGGCGCGACGGGACTTGGCCTCACCAATGGACATTTGTCGATTGATGTCCTTGATCTCTGCGATCGTCAGGCCATTTTCTTCTTCCATCATGCGCAATTTCTTCTGCGCGCGAACGACTTCGTTCTTAACGTTGACCAGCAGCTCTGAATAAGCCTCGCCAGCACTAATGTGCTGATCGATCCACTTTTCGTCGATTTCGTTGCCTGGAAAAGTGCTGATAAAGATTTTGCGTGGCATCTTGGCACCACGGACGCACAGGCTTAAGATCGTCCGTTCGTGACGGCGCAGACGAGCCAGTACTGCGCGGATATGCGCCAGTAACGGATCGAACTGCTTAGGGGTCAGTTTGAAGCACTTGAACAGATCGCCAAGCTTGTCGAGTTCCTCGATGGATTTTTTATGTCCCCGTCCGTTCTTGGCAACGGTGGCAGCGGCTTTATCGTATTGCTTGCGCAGATCGGTAAAGCGGATTCGTGCTTCTTCCGGATCTGGACCGACCGCGGCTTCATCTTCGTCGTCGTCCGAATCAGTATTGCTTTCGTCCTTCTTGGCGACTTCCGCTACGCTGACATTCTCTATGACCGGAACTGGAATCTCGTCATCGTCAGTGGGCTCCTGGTAACCGGTAATGAGCTCGTTCAGTCGTCGCTCTTCAGAATCCACCAGGGCGTATTCGTTGAGCACGTGCTCAACAGTGCCGGGGAAATGCGCCATGGCTTTCATCAGCTCGCGAATACCTTCCTCGATTCGCTTGGCGATTACAATCTCGCCTTCACGGGTCAGCAGTTCCACTGTCCCCATTTCGCGCATATACATGCGTACCGGGTCAGTAGTACGACCTGCCTCGTTTTCGACGGCTGCAAGAGCGGCAGCCGCCTCGGCTGCCGCAACTTCGTCTTCGGAACCGACATCGCTGTCTTCTTCGTTCAACAGCAGGGCGTCGGTATCAGGTGCAGTTTCATACACCTTGATGCCCATGTCGTTGATCATCTGAATAATGTCTTCGACCTGGTCAGGATCGGAGATCGACTGCGGTAGGTGGTCATTAACCTCGGCATAGGTCAGGTAATTTTGTTCCTTACCCTTGGCTATCAGAGATTTGAGACTGGATTGCGGAGTATTGGTTTCAGGCATAGTTTCCCGGTTTCGCAGTGAGGTGAAAAATCAGGGTGATGGGCTCTTGCCCAGCTGGAAATCAGCCGGCCATTATAAGGGGTTATTGGCAGGCGTGTACATTGGTTTAGACCGTTTTGGTAACAATTTGGTTCGCTTCAGCCCGAACCGTTGATCGCGCTATTCCATCTTGTTGTCTTTCATGTTGTCTTTGCTCAATCGGTCCCGTAGTGCCTTAAGGGTTTCGTCTATCGATTCCTGCTGCTGGATTTCCGACAATATCCTGTCAATTATCTGCTGAAATTCATCCCGGATACCTTCTGATGGGGTAATTTTCTCTTCCTTCATCAGTTGGGTCAGTCGATTGCCAACAGGAGAATCATAAAAATAGCCCAGCATGGCGTAAGTAGAGATATTGGGATTGCTGCGGACCAATTCAATGAGTTCCAGCAGCATCCTCGAATTAGCTCCGTCCGCGGCAGCCAGGGAGCCAAGATCATGGTCGATTTCCAGCGCAATTTCCGGTTTCGCCAGAATCAGTTCAATGGCTTTAAGACTCCAGGATTTTTTCCCACTGATCGGAACCGATTTAGCGGGTCGGTTCTGGCTGGAGCCCCGCTGCGGCCAGTCCCTAGCATGATCCGGCACAAAGTCTGGGGGGGCGGCAGCTGTTGTTTTCTGGTCGCTGTCTAACAGGAAATCAAGCTGGTCCTTTTCCATGCCAACCAGCTCGGCCAGGCGTTTCACCATTAGTTGGCCGTAAATCCCCCTGGGAAACTGACCGATCAGGGGGCGCGCCAGCTGTCCCAGTCGTGCCCGATCGGCAATAACCTCCAGGTTCAGGTCGGCACTCAGCTTGTCGAAGAAGAAATCTGCCAATGGTACGGATCGGTCAAGTCTTTCAATAAACTTCTCCCTCCCGATCTGGCGCACCAGGCTGTCTGGATCTTCGCCTTCCGGCAGGAACAGGAAGTTGATGTCCCGGCCATCTTCCAGCAGTGGGATGCTTACCTGCAGGGCCCGCCAGGCCGCAGCCCTGCCTGCCTCGTCGCCATCGAAACAGAAAACCACCTCGCTCACCAGTCGGAACAGTCGAGTCAGGTGATTGGCGTTGGACGCGGTGCCCAGGGTTGCCACGGCATTGTGAATGCCTGACTGAGCCAGGGCGATAACGTCCATATAGCCTTCAACGATGATTATCCGCTTCAGCTTCCGATTTGCCTGCCTTGCCTCGAACAGGCCGTATAATTCACGGCCCTTGTGAAAGACCGGAGTTTCCGGTGAGTTGAGGTATTTGGGTTTGTCGTCACCCAGAACCCGCCCGCCGAAGCCGACCACCTGCCCCTTGCTGCTGCGAATAGGGAACATGATGCGGTTACGAAAGCGATCGTAATAGTGGCTCGAGTTCTGACTTTTATCGGCGCTTACCTGGTCTTTGTCAGTGGTTTTTTCCTGCTCTTTTTCTATCAGCAGTCCAGCATCCAGCAACAGCTTAGTTAGTTCATCAGTATGTCCCAGGCTGTCGAGCAGGTTATCCCAGCCCGGCGGTGCATAGCCGAGCATGAAATCCCGGGCAATGGCTCCGCTCATGCCGCGCGCTTTGAGGTAATCCACTGCCGCCTGCCGGTTACTGTGTTGTCGAAGTTGCAACTGGTAGTAGTGGTTGGCTTTCTCCAGCTGCTCCAGTAACAGTGAATTGCGGGATTGCCGCTGCTGATCTGCCTTGCTGCCAGCTTCCCTGGGTACGTCAATCCCATACTCGGCGGCGAGGTTTTCCACCGCCTGAGGAAAATCGAGGCTGTCATAATTCATCAGGAAACCGATGGCATTTCCGCCGGCCCCACAGCCAAAGCAGTAGTAAAACTGCTTGTCAGGTTCAACGCTGAAAGAAGGGGATTTTTCCTGGTGGAACGGGCACAGGCCGGAATAGTTTTTGCCGGTTTTGCGCAGCTTGACGCGCTTGTCGACGACGTCGACGATATCGACCCGGCTCAGCAGGTCGTCGATAAATGTTTGCGGAATCAGTCCGGCCATAGAGTCAGTGACCGGTGTGACGGTCTTCAGGTGTTAGTGCTGGAATCGTAGTCCACCCATCCGACAGGCGCAACGCCATAGGAAACGGATGGTGTCGGTACAGACTGTTTAGTTCAGCAGTGCTTTGATCTGGTTGCTGACTTCGCCCATGTCAGCCCGTCCCAGCACCTGTGGTTTGACAATACCCATCACCTTGCCCATATCGCGGATAGATTCCGCTGCGGTTTCGGCTATTGCGGATTTGATGATACTGGCCAGTTCTTCCGTATCCAGTGCGGCTGGTAAAAATTCCTGCAACACAGTGATTTCGCGATTTTCCTGGTCCACAAGATCCTGGCGACCGCCTTCATCATATTGTCTGACGGATTCGCGGCGTTGTTTGACCATCTTGTCGAGAATGGCGATAACCCGAGCGTCGTCAGGTTCAATGCGCTCGTCTACCTCGATTCGCTTTATTTCGGAAAGCGCCAGACGCAAGGTGCCAAGGCGCTGCTTGTCCTTGGCGCGCATGGCCGCTTTCATGGCATCGGTAAGTTGTTGCTTGATTGCGCTGTCTGCCATGGTTGCTCCCATGGTTCTTGCCCCCGACAAAACGGGGGCTACCTAACGATATAGAGATTAGATATAGGGATTAATAGAGGCGCTGGGTCTTGCGGTTTTCGCGCTGTACTTTCTTGAGGTGGCGCTTTACCGCGGCTGCAGCCTTACGCTTGCGAACCGAAGTCGGCTTCTCGTAGAACTCCCGTCGTCGAACTTCTGCCAGAATACCGGCTTTTTCGCAGGAACGCTTGAAGCGACGAAGGGCAACGTCGAAAGGCTCGTTCTCTTTTAACTTCACTTGTGGCATGTAAAAACTCACCTACCTGGTCAAAGGGACTAATTTAAAGGCCGCATATCTTAATCCCCCACTGGTGTAATTGCAAAGAAAAATCCCGTGAATCGGGCCGTTTTTGCAGGGTATTTTGCCGTTTCTGCATGCATTCTCAGAGGAACAGGGTAAACTTGGCGGCCTTATGATTGTTCTCGGTATTGAAACGTCCTGCGATGAGACCGGTGTTGCTGTCTATGACAGCGATCGTGGTCTGTTGTCCGATTGCCTGTATAGCCAGGTAGACATCCATGCCCGTTACGGTGGCGTGGTGCCGGAACTGGCATCCAGAGACCACGTACGAAAGACCCTGCCTTTAATACATGAAGTATTGGACAAGGCGGGAATCAGCCAGCGCGATCTTGATGGTATTGCTTACACGGCGGGTCCAGGATTGGTCGGGGCGCTGCTGGTAGGCGCTGCTATCGGTCGCTCTCTGGGCATGGGGCTGAGTATACCCACACTTGGTGTCCACCATATGGAAGGGCATCTGCTGGCGCCGATGCTGGAGGACGATCCACCGGAATTTCCTTTTGTCGCACTGCTGGTATCAGGCGGGCATACGCAACTGGTGCAGGTTGATGGGATTGGCAGCTACCGAATGCTGGGTGAGTCGCTTGATGATGCAGCCGGCGAAGCCTTTGACAAAGTGGGCAAAATGCTGGGATTACCATACCCGGGCGGACCTCGGGTTGCGGCTTTGGCTGAGCAGGGCTCCAGCGACGTTTTCGACTTTCCGCGCCCGATGGTAAACCGGCCGGGCCTGGATTTCAGTTTCAGTGGTTTGAAGACCTATGTACGAAATACCATCGAACAGCATCGTAACAGTGATGGCCAGCTGGACGATCAGGTGGCGGCAGATATCGCCCGGGCTTTCGAGGAGGCGGTAGTCAGTACTTTCGTGATCAAGTGTCGGCGCGCTTTGGAGCAGACTGGTCTGCGTTCCCTGATCATTGCCGGAGGAGTGAGTGCCAATCTTCGTCTGCGCGCCGGACTTGGTGAAATGGTCGAGCAATTGGGAAGTCGTCTGTACTATGCCAAGCCAAGATACTGTACCGACAACGGCGCCATGATTGCTTATGCCGGCTGCCAGCGGTTGCTGGCGGGTGAGAGTGACGAGCTGGCGATTGTCGCGCGACCACGCTGGCCGCTGGATACGTTGCAGCCGATTTTAACCGCCAGTGGCTCCTAGCGATTAGGCATCAATAGAATCTGACATTTATGGATATTGTTTACATTCGAGAGCTGGAAATAGACACCATTATCGGTATCTACGATTGGGAGCGGAAACAGAAGCAGACCGTCAGCCTTGACCTGGAGATGGGATGCGATATTCGTCCTGCGGCCCGTGACGATGACATCAAGCTGGCACTGGATTACAAAGAGGTGGCCAAGCGACTGATCGCCTTTATCGAAGCTTCCGAATTTTTCCTGGTGGAATCCCTCGCCGAGGAAGTGGCTCGGATCGTAACAGAAGAGTTCAATGTTCCCTGGCTCCGGTTAAGAGTGGGCAAACCCGGGGCAGTGACCAATTCCAGGGAAGTAGGCGTTGTCATCGAGAGAGGCGAACGCCAGTCCAGGTAACTGAAAATAGTTATCCACACTTGTCTATGAATGTTTCCAATTCTCAATAGCAAACAGTACGTATCATGCCACAAGTCGTACTCAGCCTTGGCAGCAATATTGACCCTGCGTTCAATATTCGAACGGCAGTGGCTTCCCTGCGGTCGCGCTACTCCAATCTGCAGACCTCACCGGTATATGAAAGTGAAGCCGTGGGTTTTGAGGGCGATAATTTCCTCAACCTGGTCGTTGCCCTGCAGACTGATGACAGGCTTGAGGCGCTGGTAGCGGAACTGAAGCAACTGGAAGACCGGCATGGCAGAGACCGATCGGCGCCGCGCTTCTCTGGACGAACCCTGGATATCGACATACTTTGCTACGACGACCTGCAGGGAATACATGCCGGTATCGAGTTACCGCGGCCGGAAATTTCCGAACACGCCTTTGTGTTGCAACCTCTTGCCGACCTGCTGCCAGATAACCGGCATCCGAGTTGTAAAGTCCCTTATGCGCAGATGTGGCATGAATTCGATAAAGCTGCACAACATTTGTGGCGGATTGATTTCGATTGGGTGGAAGCGAATGGTCAGGATGTTGCGTGAGTGAGCAGCCAAAGGATCACGCCGCTTGCTTATAAGTTGAGCCGGCGCCCCCCGTCCACCCGGAGAACCTCGCCAGTTATGTAGCTGGCTTCCGCAGCAAGAAAGAAAACCGCCTCTGCGATGTCTTGTGTATTTCCCGTTCGGCCGAGTGGGATTGAAGCTAAAATCGATTCGTGCCTGGGCTCGGCGTTAGTGTCCTTTTCCTGTTTGGACCACAGAATCGCACCCGGAGCCACACCATTAACCCGTACCTCAGGTGCCAGCTCGACTGCCAGCGACCTGGTCATGGCTTGCAATCCGGCTTTGGCAATGCTGTAAACCGGGTAGTCATGCAGCGGCTGCTCAGCATAGATATCCAGCAAGTTGATGATGGCTCCACGTTGCGTGCCAAGCGCCCCGGCCAAGGCCTGGCTTAGAAAGAAAGCGCCGCGCAGATTGCTGTCGAGCAGGTAATTCCAGTGGGCTGCGGTCACTTCGCCAAGAGGGGTTGGATAGAAGGAAGAGGCGTTGTTGATCAGCACGTCCAGCCGATTGAATGCCTGAACAGCTTGATCTGCAAGCCTGGCAACCTGGTCTTCACGGGTCAGATCTGCCTGTAGCGCCAGAGCCGAACCTTCCCTCTTTTGGTTTAGCAGAATTGCCAGTCGATCCGCCTCCTCCAGCGAGTCCTTGCAGTGTATTAATACGTTGTATTCCTGCTCGTGAAATTTCTGCGCGATGGCGGCGCCAATTCGTCTGGCGGCCCCGGTTATCAGTACGACCTTGTCCTGTGGATTGCCAGTCATCGGATTTTGTTACGCCGCTCTTTCATCAGTTCACTAATCAGCTCACTGCGCTGTTGATGGATCAACGCTTTAACAGCTCCCGGTTTATCCGTTTTGTCTTTGTGCTCGGCCAGCAAAGCAGCGACATCCAGTGAGCTGGCGGCCTCCTGAGCCGCCAGCAGCAGTTCGCGCTGGGGGTAGTCGTTTTTTTCGAAGCCGGTTCGACCTCGGGAATCCGCTTCGCAGGCCAGCAGGAATTTCTGCATGCGCTCCGGTCTACGGAATGCATCAAGCGCCTCCAGCAGACCCAGCACGGTGCCACTTCGCAATTCAACTAGTCTGTGCATCTTGGTGTGGTGTTCACAGACCAGCAAGGCGATTTCGCCAAACTCTCTTGGCACTTTGAGTCGGCTATTGATCTGCTTTATCAGATCCAGGCCCAGGTGCTCATGCGCATAGTGATGGGGCCAGTTGTCCCGCGGAGTAACACCCTTGCCGACATCATGTACCAGGGTGGCATATCTCACTACCGGATCTTCAGTCAGCCGAGTTGCCTGTTCTAACACCATAAAAGTATGTTTCCCGGTGTCTATTTCCGGGTGGTACTTTTCTGGTTGCGGTACTCCGAACAGGTTGTCTACCTCTGACAACAGCACCGCCAGCGCGCCACATTCCCGGAGGATGCGAAAAAAAGTCACCGGGCTGGATTCTGATAATGCAGTTTCAAATTCCCGCCAGATTCGCTCGCTGGTCAAATGTTGCAGCTCACCATCATTGACGATGCTGGTCATCAGCTCCAGTGTTTCCTCGGCAACTGTAAAACCAAGATGGGCGAAACGGGCGGCAAAGCGGGCAACCCGCAGAACCCTTAGTGGATCCTCGCGGAAGGCAGGCGAGACATGGCGCAGCACTCTGTGTTCCAGATCCAGTCTGCCGCCATAGGGGTCGATCAGCTTGCCGGCGCTGTCCTCGGCCATGGCATTGACCGTCAGGTCACGGCGCAGCAGATCTTCTTCCAGGCTGACAGTTTCCGAGGCGTCAAAGGTAAATCCCTTATAACCATGCCCGGTTTTGGTTTCCTTGCGAGCCAGGGCGTATTCATCATGGGTTTGGGGATGCAGAAAAACCGGGAAATCCTTGCCCACCTGCTGGTACCCCTGTTGCAGGAGTTCATCGGCACTGGCTCCCACCACCACCCAGTCGCGTTCACGCACCGCAAGCCCGAGAAGTTTATCGCGTACTGCACCGCCAACCAGATATACCCGCATGGTCATCTACTCACACACTAAAAAGTTTATGATCTTCCAGACGCATCAGGGTCAGTTCCCGTCCCCAGACACAACCGGTATCGAGAGCGTGGACATGCTCTTTGCCGGTAAACCCTTCAAGTGCGGCCCAGTGTCCGAACAGAATAGTGGTTTTAGGTGTGATCTGTTCGAAATCAAACCAGGGTCGGTATTCTGGCGGGGCATAGGCCAGACCCTGTTTGACATTAAGGTCCATCCTGCCTTCCCTGGTACAGAACCGCAAACGGGTCAGGTAGTTAGTGATTACCCTTAGTCGGTCCCAATCGGTGAGATCGTTACTCCAGCAATCCGGCTGGTCGCCATACATTTTTTTGAGAAACTTGCGATACTTTTCTCCCTGCAGGGCCAGCTCCACTTCGGCGGCGTAGTCCAGCGTTTTCTGCAAGGTCCACTGTGGTGCTACGCCGGCATGAATCATCAGGTATTTCTGAATGCCAAAAGAAGTTTCCAGGCTGTCATGATGGGCCAGCGGCTTGAAGCGCAGCCACTCGCTCAGTTCAGCAGCGTCCGGAGAATCCAGCAGTTTCTGTAGTGTGTCCTTATTGCGGGCGGGTATACATTCATAGTAAATCGCCAGGTAATGAAGGTCATGGTTGCCGAGCACCACCTCTACAGAGTCGTCGATATCGCGCAGGAAGCGCAGAGTGTCTAGCGAATTCGGACCGCGATTGATCAGGTCGCCGACACACCACAACTCGTCGGTACCGGCGGTGAAATTCACTTTTTTCAGCAGCTTCATCAGTGGCTTGTAACAGCCCTGAATATCGCCAATGGCGTAAATGGTCATTTGATGTAGTATACACAGGCTGCATCTCGGCGATAACTCCATCACTAGAATAGGTAATTCCACATGAACAGATTCATCTGGCGGATAGTGCTTTACTGGTCCGTTGCTACCGGTCTTGCAGTCGGCAGTGAAGCTGATTTGCAGTTGCAAGACCGGGCATTGATAGGGGAAATGCTTGCCCAGTACTCTTATCGTTGGGACGGTAAGGACTCAGTGGGATTCGCTGAGCTGTTCACAGAAGACGGGGCAATGGAACGCTGGGTGTCGGGAGCGCAGGTCGATGGCTCTGTAGTGCGTGGGCGTGCAAATATATTTGATTATGCCCGCCGCTCTCATCTGGGCCGCCTGGCAGACCGCCAGACGCGGCATCATTTTACCGGGTTGGTGTTCAAGGAGCTTTCTGAAAGTCACGCTGTGACGGAAAACATGGCACTGATTACGCACCAGACCGCCGGCAATCCACCTGCCGTCGCCAGCTCCGGTATTTACCGTATCAGCTGGCGAAAAACCGACCAGGGTTGGCGCATGGCGCAGCGGGTACTGTTTACCGATAGATTCGATCCCTGAAACTGCTTCATGGCCGCCAGCCAGATCAGGAAATCAGATCGCTGATCTTCACATAGTCTTCAAGAGAAAGATTTTCCGGCCGCAGGGTAAGGTCCAGACCCAGTGTTGCCAGACTCTCTTCTGAAACCAGGGTTTTCATACTGTTACGCAGGGTCTTGCGGCGCTGGGAGAACGCTGTACGGATGACATGTTGCAGGCGCTCAACATCCCTGGCGATCACCGGCTTGGCCTGATGTGGAGTCAATCTGACGATTGCCGAACTTACCTTGGGTTTTGGTGTAAACGCTGCTGATGGTACGTTGAACAGGTGCTCCACCTCGCAGTAGTACTGCGCCATCAGGCCCAGCCGGCCATAGTTTTTGTCACCTGTGCCGGCCGCCAGCCGGTTAACCACTTCCAGCTGCAACATAAAAATCATGTCCTTGATCAATTCAGAGTACTTGAGTAGATAGAAGATGACCGGCGTGGAAATATTGTAAGGGAGGTTGCCCACAATGCGTAAGGACCGGGGAGTATCGGTCAGTGAGGAGACGTCGAATTTAAGGATGTCGCACTGATGGATGTGGAAATGGCTCTCCTCTTCATTATTTTTTGTTTGTAACTTATGACTCAGGTATTTGGCCAGATCCCGATCAAGTTCAATAGTGTCCAGTCTCCCACATTTATGCAGCAGGTGACGAGTCAGTGCCCCTGTGCCAGGCCCGATTTCCACGATATGGTCGTTTGGTTGAGGGTCGATGCTGTCGATGATGCGACCGATAACTGCCTCGTCATGAAGAAAATTCTGGCCGAAGCGCTTACGTGGTGTATGGCGAAGACTTTTCTGGTCTGCCCGACTGTTGCGGTTGTTACCAGCTTGGCGATTCATAGAGGCGTATTGATTCCAGGTTGAACTGTCAGTCGTCGGTGCGACGGGCAGCAGTGAAATGCTGAGCCATCAGCTGAGCCGTCTCGATAGCGTTGTAGAGACTGCCACAATCTGCTTTACCGGTGCCAGCAAGATCAAGTGCTGTACCGTGGTCTACCGAAGTGCGGATGATTGGCAGACCCAGCGTGATGTTGCTGGCTCGTCCAAAACCTTTGAATTTCAGCACCGGCAGTCCCTGATCGTGGTACATGGAGAGTACCGCATCGGCAGTCTGCAGATACTTGTCGGTGAACAGGGTATCGGCTGGCAGCGGACCCTGCAGCCGGATCCCTTGTTCCCGCAGGGAATCCAGCACCGGTTCAATGACGTCAATTTCCTCGCGTCCCAGATGTCCTCCCTCACCCGCGTGGGGATTGAGGCCACAAACAAGGATATTGGGATTTTCGATACCGAACTTGGTGCGCAGATCGTTGTCCAGGATGGTGATAACTTCTTGAAGCCGTTCAGCGGTAATGGCTCTGGGTACGTCGGTCAGTGGCAGGTGGGTGGTTACCAGTGCAACCCGCAGACCTTCAGTTGCCAGCATCATTACCGTTAGTGGTTGCTGACACAAATCCGCCAGAAACTCGGTGTGGCCGGTAAAGGAAATGCCGGCTTCATTAATGGCGGCTTTGTGCACGGGTCCGGTAACAAAACCATCGCAGATACCCTGCTGACAGAGTCGCACTGCTATCCGCAGAGACTCCAGTACATAGGTTGAATTCGCTGGATCGATTCGGCCAGTCTCACAGGGCACCTTGAGCGGTGTCGGCACGATACCCAGTTGTCCGGCATTAGTAGCCTGGGGCTGTGCATTGGTTTCCAGCGGTTTGAGCTCCAGCGGCAGCCCAAGCTGTTGCGCCCGCTGTTGCATCAGGTCGGGATCTGCCACCACCACCATTTCAATACCGGGCAGCGGTTGCTGGGCTACCTGAATACAGATATCGGGACCGATCCCAGCGGGTTCGCCGGGCGTAATGACAAGTCGCTGGATCAAGTCTGCTGTCCTGCCTGGTGGCGCTATGCTGCTGTGGTGTTGAACACATCTGCTGCAGCAGTACTGAATAGCAACCTTTGATTAATGACGGAGTTAATTAATCAACCAAAGGATCCCTATTCCTTGAATTCAATAAAGGCGGATTCCCGCAGCTCCAACATCCAGTTCTGTAACTCCAGGTCGAACTTGCGGTTGCGTAAGGCGTTCTCCGCTTGGGAACGGCTGAACTGAAGAGTCATGTCCTGCTCCCTGCGTCCCAGTACCTCGGCAATATGCCAGCCGGTTTCAGTACGGAACGGTTCGCTCAGAACGCCAATATCCAGTTCGCTGACTACAGCTTCCATTTCCGGTGGCATTCCACCTTCGTTAATCCAGCCCAAGTCACCGCCGGCAACTACTGAGCTGGCATCATCGGAATTTTGTCGGGCCAGGGTTTCGAACTCTTCACCTTCCATGATTTGTTCACGCAGCCGGGAAATCAGCGCAAATGCCTGCTCCTCAGTACGAATCTCGTTGGGAGAAACCATAATGTGCCGAATGTTGGTTTGGTTGACGACGCGCTCAGTACCTCCGCGCATATCTGTCAGCTTGATGATATGGAATCCATTACCGGCACGAATCGGCCCGGCTACATCGCCAATCTCCAGCTCCGGGACTACTTCGGTAAACAGACTGGGAATCTGTTCCAGCCGGCGCCAGCCGAAGTTGGCACCGCTTACCGGAAATTGTCGTTCTCGCTGAGCGTTCGTGCGGGCTTCTACGAAATCGGCACCGCCCTGTATAGTGCTGACCAGGTCCGAAGCGTACTGCAATTTCTGTTGGACTAAGGCGTTGGAATCGTTTTCACCTAAGGCGACCAGGATGTGGTCCACCAGGTAGTCTGGCGCCATGGTGGTGCGTCCCATTTCCGAGTTCAGGAAGTTGTCGATTTCCTGGTCGGTGATATTTATCCGCCGATTGACCATGCCACGCTGCAATTCCTGCAATGTCAGTTCCCGACGCACCTGTTCGCGAGTCTGCCGGTAGACTCCTGCTTGCTGCAAGGTGGTTACATACTGGTCGAACGACATATTGCTCTGTTGTGCCAAGGATTCCAGTACTCGGTTGAGAGTGTCGTCGTCGAAACGAATACTGGCTCTTTCGGCCAACTGCAGCTGAATGCTTTCGATTACCAGAATATCCAGAACTTCTGCACGAACCTCGTCCGCCGGCGGGATGGCTCGGTTGTTCTGCCTGGCAGTTTCAGTGAGTTCGGCGATGCGGGCATCCAGCTCGCTTTGCAGGATAACGTCGTCGTCAACGATGGCAATCACCTTGTCCAGGCTGACGCGCTGCGCCAGGCTGGTAAGCGGTGAAAAAAACAGTCCCAGAGCAAAGAAGATCAATGCTGCCACGTGCCAGGCTGCTGCGTTGTTGATTGGTTTGATCATAAAATTTTCAGGGTTGGTACGGATCTCTAAAGCCGCTAATACTATCACTTAACAGGTTGCTCAGTCCCCCACCGGCGATATTGCCCAGGCCATTCAGGGTGAATTGCACAAACACCCCCCGTTCGGGCTCGATATTTGGCAGGAACAGCGCATATTGGCGAACCCACTCCCGCGCAATGACCCGGATTGTGGTGCAACAGTTACTGAATTCGACACCGGCAAAGCTCTCCAGGTTCCGGGAATTCGCATGGTCGTAGTTCCAGCGACCGAGCAGGCGCCAGCTGCCGCTGACTGGCAGTACGCCGGAAATGTCAGTCTGGTCGATAGTTGGGACAATCGATCCGAAGTTAGGCAGTTGAGCGAACGGCAGATTCAAGACTGGATCGTACAGCACATTCTGGTTTCGATAGCGGTAGGCAGCATTGAAAATAATACCGCCTGTCGACTGATAGTTGAGCTGGAAACTGCCTTCGTTGACCTCTTCCTGCTCTTCATCCCATTGCACGTCTCCCCGTACCCGCCAGGATTCGCCCAGCGCGTAACTGAATTCGCCGACCAAGGCTGACGAATCGCTCATTGTGGAGTACAGGGGTACCCAGCTCTGCAAAGGATTGCTGAGAGTGACCTGTCGATCCTGAAAATAACTGATCTGCCCAAGACTAAATCGGGCCCGCTCGCGTCCGGTATTGTCCAGAATTCGGCTGGTGACCGCTGCGGTCAGCTGGTCGGCGTCGTGAATACGGTCACCACCTGCAAAACGATTGTCACGGAAAAGCTGACTGAAACTGAAACTCACTTCAGTAGTATCGAACAGCGGCAAGGTGCTCTGATCCTCGTAATCGCTGTTGAGATAATAAAGCCGCGGCTCCAGGGTTTGAATGAAGCCATTGCCAAGGTTCATCGAGCGCTCGAAGATCAGGCCGGTATCCAGGCTGAATGCTGCTGCACCAACGTCAGCGTCGTCTTCGGTAAACATCCCTTGATCCTTCAGATCATAGGCGATATGCCGGTACTTGACGGTTGGCCTGATAAACCAACCTGGCGCCTCAAGATTCCAGGTTATCCACGGCTCAACATTAACCCGGTTGCCGTTCACCAGGGCGCCAGCCTGCAGCTGTTCCTGCGATAGCAGGTCCTCATTGAGGTCTCGATCAAAGACGCTGAATTCCGTCTGCAGGCCAAATCTCAGATCACCGAAAACCGGCAGATCTGTGCCAAGCGCTAGCTGTGGCAGTCGATCGAAAGGCTTGTTCAAGTCGGTTTCTGCAAATCGCGGATCGAGGAACGGGTCGAGAATCTGGATCCGTTGTACATTAACACGTGCCTGTAACAGATTGTTGTTGAAGTCCACTCGGCCCTGTCGATTTAGATGCGTGCGACTTGCCACGTTGAGGCCGCTGCTGCCAAAGTCTTCGAAGTAGGCATAATCGCTGACGGCGTTGTAGTCGACGTAGGTAGACCAGTTGTCGCCAATTGATCCGTTATGCTCATAGCCGATAAACCAGCGATCTTCCTTCGGCGGTGATTCCAATGTGGGAGACCCGCTACTGTCTGTCTCAAATTTTCTGTCGCCAGACAAATGCGAAACGTTCAGCGTGTTCATCGACCAGTCTGCAAGGTAGCGCGCTTCACCATTCAGCAGCACGCCGCGGTCAGTTAGCAGGCGTGGTGACAGGGTGGCGTCATAATGTGGTGCCAGATTGAAATAGTAGGGCACCTGTAAATCGAAACCACCATCCCGGGTGGAACCGGCGCTTGGGGCCAGGAAACCCGACACCCGTTGATCGCTGAGTGGAAAGGTCATGGTGAAGGGGAAGTAAAACACCGGAATGCCACGAATTCGCAGGCTGGTCCCCTGCGCGTATCCGCGCCCGGCCTGCTGGTCAATGACGATGTTGCTGGCACGAAGCTGCCAGAAATTACTGTCCGGTTCACAGCGGCTGAACTCGCCATTGACGATCGTCAGCAGATTGCTGTCGGAGGAATAAACGATGCTTTCTGCCGCACCGTGGGCACCGTAATCGTGAAGCACATAGACAGCATTCTCCAGGCGATTGTCGCCTCTCTGATTGTCGATAAAGGCAGAACTGCCGCGCATCAGTACGCCTGGTTCACGGAACTCCACGTTGCCTTCCATAAGCACCGTGTCACTGGTACCGCTGATAGTAGTTGCCTGGTCATTTTGCACCGTGCGATTGCCCTGACGTACCTGCACAGGCCCATTGATGTTGATGGTGTCGTCCGGCAGGCGATTGAAACCGGCTTCGGTTTCGAACACCGTAGCCGCCGCAGCAGGATCTTCAGCGTCATCGATCCCAACGCGGGCTGGTTCAATGAAAGCACCACAGCAGTTGTCCTGTAGCTGTGCCAGCTCTTGCGGGGTCAATTGATCCCGTGGCACCCAGTCCAGCTCGTTGCCTCGATCCCTTGGCACGCTGGATTGAGAGGAGCTCACGGCGTCTGCCGGAGCGGATGCTGGCAGCGGCGGTTGCTCGTTTATTGAAGTTTGTGGTTGCGGTTCGAAAAGCGGGTCGTCGCTGCCCTGATAGCGATTGTCGGTGGGTGCCGACTGCTGTGGCACAGCGCTTTCGCAGATCCAGCCATCGCCACTGGCATTGGGGCGACAATCGAAAAAATTGTTGTCCTGGGCAAGCGCCTGGTTTGCCCCTTGCAAGGTGAAAAGCCCCGCCGAGATAAGGAAAGAGATGCTTGCTTTGAGACGGTGCTTGGTAGCTGTCATGTTGTTCCGGATAGATTGCGGCGCAAATTCTAATTTTCGCCGCATGATAATGTATTTTACCCATGGCAGCACCCCACTATGGATGCCGGAGATGCTGCAAAAGAACCCTGGGCACTGCCTTGAGTCAACTCCAGATGTGGTAGACTCGCGCCCCAGAATTCAGTACTGAAGACGGTCAGCGAGTTGGGAAAATATTTGGCAATCAGGCTGGCAGTGACCGGCAGCATATGACAGACAGAGAATCACGATTACAGGATTGGACCCGTCAGCAGCTGGCCAGATTGCATGGCAGCAAGGCCGACAGTGTATCGCTGCTGAACCTCAGTGGTGATGCGAGTTTTCGCCGTTATTTTCGAGCCAGTCTCGCAGATGCGACATACATGGCTGTGGATTCTCCACCGGAAACGGAAGACAACCACGCTTTTGTGCGAATCGCTGATGTCCTGCGTAAGGCTGGAGTGTTTGCTCCCCGGGTTCTTGCCGTGGACTATGAACAGGGCTTTATGCTGCAGGAAGATTTTGGCGATGAGCTGTATCTGGGTGTACTGAAACAGAATTTTGATGCGCCGGACCGGGTGGACGATCTGTACAAGCGCGCGATCGACGCGCTGGTTACCTTGCAAAAACATGTCGATACGGATTTCCTGCCGCATTACGACAGCCAGCTACTGCACAGTGAAATGCAGCTGTTTCAGGACTGGTTCTGTGGCGCTTTCCTGGAGCTTGAGCTGCAACAGCAAGAGACGCAGCTGATTCTCGATAGCCAGCAATTCCTCGCCAGTACAGCACTGGCTCAACCTCAGGTTGTAGTCCATCGGGACTATCACTCACGCAATTTGATGGTGCCCGACAGGGATCGCTATCCGGCTGATTTCATCCCAGGAGTTATCGATTTCCAGGATGCTGTAGTGGGCGCCTATACCTACGACCTGGTATCCCTGTTGCGCGACTGTTACATAAGCTGGCCTTTGTCCCAGGTCCAGTTTCTGGCGCTGTACTACAAACAGCAGGCCGAGGATCAAGGGGTCATCAGCGGCATTTCCGAGGCCGAGTTCTTCCGGCATTTCGACTTGATGGGTCTGCAACGCAATCTCAAGGTGATCGGAATTTTTGCCCGTCTTTGTATTCGCGATAACAAACCGCAATTCCTGGCCGATATCCCACAGACAATAAGGTATTTCACCGAAGTTGCTGCCGCTTACCCCGAACTGCAAGAATTTCTGCAGTGGTTCCGGCAACGTATTCAGTCCCTGGCGGATCAGCGACTTCTCGCAGGACACTCATGAAAGCAATGATTCTGGCGGCAGGCCTGGGCAAGCGCATGCGGCCACTGACCGAGAATCTGCCAAAACCGCTTTTGCAGGTGGCAGATCAGAGCCTGATTGAGCATCAGATACAGCGCCTGGTGGAAAGTGGTATTCGAGAAATCGTCATTAATCATTTTTATCATGGCGACAAGATCGAGCAGCAGCTTGGCGACGGAGCACAATTTGGCGCCGATATTCACTATTCTCGCGAGAGTATCCGGCTGGAGACTGCCGGGGGCATTATCAATGCACTGCCATTGCTGCAGGATGATTGCTTCGTCGTAACCAACGCCGATGTCTGGACCGATTTCCCGTTTGACAGTTTACAGGCCGTTGACGGCGTAGACTGCCTTGCGCATCTGGTACTGGTGCCAAACACCGAACATCATCCTTACGGCGATTTCTTCATTGACGGCAATGGACGCGTGCACGAGGATCACGAACGCCGGGATCGGCGTTTTACTTTCAGTGGCATCAGCGTACTGCATCGCAACCTGTTTGAAGGCTATCCGGCCGCGCCCCTGCCTCTGGTGCCGTTGTTGAGTGAAGCAATGGCCAAGGGCATGGTAAGCGGTGAAATTTACCAGGGTGTGTGGATGGACATCGGAACACCTGAAAGATTGCAGCAACTGAACGATATAGTGAAGAGGAGGGTTACGGAGTGATCCATGCTGTATTCACTATTGCATCCGGCCTACAAAAAGGCCATCGCTGCTCGTTTGAGTGGGGCGGGACAGGGTCTCGTCGTACCTGACGGCGGACGCACTGCGCGAGTATTCAACCAGGCGCTGTTCACGGTGTTTGGTCGGCTGGCCAGATTAGACGGTCAAGTGACCACTGACGCCATTAGCCATTCTACCAAGGTAATGGGATTACTGGGGCTTGATCCGGCCGTGCGCCAGCTGGCGGTTGAACATTTTAATCAAGGGAAAGAGCCCACCGCGCCTGTTAACGCGATAATTGAGACGCTGATGCGTTTCATTGGTCGTCGCAGTGACCTGACGCGGCTGTATCTTAAGACCCTGGGCGATGCTGCCAGCCTGGATGGAGGTATCGGCCTGCAACAACGGATTCTGTTGCGCAACGTGTCGGAGATCTGCGGTTTCAGCAAGCCCGAGTTTGAAAAGATCTGCCTGCACCGGATGCCTTACGGCGATTACACGGGGAAAGCGCTACCGACTCAAATCAGTAATGCCTACAACGTACTGCAATTGTCGCCGGGTGCCTGCGAAAGGGAAATAAAACGTGCCTACCTGCGCCTGGTATCCCGTCACCACCCGGACAAGCTCAATTCGAACAACAGATCCCAGGAAGCAACCCGGGCTGCACATGAGCGATTCACTACCATCCAGGAAGCTTACGAAGTCCTGTGCGGGAACCGCAAACTGCGGGCTTAGCCAAGGCACTGGACAATACATCTTCCGGCAAACCCGTTAGAATAACGCCATGAAAGACTACCTGATCGCTCCGTCCATACTCAGTGCCGATTTTGCCCGTCTTGGCGAAGAGGTGAATGATGTGCTGGCAGCCGGTGCTGATGTCATCCATTTCGATGTGATGGACAATCACTATGTTCCCAACCTGACCATCGGCCCCATGGTGTGCAAGGCATTGCGTGACTACCAGGTTACAGCGCCGATCGATGTGCACCTGATGGTCACACCGGTGGATCAACTGATTCTGGAATTCGCCAAAGCCGGTGCCGATTACATCAGTTTTCATCCGGAGGCCAGCAATCATGTCGACAGGTCCTTGCAGCTGATTCGTGATCAGGGTTGCAAGTCGGGCCTGGTATTCAATCCCGGCAGCAGTATCGACTGTCTACAATACCTGCTTGATAAAATAGACGTCATACTACTTATGTCGGTCAATCCGGGTTTCGGAGGGCAAAAGTTCATACCATCGACCCTCGACAAATTACGCCAGGTGCGAAAGATTATCGATGACAGTGGTTACCCGATCCGGCTGGAAGTGGATGGTGGGGTCTGTGTTAACAATATCGCCGCGATCGCGGCGGCAGGGGCGGACATGTTTGTTGCCGGTTCGGCAATTTTTAACAGTGGAAATTATTCTGCCACTATCGCCACCATGCGTACAGAATTGGAGCGAAGCGATCAAGGATAAGAGGACGCAAGCTCCTGATTATTTACCGGACAGTCACTTTCTTTAAAATTTCTTAGAATTTCCATGAACGAACAGCAATTCAACGAACTGGCCCGGCAAGGCTATAACCGTATTCCGGTGGTCAGGGAAGTGCTGGCTGACACTGAGACGCCGCTGAGTACTTATCTGAAGCTGTGTCGTGGCAGAGGCCACGGAAAGTACAGTTATCTGTTCGAGTCGGTACAGGGCGGTGAAAAATGGGGACGATATTCGATTATCGGACTGCCATGCCGGACGGTGCTTCGGGTAGTTGGCAGCAGGGTCGCCGTGGAAACCGATGGCGAGGTCGTCGAGCAGGTTGAGCAGGAAGACCCGTTCGAATTCGTGGCCAGCTTCAAGGATCGTTTCAATGTCGCCAATCTGGGTGACGAACTGCGCTTCTATGGCGGTCTGGTGGGTTATTTCTGTTACGACTCGGTACGTTACGTCGAGCCAGTAATCGGCCCCGCCCGGGGTAGTGATGAAATCAGTAGTCCAGAGGTTCTGCTGATGGTGTCTGAGGAAGTGGTGGTATTCGATAATCTTAAAGGCACCACTTCGTTGACGTTAAACGTGGACCCGGCGCAACCTGATGCTTTTCAAACTGCTCAGCAGCGACTTAATGAGTTAGAGGCGGCGCTTTCCAGGCCGGTAAAGCTGCCAGACGCTGAAGATGGTCCAACCGTACAGGCGGGAGACTTCAAATCCAGTTTTGCGCAGCAACCTTATGAAGACGCCGTGCGACGGATTAAGGACTATATCGTGGCCGGCGATGTCATGCAGGTAGTGCTGGCCCAGCGCATGTCGGTGCCGTTCAAGGGCGAAGCTCTTAATGTGTATCGGGCGCTGCGGCACCTTAACCCTTCACCTTACATGGTGTACTTCGAACTGGGAGACCATCAGGTAGTGAGCGCCTCGCCAGAAATTCTGGCGCGTGTTGAAGCCGGCAAGGTGACAGTACGACCCCTTGCCGGTACCCGGAAGCGCGGTCGGACCGAGGAAGAGGATCTGGCACTGGAAAAAGAATTGCTGGCGGATGATAAGGAAATCGCTGAACACCTGATGCTGATCGACCTGAGTCGCAACGACTCGGGGCGGGTATCGAAAACAGGCACCGTGACGGTACCACGCAAGATGTTTGTTGAACGCTATTCGCACGTCATGCATATCGCTTCCATTGTAGAAAGCGAAATACGCGAAGATAAGACCGCGCTGGATGTATTGAAGGCGACATTGCCGGTTGGCACCCTGAGTGGCGCGCCCAAGGTGCGGGCCATGGAAATTATCGACGAACTTGAGCCGGTTAAACGGGGAATCTATGGTGGTGCCATGGGTTACCTGGCCTGGAACGGCAACATGGACATGGCTATTGCCATTCGCACGGCGGTCATTAAAGATGGCACGCTCTATGTACAGGCCGGTGCCGGTATTGTGGCTGATTCAGTGCCAGCATCGGAGTGGGAGGAAACCCAGAACAAGGCCCGCGCTATCGTAAAAGCGGTACAACTGGCACAGAATAATCTGGAAATCGGCGAATAGAATTGCGGATACCATCATGCTGCTAATGATCGACAACTATGACTCGTTCACCTACAACGTAGTCCAATACCTGGGCGAGTTGGGTGCCGATGTGCAGGTTTACCGGAATGATGCCGTTAGCCTGGATGAAATCGAGCAATTGGCGCCTGATCATATCGTCATTTCACCTGGTCCCTGTACGCCCAATGAGGCAGGTGTTTCGGTTGATGTGATCAAGCAGTTTGCCGGCGTCGTGCCGCTACTGGGAATCTGCCTGGGTCATCAGAGTATTGGACAGGCATTTGGCGGTAATATCATCCGTGCCCGCAAAGTCATGCACGGCAAACTGTCCAGTATCTACCACAACGGTGATGGTCTGTTTCGAGGATTGAACAATCCGTTTACCGCCACCCGTTACCACTCGCTGGTAATTGAAAAAGAGACATTGCCTGATTGTCTGGAGATCACCGCCTGGACCGAAGACGAGAAAAGCAACATGGACGAAATCATGGCGGTACGACACAAAGAGTTAGCCGTGGAAGGCGTGCAGTTTCACCCCGAGTCGATTCTCAGCGAGCACGGCCATCAGCTGTTGCAAAACTTCCTGCAATCAACAATCTGAACAATTTATTTTTAGCCATAACGCCGAGGTTGGTCATGGATATCAGGACAGCCATTAAAAAAGTCACTTCTCACCAGAATCTCAGCGCCGAAGAGATGACAGCGGTGATGCGGGACATCATGAGTGGCAATACTACTGACGCACAGAACGCCGCTTTCCTGGTCGGCCTGCAGATGAAAGGTGTGCAGGTGGAAGAATTGCTGGGCGGTGCTATCGTGATGCGGGAGCTGGTTACGCCGGTGGCGCTAAGCATGACGGAAAACCTGGTCGATACCTGCGGCACTGGTGGTAGCGGTTCTAACAAGTTTAATGTTTCCACGGCCTCGGCTCTGGTTGCGGCCTGCGCTGGTGCTCACGTGGCCAAGCACGGTAATCGAGGCGCCACCAGCAAGAGCGGCAGCGCTGACGTGCTGGAAGCTGCCGGAGTAAACCTGGCGTTGACGCCGGAACAGGTGGCGGAAGCTATCGATAAGGTTGGTGTGGGATTCATGTTCGCGCCTGCCCATCACAGTGCCATGAAGCATGTGATTACTGCCCGCAAGGAAATCGGTGTACGGACGGTATTTAATTTACTGGGACCGCTGACGAACCCGGCCGGTGCACCCAACCAGGTGATGGGAGTCTTCGATCAAAGCTGGATAGAACCGCTACTGGAAGTGTTCAGGCAATTAGGCAGCCAGCATGTGCTGGTAGTCTCATCTGATGACGGTCTGGACGAAATCAGCAATTCTGCACCAACCCTTGTCGGCGAGCTGAAGAACGGAGAAATCAAGACGTACCAGGTGTCACCTGAAGACTTCGGCCTGCCGTTACAGGCCGACTTCGCTGCGCTGCAAATCGACAGTGTGGAAGAAAGCCTTGCATTGCTCAGGAAAGCCTTGAGTGGTGAGCACCGGGCCGCTGGGGAAATAGTGGCCTTAAACGCTGGTGCCGCCATTTACGCTGCCGGTCTGGCGGACAGTCTTGCTGGCGGAGTGGATCTGGCACAGGAAGTAATTGCCAGCGGCAAAGCCGTGGAAAAGCTGGAAGAGTTAACCAGTTTTACTCAGGCGATGGCAGGTTGAATCCATGACATCGACCGTAGGCGAATCCACCATACTGCAGGAAATTGTCAGCCACAAAGCGTTGGAGGTTGCTGACCGGAAATCCCGGCGCAGCCAGACGGCGATGGAAAGCGGGCTGCCGGCTGCCGATAAACTTCGGCCTTTTGAAGCGGTTCTTACCCAAAGAATAACCAATCGGCAAGCGGCGGTCATTGCCGAAATCAAAAAGGCTTCACCATCCAAGGGTTTGATAAGGCCAGACTTCGATCCAGTTTCTCTGGCCAGGGAGTACGCTTCCGGCGGCGCTACCTGTCTTTCCGTTCTGACCGATGAAAAGTATTTTCAGGGCCATGATGACTATCTTCGCCAGGCCAGAGCAAGTTGCCAGTTGCCAGTGTTGCGGAAGGATTTTATGGTCGACCCCTATCAGATTGTGGAATCCCGCTGGCTAGGTGCCGACTGTATTCTGCTGATTGTTGCGGCGCTGGGGCAAAGCCAGCTTCAGGAGTTGTACTCTTGCGCGAGGGAGCTGAATCTTGGTGTGCTGGTGGAGGTGCATAAAGAAGAAGAGCTGGAAACAGCTCTGGCGTTGGGAGCCGGTCTGATTGGTATCAACAACCGTGATTTGCACAGTTTTAACACAACCCTGGAAACCACCTACCGTCTGTTACCGTTGATCCCTGATGAACGGCAGGTAATCACTGAAAGTGGAATCAATTCCCGTGCTGACATTCTGGCCATGGAGCAGCATGGTGTGTACGGATTTTTGATTGGTGAGACCTTCATGCGGGCCGACAAGCCCGGTGAGAAACTGCAGGAGATCGTATTCGGCCATGACTAGCGACAGTGCAGGCGAGGAGCAGAAACCAGGTCTCGGCAGGGAGCGGCGCTCAAAAACGGGCATAGCGAGGCTCTGGCCGGCTTTGCAGAACTCCTATGATGGCATTGTCGCAACCTTGCGAACGGAGTCGGGATTTCGCCAGGAAATGGCTTTTTTCGTTGTAATGTTGCCACTTGGCTTGTGGCTGGGTGAGACCAGCGTGGAGAAGGTGCTGCTGATCGCGCCGCTGTTCCTGGTGTTGCTGACGGAATTGCTGAACACGGCAGTGGAAAGCGCGATCGATCGCTGGGGAGACGAGTACAACGATTTTGCCAAGGCCGCCAAGGATGCCGGGTCTGCTGCCGTGTTTTTAAGCTTGATACTGGTGGTTTTCACCTGGGCGATACTGCTGGTAGTACCCGCAGTAGCTTGATCAGCGAGTACCAAACACCACAATAGTCTTGCCAGCAACGCTGATCAGTTCCTGTTCTTCCAGCGTTTTCAATACCCGGCCTGCCATTTCCCGAGAACAGTTGACGATACGACCGATTTCCTGACGGGTGATCTTGATCTGCATGCCATCCGGATGAGTCATGGCATCCGGTTGTTTGCTCAGGTCGATCAGTGTACGCGCAATTCGTCCAGTAACATCGAAAAAGGCCAGGTCGCCTACCTTGCGAGTAGTATTGCGCAGTCTGCTTGCCATCTGCTTGCCAATAGTGAACAGAATTTCCGGATGCTGGCGACTATAGGCATTAAAACTGGCATAACTGATTTCAGCGATCTCACAGGCACTGCGAGCACGAACCCAGGCGCTTCGTTCCCGGGCCTGCTCGAACAGCCCCATTTCACCGAAGAAGTCGCCGGCATTCAGATAGGCAATTACTACTTCTTTGCCATCATCGTCTTCCAGTACCACCGATACTGAGCCACTGACAATATAGTAAAGGGTGTCGCTACTGTCGCCTTCATAGATGATGGTCGCCCGGTTCGGGTAGCGCTTGCGGTGGCAATGGGACAGGAAATTATCCAGGTCCTGTATATGTGGTGTGATTGCCATTAGTGCCATGGGGCGAACCTCCGATTAAATTTGTAATTTTCACGTGCGCGGCAGCACCGGGACCATGTGATCCCCGATGTTCTATTAGTCGGCCAAAACTGGAAATACTTATCAGCAGGTGCAGATATCCAAAAAGCCCACGTTTTTGGGGGTTAGAGTGGATCGATAGCGATGCAGTAGAGGGTGGCGAACTAGTAGCGACAGATTGCGATCCTTTTTCACACAGATCGATCAGGTCCTGGACAGGGCTTTGATACTAGAAAAACGCTATTCGAATCCGCGCTGCGAAATCACTGCAAACACGAGAATACCAAAAACTACCACACCCAGGGCCAGGGCTGCGACGCTAGCATCCCTGATTGACAAGACAGTCTCTGTCACCGACTCCTCCAATGACGGCTGCGGGGGAAATGGTCCAGCCCAGAAGCTTACAAGCGCAAGCATCAAGGCAATTGCGCCTGCAATAGTTCCAATGAACCCAGGCCTTGCATTGCCTACCGTTATTTTGCTGTTCCCTAGTTTTGTTACCCAGTTGCCAGTCTGAACTGCCAGCGGACAATACCTAGATACGATCATTAAAGAATTGACGATGCAATTCCCCAAAAATTTTTTAGTAGCGAAACCCCAGCGAATTGGTGAAAAAATTCAACGGCAAACCCTGAAAATTAACAGAAACGGTGTTTGCTCCATACATTCTTCTCGTTTTCTCTCGTAGGCGGCTTCCAGAGTGCCGAGCTCCACCAGCGCATCCTCTACCTCGGGATTTTCACTGGCTACTTTGATGATGTTCGCACGCAGTTCATCAAATTTTCCCTGCTGCTGGGATTGCAGTTGCGCAACCGGTTCCAGCACGGCAATGCCTCTTAAATAATCCTGTGAATTGTCTGATACCGCTTGCTTGAAAAAAGCAGGCCAACAGATCTGCTCCTTCAGGTGGGTGCCGGTCCAATCGGACTGTTTGCAGTTCACGTCAAATTCGTCATTCAGGTTCAGATCATTGTAGGTAGAATAGAGGGCCTCCCTGGCATCTTCAATCTGGGCTCGCAGTGAGAAAAAAGTACGTTGTCCGGTTACCGTGATCTGCTCAATGGTCACTACTCTCTCACTGGTGGTTTCATCTGTGACTGTCTGTTGTTCTGGAGCAGCAGGCTGTGCGGATTGTTCCTGCTCAGCAGTGTTTTCGACCTGCTGAGCAATAGCTATGTTGTTTGTTGCTGCCAATACGATGGCTATAGCTAACATGCTGAAGACTTCCTGGTAATGCTTGAAGATACTCATAATCAATCGTCCATTGCATTAGTTAAAGACTCAACTTCTTCCCGTCGTGCGCCAGCTAAAATGCTGGGTAGTGAATAATTGCCCTCGTGGCAGGCGTATTCGTAAATCGTTTCACCTTCTGCTTTTCTTCTCAGGGTCATCTCAACCGTGAATGGCCGGGCGTAAATCTCCGGATCAGTGACGGTGTACTGATAGAGTATTTCGGAATCCGAAATTAGCTGAAAGCGCTCAACAATTTCCAGTTTATCTGATGAGCGGATAAAAAGATGCGAAGACTGTGGATGAAAGCCTTTACTGTTTACCACCAGGACATCATTTTCCCAGTGCCCTACAGAATTTCCGGACCACTGGAAAAGTTGGTCCGGGAAAGGCTGACCGTTTATTCTAATAATGCGTGCATCATGGGCCATCTCTCGCATAATCATCACATAGTCTTTGTTTTGCACAATCTGGAAGTTGGCGTTGTAAGTCCAGGCGATCATCGGTGGCAATTGACCACCGACAAAAAAGCAGCGCTCCCAGGGGCTGCGCATTTCAGGCCCGTCGAATTGTCCGGCACCCGCTGCAAGCCATTTGCCGTAGAAATCATTTTGTTGCCAGCCCTGCCGGTAGGGAAGTCTACCGTCCTTTGGATCGACTAACAGTGAGGTGCGGTGCTCACCATTAACCTGCATTAGGTTGATCCTGGTGTTGGCAAAGTTCTCGTCAGCCTGGAAACGTATAGATCCGCCTCTTTGGGGAAGCTCTCGTTCAGCGGTTAACGGCGCGGCTTTTTCCTGGTCTCGCAGAACGGCGGCCGTCTCGATTTCCCTGACTTCGTCGAGATTGTAGTAGCGCTTTTCTCCCAGCGCGGTGGACCGCTGCAGTGGTGTCTGGCTGGCATTGGTCCAGTAGCCCTGCAGATCGGGGAATCCTAATTCGGTATACGGCAAGCTCGCACTGTTGCTGGATTGCGCTAATACCGAGTCTAGCGGTAACAGGAAGACTGTCAGTACAAAAAATGTTTTACGAAACATCACAAACGCTCTGGATATTAGGATACAAACCCAATTCAGACCCAATTCAGACATAATCGTGGAACCTGGTCTTATGCAACACAAATTACCTGCACGAAGTTGTAACAACGTGAGTAAGAAAGCGATCAGATAGTCCTTCCATTGGCCCTATGGTAACCTTGTGCGCCGGCAAAATGAAAGTTAACGTCGAGGATGGCGTGAATGTTTCATTAGGCCTGGATTCGCTAGACAGGTTCAAATCAGTCAGAGGTGCAGAGAGAAGATAATGGAAGCAACTATTCGCTGGGTCCAGGATGTCATGTTTGTAGGTGAGACCGGAAGTGGTCATGCGATAGTGCTGGACGGGGCGCCGGACAGCGGAGGTCGTAATATGGGTGCGCGACCTATGGAAATGATGCTGGTCAGCGTTGGCAGCTGCAGTTCATACGATGTGATAAGCATCCTGAAAAAGGCACGACAGCCGGTAAGTTCCTGTGTTGCCGAGGTGACCGGTAAGCGGGTCGACGCTGTCCCTGCTGTGTTCGAAACTATCCATATCCATTTCAAGGTAACTGGCAGCGGACTTAACGAAAAGCAGGTCGAGCGCGCGATCGAACTGTCAGCGGAGAAGTATTGTTCCGCCAGTATCATGCTGAAAAAAGCGGGTGTGGCTATTACCCATGATTACGAATTGATCGAGGATTAGTTTAAATCCGATAAACTGTTTTCTTCATTACCTGGGAGAAGCCGACCATCAGTTGCTTGACTGGTAGCGGCAGTTCGGCGCCTCCGGCGTCTCTGGCAGTTTCTCCGTGTTGCCGTTCGTCAACAATCATTTGTTCCAGAATCGCCTTGCTCTTCTCGTCCGACTCCGGCAGTTTCTGCAGATGATCCTGTAAATGCTCGCAGACCTGATTCTCAGTTTCGGCGACAAAACCCAGGCTCCAGCGATCACCGGCGAGACCCGCTGCAGCTCCCAGCCCGAATGACATGGCATACCACAGGGGATTGAGCGCGCTGGTGTGGCTGTCCAGTTCTTTAATCCGCTCTTCACACCAGGCCAGATGGTCTACTTCTTCACTGGCAGCCTGTTCCATGGAAGCGCGTACATCTTCCAGCTTGGCAGTCAGGGCCTGACCCTGATAAAGCGCCTGGGCGCAAACTTCGCCGGTATGGTTGATGCGCATAAGGGCTGCGGCATGCTTTCGCTGCTGCTCGTTAAGCTCTGCCTCCAGTTGTTCTCCGGCAGGATTGTCTCGACCCGCCTGACTGCTGCCGGGCACCAGGGTACGCAGTGCCTGATCGAACTGCAAAAGCAGGTTGTCCACTGGGCTGAGATTGCGTGATTCGTTCATATTTACTTATAACTGATGTCTGTTTTTCAAACAGGATAAGGTTGGTTTGTTGCCTATTGGTTTTCCCGCGCCACAGCACGATAGCCAATGTCGCTTCGAAAGTATACATTATCCCAGCTGATGTTATTGACCAGCTGGTAAGCAGCCTGTTGCGCCTCAGTCACAGAATTTCCCAGCGCCGTAGCGCAGAGTACCCGCCCGCCGTTGGTAACAACCTGGTCGTCGACAAGCCTGGTGCCGGCATGGAATACTTTCTGATGATCTCCGCAGGGTTGATCCAGGCCACTGATCGGATCGCCTGTGTTGTAGGATTCGGGATATCCACCCGCCGCCAGTACAACACCCAGTGAGGCGCGTTCGTCCCATTCGGCCGAAATCGAATCAAGCCGGCGATCCAATGCAGCCAGGCACAGTGAAGCCAGGTCGGATTTGAGGCGAATCATTACCGGTTGTGCTTCCGGGTCGCCGAAACGGCAATTGAATTCCACCACGTTGACGTCGCCACTAGGAGAAATCATCAGGCCAGCGTACAGAAAGCCCGTGTAAGGATTTCCGTCCTTCGCCATGCCTTTCACGGTGGGTTCTATAACCTGTTCCATAATACGGTTGTAGATTTCTTCGTTAACTACCGGTGCTGGCGAATAGGCCCCCATGCCACCCGTATTAGGGCCCAGGTCACCATTGTCCCGCGCCTTGTGATCCTGGGAGGTGGCCATCGGCAGAATGTGTTCGCCATCAACCATGGCAATGAAGCTGGCTTCTTCACCCTGCAGGAAGTCTTCGATCACTACGCGATGTCCTGCTGCGCCAAAACGATTACCAGACAGCATATTTTCAATAGTCGCTACGGCTTCCGCCTCGTTCTGAGCGATAATGACTCCTTTTCCGGCTGCCAGGCCGTCCGCCTTAATTACGATCGGAGTACCTCGCTGCCTGATGTAGTCGATGGCAGCGTCGACCTCTTCAAAAGTCTGGTAGGCAGCGGTTGGGATGCCGTGTTTTTTCAGGAAATCTTTGCTGAAAGCCTTGGATCCTTCGAGCTGGGCCGCCTTGGCTGAAGGTCCGAAGCAGGCCAGGCCTCGTTCCGAAAAGAAGTCCACCACGCCGGCTACCAGTGGTGCTTCAGGACCAACAATTGTCAGTTCAATGCCTTCCCGTTCGGCAAACTCGAGCAGGGCGGGAAAATCCATCACGTCGATGGTGAGATTTTCGACGCCGCTTTCAAGTTGAGTGCCGGCATTGCCTGGTGCCACGAATACTTTTTCCACTTGCGGGGACTGAGCAACCTTCCAGGCCAGGGCATGTTCTCTGCCACCACCACCAAGTACCAGTACTTTCACTCACTATGCTCCTGCATTTTAATGACGGAAATGGCGCACACCGGTAAACACCATGGCAATACCATGCTCGTTGGCGGCGGCAATTACTTCGTCGTCGCGCATGGATCCACCAGGTTGTATCACTGCGGTAATTCCAGCCTTTGCCGCCGCATCGATGCCATCACGGAACGGGAAAAAGGCATCGGAGGCCATCACCGAACCACGAACTTCCAGATTTTCGTCGGCAGCTTTGATGCCGGCAATTTTCGCGCTGTACACCCGGCTCATTTGGCCGGCACCAACACCGATCGTCTGGTTGTTCTTGCAGTAGACAATAGCATTGGATTTGACGAACTTGGCGACTACCCAGCTGAACTGGAGATCGCGCAGTTCCTCGGGAGTGGGTGCCCGCTCGGTCACCACTTTCAGCTCCGATTCGGTAACCCGTCGGATATCTCGATCCTGTATCAGCAATCCACCGGTTACCCGTTTGAAATCCCAGTCGTACAGGGCGGCTTGCGGTAACTCACCGCAGGATAACACCCGCACGTTTTTCTTCTCTGCCGTTATCTGTAACGCCTGTTCAGTAATAGAAGGGGCAATAATCACTTCCGAGAATTGCTGCGAAACTATTTTTTGCGCGGTATCGGCATCCAGTTCTCGATTGAAGGCGATGATGCCACCAAAAGCCGATGTCGGATCGGTTTGAAAAGCCAGTTCATAGGCCTGCAGGATCGTATCAGCGACTGCAACACCACAGGGGTTGGCGTGCTTGACGATTACGCAGGCGGGCTCGGCAAACGACTTGACGCACTCAAGCGCGGCATCGGTGTCGGCAATGTTGTTATAGGAAAGCTCTTTGCCCTGGAGTTGCTCCGCGGTGCTGATACTGGCTTCCGCCAATTCGGCCTCCACGTAAAATGCTGCCTGCTGATGGGGATTTTCCCCATAGCGCATGGCCTGTTTTTTGATGAACTGGCTGTTGAAGGTACGTGGAAACAATTGATCGTTTTCCGAGTCGGCACCGGGCAGACGACTGCCCAGGTAATTGGCAATGGCACCATCGTATGCCGATGTGTGTTCGTAGGCCTTCACGGCCAAGTCGAAACGGAATTCATAGTCGAGACTGCAGTCATTGCTCTGCAGTCGTTCTATCAGTGGCTCATAGTCGTCAGGATTCACTACTATGGCTACATGGGCGTGATTCTTGGCTGCCGCTCGAACCATGGTTGGCCCGCCTATGTCGATATTTTCAATGGCAGTAGGCAAGTCACAATCAGGCCGCGCAACCGTTGCTTCAAATGGGTAAAGGTTGACTACCACCAGATCGATTGGCGGGATGTCATGTTGCTCCATCACCGCCTGGTCGACATCACGCCGGGCCAGGATGCCCCCGTGGACCTTTGGATGCAGAGTTTTGACCCGGCCATCCATCATTTCCGGGAAGCCGGTGTATTCGGATATTTCCACTGCCGGAATATTTTCCGAAGTGAGCAGTCGGTAGGTGCCGCCAGTGGATAGAATTTCTACGTTGAGTTCGGTGAGAGATTTTGCCAGTTCGACAATGCCGGTTTTGTCGGACACGCTTATCAGTGCGCGACGTACGGCAGCAGGTTTAGCTGATGTCATAAAAAATCAAGGATCTTGGTTGTTGATAGGGACAGTCTGTTTCCGTTTTGCAGACCCCCATTTCTTGCTGGGATTTACAACAATCCGTATTGTTTAAGTTTCTTTCGAAGCGTACCACGGTTTATTCCCAGCATGGTAGCGGCCCTGCTTTGATTGTTGTCCGCTTGTTGCATGACAACCTCAAGCAATGGTGCTTCCACTTCGTTCATTACCAGCTGATAGAGCTCACTGGGCACCTGGCCATCAAGTTGCTGGAAGTAACGGGACATGGCCCGCTTCACTTCATGGCGCAGGGTGCTGTGGTTAGCATTTTCAGTAAAATCGCTAAAGCCCTCTACCGGTGTGGCACGAAATAATAGCGCATCGTCCTGGGCGGTCATGCCGCAATCCCCTTTTCTTTATAGTTATAGTTGTTTTCTTTATATTTTTTTAAGGACCAGAAGTAGTTTTTCAGCACGGTTAGCTGCTGCAGCGGCGTCTCAGCCTGGCTGAAAGTGAGCCAGAACTGACGGGTGCAGGGAGTACCTTCATCCGGTAAGAGATCCACCAGTGTGTTGACGTACCAGCTGACGTGCTTGCGTGCGAATAAAATGCCTTTACGTTCGCCGTACAAAGCGTAAATTTTCCCAAGATGAGATTCAATGGTTTTACCGATAAATTCTGTATCTGGTGCGGCCAGCTGGTGGCCGGTGGTCAGGTAATGTTTTATGGCCTTGAAAATCCAGGGCTGACCCTGGGCTCCGCGGCCAATCATCAAACCATCTGCCTCAGTCTGCCGCAGTACGATTTCTGCCTTTTGCGGGCTGGTGATGTCGCCGTTGGCGATTACCGGGATGGACACCGTTTGTTTGATACGGGCAATGGTTTCGTATTCAGCACTGCCTTTGAACCGACAAGCCCGGGTGCGACCATGCACCGTCAACATACTGATACCAGCTTGTTCTGCCAGTCTGGCAATTTCCACTCCATTGCGCGAGTCCGGACACCAGCCGGTTCGGATCTTCAGTGTCACCGGCACATCGACGGCAGCGATTACCGCCCGCAATATGCGCTGCACCAGTGCCGGGTCTTTCAGCAATGCCGACCCGGCAGCCTTGCGCAGCACTTTTTTGGCGGGGCAGCCCATGTTGATATCGATCACATCGGCCCCCATGGCGACGTTGAGGATGGCGGCTTCCGACATGAGCCCTGGATCTGAACCTGCTATCTGAACAATCTGTGGACCGCCGATAGCCGGCTTTACCTGTCGCAACCTGTTCTTGTCACTGGCCCAGCGCTCGGTATTGCTGGTCAGCATTTCCGCCACGGTCAGACCGGCTCCGTTGGCTGCACAAACTTCCCGATAAGGACTGTCGCTGACACCTGCCATGGGCGCCAGAAGCAGCGGGTTTTCAATTACAAAGTTACCGAGCTGAAGAGGTTTCAGGTCCATCATCAAGGTCTGAGAAATGAGGAGAGCAGTTATTCTACCGGGCTGTCGGAGTGCTTCAAAGCTTTGTTTGGCCCTTGAAGCAAGTTGTCCCGGTAATCTGCTTACCGTGGTCTTGGGGGTGCAGCTTTAAAGGTCATCTGGTAGTTGACGGCGTCAGGCCCAGGATCGGCCAGGTCCAGAGTGATCTGCACCGGAGCGCCGACCGGCATCAACGGCATCCCTCGCAGAGCTTGAGGCAGATACTCATCAGGCAGGAATTCGAACACCATCATGGGACGGTTATTGAGGTCGGAGAAGGTAAGCTCAAGCAGCGGGAAGGGCTGCGGGAATTGCGCTGTGTTACGAAATACGGTGGTAAGTTCCAGGGTGGCATCCTGCTGCGGATGGCTTCGCACCACCAGGTTGCTGGTTTCAACCTGATTCGGATTAATATAATCGGGGAGGCTGCAGCCGACCAGGTTACAAGCGGTCTGGTACCAGGGCCGAAAGCGAGGATCCTGGCTGAGTTCCGGCATTCTTAGCCAGAAGAACACCAGACAAGAGATTAGAACAAGGACAAGTCCAGCGCCAACAAAAAGACCGGTCCGAGTGGATCCGATTCGTTTTTGCTGCTCCAATTCCAGGGCGGTATCGACATCTCTGACGGCGCGTAGATTTTCCTCGCTGAGTTGCTCAAGGGAATCGTCCTTTTCGTCTAATCCAGTGGCCATGATATGAGAGCGTATCACGTCTTTTGCATCATCGCCTTCAGCTTCGTTGTCTTCAACAACTGATGGTTCCGGATCGGTGACAAAGTCAGTCAGAGTTGGTACTTCGGGCTCTGCAGCGCTTTCCGGCTCTGACCAGGATTCCTCTGTCGGTTGTTCAGCGGTATTTTCCTTCTCTTCGAGTTTTTCTATTTCATCTAACTCATTTTGCTCATCTATTTCTTCTATCCCGTCTGACTCATCGAATGACGGTTCCGATTGTTCTTCAATCAGTTCAAGGAACGCTGACGGTTGATAGGGGTCGGCTGGCAGGATGACGAACGAGCTTTCATCCACCTCCAGTTCTGCCTCTTCCCATTCCAGTCCTTCAGCCAGGACATCGGAGAAATCATCGACCATGTTGTCAAACCCCTGGTCTTCCAAGTCTGCTGTCCCTGTTTCGTCCAGGCTTTCTTCGCCTGGCAGAAAAGCTGGTTCATCATAGGCTGCGTCAGCTTCGTCCTGTTCCGGTTGGTCCCAGTCTTCGTCAGTTATTAACTGGTCGTTTGACTCCATTAGCTCCGCAAGAAGTGTCGCTGCATCGGGACCGGGCGGCAGGATGACTTCGGAGTCGTCGCTACGATTGATTGTTTTCAGCAGAGTTGCGGCATCTGGTCCTTCAGGCAGTATAACCACTGAGTTATCTGCCAGTTCCGGCGGTAAGGTTTTTTCCGATTCGTCTGCTGATTCGGGCAGTTCAACATCGGTGCTGTCTACAGTTGCTGCCGGTTCAGAATATTCGGGTTCCGCGATTTCTGCCGCTGGCTTTGGCACAAAGGTCGCTTGCGGCATACCCTGAGCAAAGCTGAAACTGGCTTTTAGCTGGAATCGCTCAGCAGTGGTGTCCGACTGCTTGCCCGTCGACTTGAGTTTTGCTGCCTCGCTCTCCTGACGAGTTTCTGGTCTCGCCGCCAGTGGACGTTCTCCGGCATCGTAGATATCGAATTCATTGTCCTGGATTTCCACTTTGGCCTGTTCTTCTGCCAGTTTAATGTCGCTGACATCGAATACATCGAAGTCACTATCAAGTATCTGTTCGTGTGCCTTCGAATCTTCCGGTGCGGGATCTACGTCAAATACGTCGAAGCTGCTGTCGTGGACATCCGACTTGGCATACAGCAGTTCGCTTTCTTCTTCATCCTTGAGCACATCATCTTCGGTCGGTTCGCCATGGCTGAGAAATTCTGCCGGATCGAAGTACTCTTCTGGTGCGCTGATAAACACAGATTCATTCGAAGGATCGCCGTTTTCGTCATTGGAAGCGCCGGGCAGGGGATCCACAAAATGCTGATCAGCCTCGAAAATCGACAGGCAGGCGCCACATCGTACCAGCCCACGAGCCGCCTCCAGCATGCGGGCACTGGTATTGAACGTTGATTCACAACGGGGGCATTGTGTTACGTGTAACGCCATAGTCTGTGTCTTGGATCAGTTAGCTGGCAAAGGCTGCAATTTCCCACCTCTAGCAAGGTATACCAAAGGTTGCCTGCTGCGGGCCAGATCGACCGTGTGAAGATTAACCCTGGATCACAGAATCGGGCGGAAATTCCTTAGGTAACCGCTGTATAACTATGGAAATACAGAGTTTACCCATTAGCTATATCGTCTGGTTCCGCAAAGTCTTGTCCAGCCATCGCGTTCCAATGGCGCGCTCATCTGGAACCAGCGCTGGTAGCAGTCGAGCAGGCTGGGTGCCTGTTCGGGCAGAATTCCGGATAGCACCAGGTCTCCCCCAGGGACAACCAGTTTGGCAAAAGCGGGGGCTAATTCTTCCAGCGGTCCTGCGAGGATATTGGCCAGCAGGATATCTCCCGGCAACAGGGAAGGTTGTGGCGGGAAGTTCTCGGGTAAACAGACTGCCAGCCTGGATTCATCAAGCTGGTTCATGTTCCGGTTGGCTTCACTGGCGGTGATAGCCTGGGGGTCATTGTCTACTCCCAACACGCATTTGGCGCCCAGCAGTGCAGCAGCAATAGCCAGCACTCCCGAGCCGCAGCCGTAATCTACTACCAGCTTGCCTTCCAGGTTCTGTCGATCCAGCCATTCCAGGCACATTGCCGTAGTCGGGTGAGTGCCGGTGCCAAATGCCAGTCCGGGATCCAGCATGATGTTCACCGCCCCAGGTTCGGGTGGCGAGGACCAGCTGGGACAGATCCACAGGCGTTTGCCGAATTGCATGGGATGGAAGCGGTCCATCCAGGACTTCTCCCAGTCCTGATCGGCCAGGCTCTGGATTTCGATGGCTGGATCCAGGTCCTTGCTTTGTCGCTCGTAGAGGAGTGCTACCAAGCCTTTTAAATCGACACTGTCATCGAACATGCCGCTCAGTCGTACACGGTCCCACAGGGGCGTGGCGCCTGGTTCAATTTGGAACAACTGTTGATCTTCCGCATCGTCCAGAGTTACTGACAGCGCGCCATGGTCCAGCAGCAGTTGTTCTAGTTCCTCTGCCTGGGCTGGCCTGGTTTGCAACCACAGGAGTCGCCACGCCATCAGCTGGAGAGTTTCTTTTCCAGGTAGTGGATGTTGACGCCACCGGCCTGAAATTCACTGTCTCTGACAAGCTCGCGATGAAGGGGGATGTTGGTTTTGATGCCATCTACCAGCAGCTCGTCAAGGGCGTTTTCCATACGGACTAACGCTTCGCTGCGATTGTCGCCAAAGGTTATCAGCTTGGCAACCAGGGAATCGTAATAGGGCGGCACTCGGTAGCCGCTGTATAGGTGTGAATCCACCCGTACGCCAAAGCCTCCTGGTGCGTGATAGAGATCTACCAGGCCTGGGCTGGGCAGAAATGATTCCGGATCTTCTGCATTGATGCGGCATTCGAAGGCGTGGCCTTGAATGTTGATGTCCTGCTGGTCCATCGAGATGGGTTCGCCAGCCGCTATACGGAGCTGTTCTTTGACGATGTCTACACCGGTTACCATCTCGGTGACCGGGTGTTCAACCTGTACCCGTGTATTCATTTCAATGAAATAGAAACGCTCGCCTTCGTAGAGGAATTCCAGCGTACCCGCGCCCCGGTATTTCATGTTCTTGCAGGCCTGGATGCAGGTGTTGGCGACCTCGTCCCGGATCTCTTGTGGAATGCCCGGAGCCGGTGCCTCTTCGATCACTTTCTGGTGACGCCGCTGCAATGAACAGTCGCGATCGCCCAGATGAATGGCATGGCCTTGCCCATCGCCCAATACCTGGATTTCCACATGGCGGGGATTTTCCAGGAACTTCTCCAGATAGACCACGCCACTGCCGAAGAACGACTTTGCTTCTGACTGGGTAACGTAGATGGCCTTCAACAGGGCGGCTTCGCTGTGTACTACCCGCATCCCGCGTCCGCCGCCACCTGCAGCGGCCTTTATGATCACGGGGTAGCCGATCTCCTTGGCCAGGGCCAGCGTGCGGTCGGTATTGTCATCCAGCGGTCCATTGGAGCCGGGCACAGTGGGCACACCGGCTTTACGCATGACTTCGATGGCGGAAACCTTGTCACCCATCAGTCGGATGGTTTCCGGGCTGGGTCCGATGAAAGTGAAGCCGCTTTTTTCAACTTGCTCGGCGAAATCTGCATTTTCGGATAGGAAGCCATAGCCGGGATGGACCGCAACCGCGTCGGTGACTTCCATGGCCGCGATAATGGCAGGCACATTCAGATAACTATCGGTCGCCGACGCGGGTCCTATGCAGACCGATTCATCTGCCAGGCGGACATGCATCAGGTCGCGATCAGCGCTGGAATGCACCGCAACGGTTTTGATTCCCAATTCCTTGCAGGCACGCAGCACGCGTAGTGCGATTTCGCCGCGGTTGGCAATGAGTACTTTCTCGAGCATGTGATTACCTGGCCGGGTTGCTTAGGCGATTCTGATCAGTGGTTGATCGAATTCGACGGGCTCGCCGTCTTCAACCAGTATGGCTTCGACAACGCCGCTGTGGTCGGCCTCAATCTGATTCATCATCTTCATGGCTTCGACGATGCAGACCACATCGCCTTCTTCTACCGTCTGACCTACCTCGATAAAGGGAGGGGATGAAGGCGAGGATGCGCGATAAAAAGTGCCTACCATAGGTGACAGGATCGGTTTACCCCTGGCGGCAGGTTCAGAGGTGGCAGATCCACTGGTAGAAGCCGGTTGCAGGGCAGGCACAGTCTGTGCACTGGCAACTTGCGGAGCGGGAGCCGGGGCAGTCTGGTAGGTTACTGGAACCGGAGCCGCGGATGGATTTCGGCTGATTCTTACTGACTCCTCTCCTTCTTTAATTTCGATTTCAGCGACGTCGGAAGTCTCTATGAGTTCAATGAGTTTTTTGACTTTTCGAATATCCATTGACAGGTCTCACCGGAATGTTGGAGATGAATTACCTGGCCTCGGCCAGTTTTCTGAAAGCGGCTTCCATGGCCATTTCGTAACCGTGAGCGCCCAGCCCGACAACGGTGCCGATCGCGGCGCTGGCCAGATAGGATTTCTGGCGGAAATCCTCTCTGCGGTGCAGGTTGGATAGATGCACTTCAATAAAAGGAATATCTGCAGCCAGGAATGCATCAAGCAGGGCAATACTGGTATGAGTGAAGGCGCCCGGGTTGATAATGATGAATGCAGTACCATCCTTGCGGGCTGCATGAAGACGATCAATCAGCTCATGTTCTGCGTTGGATTGCAGTGAATCCAGTTGGTGGCCATTGCTTTCACACATTCCCGCCAGCCGCCCGTTTATGTCATCCAGGGTGTCATAGCCGTAAATATGGGGTTCACGATCACCAAGGAGATTGAGATTCGGTCCATGCAGGACCAGGATGCGTGCCATGAGGTTAAATTCTCTCTGGTGGGAATGTTGGTTTTCTCAAAAAAATCTCAGATCCTAGTTTGAACTATTTTATCGGCATTATTCTGCAAGTTGTAGCATTTTCGCTACTTTTATTGGGCTTTGGATGTTGGAGATCTAACCGAAGAGGGAAAATCTACAGTATCAATAGAGGCACGGTAGATAGTCACAGGTGGTGGAAGTCCTGATTGCCGCGGGATGGCATCTGCAGTAAAAAGTTAAACCACTGTCAACACATAGCCGTTCCCGTGGTTGTTTTTTGATTAATCCAGTTCGTACTCGTTTGAATAATTACTAACCAGATCAGCATCCTGGTTGCACTTTAACAGAATCGAATTTCCAACCACGAGAACATCCAGCCCGGTTCCCATGAAGCAGCGGAATGCGTCATCTGGTGTGCAGACAATCGGCTCGCCGCGGATATTGAACGAAGTATTCACCAATACGGGACACCCGGTAAGTTCGAAAAAACTACGAGCTAACGCATGAAACCTGGGATTGGTTTCTTGATGAATTGTTTGAATGCGTGCGCTGTAATCAACGTGTGTTACTGCAGGAATCTCCGAACGTTTCACGTTTAATTTATCTATGCCGAACAAAGCCTGTTGAGATTCCGACATCGGCTGCCTTCTGGATTCGGCAACTTCAGCAACAAATACCATGTAGGGGCTGTCACTGTCGAACTCAAACCAGTCTGAAACCTCATCTCGAAGCACAGCCGGCGCGAAAGGTCTAAAGGACTCGCGGAATTTGATTTTTAGGTTCAACTCTTTCTGCATTTCTACAGATCTCGGGTCAGCCAGGATGGAGCGATTTCCCAGGGCGCGAGGGCCGAATTCCATGCGCCCCTGGTGCCAGCCCACAGATTTGCCTTCTGCCAGTAGTTTCGCGACAGTCTGAAATAACTCGTGGTCACTTAGTGTAGTGAAAATGCCCCCTTTTTCAGTTATTTTATTCTCAATAGTGGCTTGTGCGAATTCCGGGCCAAGGTAAGAGCCTTGCATTGCGTCGGACTCTTTGATTCTTCTTTTTCCCTTATGCATGGCATGGAAGACTGCAAGTGCTGCGCCGATTGCGCCACCTGCATCACCAGACGCAGGTTGTACCCAGACGTTATCAAAAATCTTCTCCCGGATTAATTTACCGTTGGCAACACAGTTCAATGCTACCCCTCCTGCGAGGCACAGGTTTCGAGATCCGGTTGTATTTGCTATTCCTCTTGTAAGTTTTAATACTACTTCTTCTGTCACTGCCTGAATCGAGGCTGCCAGGTCCATCTCTCTTTGTGTCAGCTCAGATTCTGGTTGTCGCGGTCCTCCGTCGAACAGCTTGTCAAAATGTTTGTTAGTCATGCGCAGCCCTGTGCAGTAGCCAAAGTAGCGCATATTGAGATGAAACGAACCATCCTCCTTTATCGCAATAAGATTTTTCTTAATCGAATCAACAAACCTGGGCTCTCCGTATGGTGCAAGCCCCATAACCTTGTATTCTCCTGAATTTACTTTAAAGCCAGTAAAATAAGTCATTGCCGAATACAAGAGCCCAAGAGAATGGGGGAACCTGATTTCTTTTAGAACGGTTAGTTCACTACCTTTACCGATTGCGAGTGAGGTCGTTGCCCACTCGCCGACTCCGTCCATAGTCAATACTGCGGCTTCACTAAAAGGCGAGGGATAAAAAGCGCTTGCTGCATGACTGAAGTGATGTTCTGAGAAATACAGCCGGCTTGACCAATCAATCTTAGCGTCCAACAATGCCTCAAGCTCACGCACGATAAGTGATTTTTGAAATAACTTATCCTTGAGCCAAACTGGCAATGAGGTAAAAAAGTTTTTAAAGCCCCTTGGAGCAAAAGCCAAATAGGTTTCAAGTAGGCGTTCAAATTTTAGAATTGGTTTGTCATAAAATACGACTATATCGATATCCGAGGATTTTAATCCCTGTTCCTGAACGCAGTAATTGATAGCATTTTTGGGGAACGAAGCATCGTGTTTGTTGCGGGTGAATCGTTCTTCCTGTGCCGCCGCAATTATATCGCCGTCGACCACCAAACAAGCAGCTGAATCATGATAGAAAGCAGATATCCCCAGAATTTTCATCAGCTCAGAATAGAGTATAGATAAAAGGTGCTATTACTGATCCCTGTGCAGCTATCAGTAGCAATCCTATTGTCAATAATAAGACTATCAGTGGTGCAAGAAACAGCTTCTTGCGAATTCGCAGATATATCCACAATTCCTTGAACAATTCCACCATTGATATGCTCCTCAAAACTGGTTCTTAAACGTGTCAGGCAGGGGTCCTTCGGACTCTCTGTCAATCCAATAACTAAGCAAAGTGGGTTCAAGCTTTAGCTTTAGTTCATCCCGGCCCCGTAGCCTGAGAAGGAAAGCAAACGGGGTAATTATCCCGAAATATAAGACTGCCAAAATAACTGGCGATACAATAGTTCCCAAAACGTACCCCAGGCCCATCCACAAGCGATTAAACGGGCCAAGCAATGGTGAAGCAACGATCGATAGCAAGAGTATGATCGCAGCAGCCCAGCCCAGCCCAATCAGGGTTATTCCTGACCAATTGGCATAGTTTCCATAGATTGAAATTATGGAAAAAACCAGGAAGAAAAATAAACCGAATGAACGATTTGATGGGCCAGTTTGCTTGTTAATTTGCATCAGGAAAGGTTTGACCTCGAGTTCATGCTTGACAATCCCCGCCCGAAGGGGCCTCCAGACGACCTCACGGCCTTGCCTTGACAGGCCGGCAGCAGTGCGCCTTGTCAGTGAACTCGTCTGAAGTCCAGAGTAAATTCATAGTTATTCAGAGATTCCCTGAATGGATTTTTAAACGAGACTCTGGCTCAGATTGTTGTCCAGGCGAAATCGATTCAAGCAACAGCTGTGAGGCATGGCGGTGACCTGCTTCATTCCAGTGTCCAATTCCCAATCCGGTTTCTTCAAATCCGTGGAGGAATAAGTTTTGTTCTCGAATTTTTTCTTTTACAGAGTCCGCCATGGTAACGACTCTGAATCCCAGTCTCTGGCCAAGTTCGCTCAGTCTGTTTTCCGCATAGTAAGGTATCCCGTCGGGGAACAAGCTAAATTCCTGCGCCAGGTATTCCGGATGCACCGATTCCGGAGTTGTAATTACCAGGACTACAAAATCTATATTGCGCTGTTCAAGTAACTGCTTGATTTCCTGCAGTAGTCTTTCAGTGACTTGCCAGGCGTCCTCTAACGCCTCTCGCTGTATTCCGTCAGCCAGGTTCGGATCGATGATGCTGAATTCTGGTAGTTGCTGCGAGCTTGACTGCATGCCGATGACCTGAATATTACGCCTTGCTTGATTGACTAGTTCCATAATGCGGGAGTGGTGAACGGCCGACAACAGGAAGCGGTTCGCTAAGTATGACAGACTTATCTCTTTAAATGACTCGTCTTTCTCCAATTTGCCATCAATAATTTGATAGAACGGTCGGAATGTGTCGTCATTGCGACTAAGGTATCTGGCATTGTCAAAAATGTCGTTGCCGGGATAAAAGCCAAGAATCACCAAGTCAGGAGAAAACTGCAGTACGTCCTTTTTCAGTGTTATTAGTTCTTGGGCTGTTCCGTAACCCCCGATACCAAAACTCAAAACTTCTACCTGCTTACCCTGTGCAAGAAGCGCGCTTTCCAGTTGCTTCCAGTACGTGGTTTCCAGTGCAACATTACGAGCCTCTGTAAATGAATCACCGAGCACGGCTATGCGGTAAACCCCATTGGGTTTGTTGATGCTGTGGTCAACATCCAGATACCCCAGGGAGTTAATTTCCATAAAGGAAAAGCCTTCTTTGTCGTAGATACCGGTTTTGTCGGGTTTTAAGGCGTGACCACGAAGCGGGTCATAAATGTCGAAAACCGGGTAGCTGATACCTACAAGACGAAGGATTAATTCGACCAGGAGAATGCTTATAATCCCAGACAGAATAACTGGAAGGGAGGTTTTCAAGGCGGAAGATAGGCGGTGCGCCGCAGGGTACATTTATAGTCTCCTAGTCCCCCAGTCTTCTCTCGAATTCTGAAAAATTGCCAAAGAAAAATTGCCAAAAAAGTCAGGTGCCCACAAAAGCATCAGCAAAGTCGTTTAATCCGTCGGCGAGCGAGTCCAGCACTAACTGACGATTTGGTATTCGCCATCTTTTGGTCAAGGAATATTGCAGATAGCATGAACTATAAGATTACTATTTGATAGTAACAACCATCCCATACCATTACAAACCGTAGGGGAATGCAGGTTATACACTGGAGCTATCAACGCATCTTTTATCGAATTACCATGGTATCTTGCGATATAATTAGCCCTGCAAGGCGAGAAGCTGGTTAGGCTTCAAGTCTTGCAGGTAGATGACTTGATTAAGCCAGGATTAATATCAGAATTCGATCAGACAGTGGTGGGTGGTTTGCCCCAGGACAGCTTAACTTGTTGGCGTAAACCAACACTTGTCAGATTCCTAAAAGCCTTTGTTGGTTGCAGGCTGAGGTTCTTGAGATCTAGTACTTTCAAAGACAATTACCTGTAGGAGTACCAATGTCCAATATAGCTATCAATATAACTTCGACATCCAGTGAAGCTCCGGATGTAGCACCTAAAAAAGTTGTGGACCGTCCGCGGGTAATGCTGGTTCGTCCGCCACAGCAATTTTATCATGCTGCTTTTCCAAGAGGGCCGCGTCTAAGCCTTCCAATTGGCTTGCTGTCACTTGGCAGTTTTCTCGAGCGCAACGGTATCGAGGTTAAAATCTATGACGCGTTTGTTGAGGGGTCAGGCTTTGACAAACAAGATGCTAAGTTGAAGGAGTTGTCAGATTATCCCATGAATCGAGCCGTGGATGGCAAGTCCGACGGGAGTAGCGCAAACAAGTTGATGCATTTCGGTGCAACCTTTGAAGAGATGCGCGAAGCGATGGCCAGATATCAACCTGACATCGTAGCGATAACAAATCTATTCCGGGAGAATACTAACGAAACGCTAGAATGTGCTCGTATTGCCCGTCAGGTGGCTCCGGATGCCGTTATCGCGATTGGTGGCCCAAATGCCAATGCGGATGCTGAATCCATGTTGACTCAAAAACCTGAGATCGATTTAGTAGGTTTGGGAGACGGCGAGCACATTCTTCTCGAACTGGTTGAATGGAAGCGTGGCAAACGTGCACTCAACACGATTGAGGGATTGGTTTATAGGGATGCCCAAGGGGTTTTTCACCGTACTGAGAAGCGCGCGTTCCTTCAGGATCTGGATTCGTTAGGCGAACTGAATTACGGAATGATTCATCTCGATCGATATTTCTCTTATGAGAAAGCCGGCATCATGTCCAGAGCCCGTTACGAATATGATGGAGGGGAAAAATCCGTTTCCCTGGTGAATTCAAGAGGTTGCCCATACAAATGCACGTTTTGTTCAATCCATATTCATGCGGGTCGCAAGTTCAGAACGTATTCTGAAGAACATGTCCTCAATCATTTGCAGAACCTGGTTGAAAACCACGGGGTTAAACATATCCACTTCGAAGACGACAATTTGACTCTTGATCGCCCTCGGTTCATGCGCATTATGCAAGGGGTACTTGATCGAGGATTGAAGTTTACCTGGGATACTCCAAATGGAGTATTTGCAAATACTCTCGACGAAGAAATGCTGGAACTGATGAAGAAGTCTGGCTGTGTCTATCTGGTGATAGGAGTGGAATCTGGGGATCAGGATGTTCTGGACAATGTGATTCGCAAAAAGCCACTGACTATCAAGAAAATCGTCGAGGTCTTTCAGTTAGGTAAGAAAGTAGGCCTGGATATTCATGCCTTTTACATAGTCGGTTTTCCGCGAGAGACAAAAGAAAATATCATGACAACATTGAATTTTGCCCTTGATTCATTGAAAAAGTGGGATGTGATCCCGCACCTGGCAATAGCACGAGCGGATCCTGGCACAGAACTTTATCGGGAAGCAAAAGAAGGGGGATTCCTCAGGACTAATGTGGAGATGGCTAACGCATCAGGAGTTCACGCTGACCGTTTCGTGAGACATACCATCGAAACGCCCGAGTTTACGACACACGAACTGGAAGAACTTAACGAAAAGTATCATCGCAAGTTCATCCGTATCATTATATTGAAAACTGCGTTCTTTCTATTGATACACCCTAAGCTGGCAATTGAGAGCATGACATATTTGTTTCGTACAATTCGGGAAGAGGACTACACGGTGCGTCAGTCGGTAATCAAGCTTTTTTTCTGTCGTCTCTTTTATCGCAATTCAATGCTTAGAATTCGCTAGTCAGTATGGAGTTGAGTAGCCCTATGCATTGACTTCAAGGGCTGCTCCAATCAGAGGTTCCTTAGCTTGGATTTGTTCACGGGTTAACGGTTTATTTGGCTCATAACGGATAAAGTGGGACCAGAACAAACCAACAGCATTCTTAACTACACTTTTAAGGAAGTTCGAGCGAGAAAATGGAAAAACCGCAAAGAGATCGCGCTAACGTCATGGGATTGGCAGTCGATGCCATTGAATACGATGTTGCAGTTGACCTGATAATAAAATTTGCCCTGTCCAGACCGACACACTACGTTTGCGTAGCCAGTGTACAAGATATCGTTTTGGCACAGCAGGATGGGCGTTTTCGCCGGATTGTGAATCAGGCTGATTTGGTTACAGCAGATGGCTGGCCGGTTTACTGGAGCATGAGACGTCAAGGTTTTCAGCAATCCGGCAAGGTAACCGGGCCGGACTTGATGCTTGGAGTTTGTGAACGTGGTATTGAAAGTGATTTAAAGCACTATCTTTACGGTGGCGCAAGCGAAGTGCCCGAATTGTTGACCAATAGTCTTCAGGAATCCTATCCTGGTATCAATATAGTGGGCTCTCACTCACCACCATTCCGGGCTTTGACGGCTGAGGAAGATGACAGGATCGTGAATGAGATCAATCAATGTAAGGCCGATGTGCTATGGGTTGGAATTAGTACACCAAAACAGCAATACTGGCTGGAGGAGCATATAGACAGGCTGGACGTTGGTGTAATACTAACCGTTGGCGCAGCATTTGATTTTCACAGCGGACGTATACACCGTGCGCCGGTCTGGATGCAGAATTCCGGGCTAGAATGGCTTTATAGATTTATTAAAGAACCCCGTCGACTTGGACCACGATATGTAAAGTTTATTCCCCAATATCTTTATCTCAATTTTGCGAATCGAATGGGCCTCAGGAGCTTCTCAATAGATGATTGCAAGACAGTTCATGGCGACGTCACGGTAAAGAATATAAAGGAGTTGGCAAGCTAAGTATCAGCGAAACTCCAATATGCGGTGTAGCTGCCTGAACAGGTTGTTTCCAAAAAATCGATCCACTCCAGAATCTGAACATTGAAGTCAATGAGACAGTACGGTTACATAAAGCTATACCCGGTTGTTGTCATTCGTACTTTAGGGATAACACTATGCGAAGCCAGATAGAAAACAGAGAAACTCTCTGCCAGGAAGTAACCAGTCTCGCAGACAACGTTGAAAGCTTTCCGGCTGTAATGTATTTGGAAAGCCAGCGAGGGTGCCCCTATGATTGCATTATGTGCACGGTGCCAAAAAGTTATGGGCGAAAACCGACAGAAATGCCTCAAGAGCTGCTGGACAAATTGTCACCCTATTTTAAATACCTGGAGGTGATGGCTATCCATGGCAATGGTGAGGCACTGTTGAGTAAAAAAATGGATACCTACATCGACATCGCCAATACAAATGACTGTTACCTTCATTGCAACTCGACCGGTTTCCCGCTCACAAAAAAACTCAGTGACAAACTGGTAGAGGCGAAACTGGATATTAGATTCTCAATTCATGCTGGCAGTAGCAAAACATATCGTCGAATCATGAATGATGATTTGGACAAGGTAATGCAGAAGATTGGTTATCTACTCGATGCTTCGCGACAGAAAGGCCGACCAGAGAATTCATTCTGGTTTAGCTGCATAGTTATGAAAGATAATGTTGAGGAGTTGGATAAGTTCTTGGATCTGGCACACAGCGTTGGAATCACAGAAGTCCGGTTCATGAATTTGCACCCTAATCACCGCACGCTTTTGGGTACTCGACGAAGTAAAGACGAAAAAAAATTCATACATCTTGAACAGGCCAATAGTCGTGTCTCAGTCAGGTTTAATCAATTGCTACCCGAATTGCGAGAAAAAGCTGAGCAACTTGGAATCAATATTGGATCTGGAAGTATGAATTACACAGCTGACTTAAATGCAGGATTAAGAGACGTTACGAACAAGATCAGTTACAAGCTTACCGGTAACAATATGTTTCCGCTCATGCCAATGCGTGGGGAATGCCTGGTGCCCTGGACCGGGCAGGTCCAGGTAGAGCAGAATGGAGACATAGGGCTTTGCTGTACAGTTAAACATATTGTTGGCAACCTATATCAGTCAAGCTTCGCAGATATCTGGCACGGTGAGGAAATGAATGTGCTACGCAGAAGTTTCAAAGAAGGTAAACAGCCCAGAGTGTGCGGATACTGTCGGGGGATAGGAACGACCGAATACAATATGCCGGTAAATAGAATGATTGAAGCAAGAAAAGCTGACCAGCTGATCGAAGTTCAGAATTTGATTGAAGCCCAATAGAAAGAATTTGTCTCTTGTTGCTGGAAGACTATCAGAGCCCCATTTTCGCCATTCAGAAAAACATCGAAGGTCACCACAGACCGGTCTGCCAAACTTTGCGGCAGTCATAATAAGTAGATATCTGGCGATCTGCACTAAATTTTCGATCGCTACAGCGCATCATGCTTGTAATCGGTATTGATGCCGACCGTTTAAAAAGAGAAGGATGCGATGGATGCGATGGGTGCGTAGAGTAGAATACTTGGCAGGTCGTCGGATGGGTTCTTACGGCGACTCACTAACGCTTATTTCATCAGCATAAAGGATTGTTGCCGAGCTAGAAGAATTAGCAGTGACACCAACTTGCAGGCTGTCGTAGACTGCATCGAACAGGGTCATGGTACGTCCAAATCGGTCAATAATTTTGCTACCATTCATCCACAATTCAACCCGACCTTCATTGTCTTCGTCTGACAAGTAAAGTTTTAGTTCGATTTTTACCCACTCGTTGATTGGAAATTTGGCGGTTGCTGGGGGATTCATTTTATACAAAGGTTTGGTGGCAAATTTAAGTTCTACGGACGGGCGCCGCTCATCGTCCAGCACTATGCGTACCCCAGGTGCTTCATCGATATAGGAACTTTCAAGGTCCATGATGCTGTCAGGGCGTCCCTGCTCAAGGTAGAACCATGACGAAAATCTGAAAGTATCACCTTTTTCGAAGTAAACCAGGTCATTGTCCAGGCTCGTCTTCGTGTGGTCCAGTCCCCCGGAAGGTGCTACGGCATAGAATCGAACAGCGCTATCTCCGTTGTGTACTCTCGAGGATGTCATATCTATACGATTATCAATGAAATCGCTTTGAAGATTTAGAATTTGCCTTCTCAATGCAACATATTCATCAACTGTGGGTGCTGCCGGGCTTTGTAGTGTCATGGAGGTCCAGTTTGCCGGAGCGGGTCCTATTAGGTCAGTAATAGTATTAATGTTCTCGAAATCCTCAACATAGCCGTTGCGTGATGGCACATAGCCATAGCCATTGACCAGCCGAAAGTGGTTGCCGGAATTTGTGGAATAGTTATTGGTAACAAAGTAAGGATCGTAGTAGGAAAATAGCGGTTCCCTTGACTGATCAATGACTTGGTAGACCCATCCTTCTTCGACTTCATAAACCAACCCCTGGTACTCCACCCGGGTCACTGTGCTGTCAGTGTAGATGCCGTCAGCGTGAGCAGTGGCGATCGGAATCGAAAAGAGCAAAGCTATCCAAACAGCATGCGCCCGCAACAAATTTCGTATTTCTGAAGCCAAAAAGACCATGCGCAAGATACCTGTTCGCGAAATGTGAGTGAGTTAACTCAGTTTACGGACAGATAGCGGTATTCCTTACGGACTGGTTCACACTTTCAGGGGGGGAAGTGCGCTTTTCCAGGCTGGAATACGAATAGTGAGAACGAGTTAACAAAAGCCGTTAACCCATTTAGTTCGATAAGGAAGCTAGGGTGTGGTTTTTACTGAAATACTATCAGCGTACAGAACTGTTTCCGTGTTCCTGGGACTCGCAGTTATACCGACTTGTAAGCTGTTGTAAATGGCATCATGCAATATCATCGTGCGGCCGGTCTGATCGATCAGTTTCTCGTCATTCATCCATAATTCCACTCGACCGTTTTCGGAATCTGCAAGCAGCAGGTGGAGATCGACTTTAACCCATTCACCTGTTGGGAAGACGAAGTCCCTTCCCAGATTCATTGTAAAAACAGGTTTCATAGCGAACTTTAGTTCTACGAAAGGCCGCATACCTCCATCGAACATCAGCCGAATACCGGGTGCTTCCACCATGTAGTCGCTCTCAAAGTCTACCAGGCTGATTAAACGACCCGATTCGAGGAAAAACCAGCCACTGAACTCAACCTGGTCACCGTTCTTAAGATAAAAAAGTTCGTTGTCGATACTGGTTTTGGTAATGGACATTCGACGGGAAGGTTCTGTCGCATAGAACCTTAAAGACTTCGAACCGTCCACCTGCCGATTGGTAACAACATCGATTCGATTATCAGCAAAATCGACTTGCCGATTCAATATGCGGCTTCTCAGGCGCACATAATCAGCCACCGTCGGGGATGCAGGACTTTGAATGGTCATTGAAGTCCAACTGGTGGGGGGGGGCTTGATCAGATCATGAATATCTTCAGCGTCCTCAAATGAGTCGGCCAGACTACGATGCACGACGGCTTCTCCGTAGCCGGGAACTATTCTATAAACGACACCGCCACTTTGTCGATAATTCTCACGCACAAAATTAGCATCGTAGAATTCGTCAACCGGTGTGCGCTGCGTGCCGACTACATCATAAACAGTCCCATCTACTAGCTCTCGTACCTGACCTTGAAATTCGACTCGAGTGGCGTTTCCTATTGTCCTGATGGTTCCTTGATTCTGGGGAGCGTTGAGTACATCGGCTATAATAGTTGCATCACCGGATTGAGCAGGACCATCCGAGTTGCCACCGTTACTGCATCCCGTCAGAAGCACGGTTGTAATCAAAAAGACCCGCAATATTAGGCTTCGTTTCATTAAGGATTTCAACGTGCCTCCTGCTAAGAATTCGAATTTGCAGCCCGGACCTTCCCGGACTGTTGCTGGTAACTATGCATACAGGGCTTACAGGCTCATACGCTCAGTAGCCAACTGGATGTTGGCAATCATAGCCATTTCTCGATGCGATTGGCAAGCCAAAGAACCACGTTGAGATTACATGATAGTTGACGATCCCAATTGTGTTCTTTGACCCTTTCCTCTAATCATTGGTGCCTCTATTATGAACTCACAGTATGAACTCACAGTATGAACTCACAGGCCAACAACCTTTATTGGCTCAGATTCAAATAGGGTTGCAGGTTTTTGTTGCATTTAATCTACGGAACTAGTATCGCATGACCTTACCCAATCCTCTGAAGGTGTTGTTTTTTATTCCAAATCTCAATGGAGGTGGGGCTGAACGAATTGTTTTGACTTACTTATGCAATCTCGACAGGAAGCTATTCAAACCGGTACTTGTGCTCTGCGAAAAGAAAGGAGTGTATCTTGATTCAATTCCCCCTGATGTAGAAGTCTACTCTTTGGAGCGACGCTCCCGGTTCAGTTTTCCTCTTTTGATTTTTAGATTCAGCAAACTAGTCACGAAACTACGCCCCCATTTCATCGTCAGCTTTCTCTGGTATGCAGATGTTATTCAGCTACTTGCCAGAAAGCACGGAGGTCCAATTACAATAGCCAGTATTCATACAGTCCCCGATGCAATACAGCTTGAGCGTTATGGGTATCTAAAGACATGGATGACGAAACGTATTTACGCGCGCTCAGATTACATTTTCACGGTTTCACAAGCTGTCGCTGATAGAATTTCTACCTATATGCGGGGTGGCAATGACGGAAACATATCGGTTCAGTACAACCCCTTTCCGCTGGAAGAGATACGTAAGAAAGCGAATGAAATTGACGTAAAGTGGCCAGTTGTTCCAGGCTGTCGTCTGATTTCGGTGGGCCGACTCGAGTACATTAAGGGCTTCGATCTGTTGATTGAGGCAGCGAGTGAATTGCCATCGGAGCTTGATTGGCACCTCAAGATTTTGGGTACAGGTTCACTCGAAGCGGATCTATTAGAACTATGTAATATGCTCGGGCTTCAAGACCGTATTAGTTTCGAAGGCTTTGTTGAGAATCCTTACGGGTATGTATCCAGCGCTGATGTCCTGGTCCTATCTTCACGTTTTGAAGCATTCCCGAGCGTATTAGTAGAAGCATTGGCCCTTGGGACATGCGTAGTTGCATTTGACTGTCCAAGCGGCCCTGGTGAAATTATCAACCACAATTTCAATGGTATTCTCGTTGAACCTGGCGATCCTTATAAGCTGGCAAGCGCGATTCAGTCGTTGCTGGAGCATCAATCAGACAGGGAGTCGCTTTCAAGCCATGGACCTGAGACTGTAAGCCACATGGAATCCCAGACAGTGATGGAATCATTTCAAAAGCGACTGATTTCCGTGTTTCAGGAAAGATCTGATCACAATTTCCAATAACTTGTGAATTGAGCCTGAAAGGCAACCAGCGGACGAGAGTGTTGCTATTTTTTCTTTGTTCTTCGGGCGTTTTGAGTTTTATACCGCAAATGCGCAGGCTCGCCGTGGTTTTCTCCCAAAAATAGAACGTTTCATGGCACCAGTGGGTAGACCGACGACTGTGGCGGGTAACAGAATCCCCACTCGGCGCAGCCCTGGTACTGGATTATCAGGCTGGTTCCGGCCGGCAAAGTTGATTCAGATGCAGTCAAAGTGGCGGTCACACCGTCATAGTAAACCTCCACGTCACCAAAAAACTGATCATTCTTGGCGACGCCGTCAGGCAGCACAAATTCAGGGGATTGGCCTCCTTCGCTGTCTGGCGATTGCAGGGCGAAGCCGAACTGATGTCGGTAAAGGTAATGATCCGGAGCAATTTGCCAGGTCACGGTCAGTGTGTCGGTATCGACAATGCTGACGAAGTAGGGAAAGGCCTGATCCATTGGAAGTGGACGGGGTCGGTCACTGCCGCCAAGGGAATTTCCTGCCCCACCTGGAAACAATTGGCCATTAGCCTGGGAACCCAGTAACAGGGTGAATGCAAAAATCAGTGTTGTGTTGCGAAGCTGTTCGATCATATCAATTCCGACCGGTCTGCTGGCAGGTTTATGACACTCAGTCGGTCAGGCGCTCAAAAACCAGGCAGGCATTGGTTCCGCCAAACCCGAAGCTATTGGACATAATGCAATCCAGCTTTACGTCATCCTGTCTTGTCAGGGCGATGGGCAGCCCCTCTGCCGCTGGATCCAGATTATCGATATTGGCTGACGCGGCAATAAAACCGGCCTCCATCATCAACAGGCTGTAGATTGCCTCGTGGGCCCCTGCAGCTCCAAGTGAGTGACCACTTAGTGACTTGGTAGAATTGATGGTGGGGGCGCTGTCGCCAAAAACTTCGCGGATTGCATTTAATTCTGCCACATCGCCGGCCGGGGTGCTGGTGCCGTGGGTGTTGAGGTAGTCGACCGGTCGGTTGGCAGTAGAAAGCGCCATTTTCATGGCCCTCTTGCCGCCTTCACCAGAAGGCGCCACCATGTCATAACCGTCCGAAGTGGCACCGTAGCCCGTGATTTCTGCGTAGATTTTCGCACCTCTGGCTCTGGCGTGTTCAAGTTCTTCCACTACGAGTACGGCCCCGCCACCTGCGATGACGAACCCGTCCCGGTCGCGATCAAAGGCCCGCGACGCCTTCTCGGGGGTATCGTTGTACTTGGTGGACATGGCGCCCATGGCGTCGAACATATGGGACAGAGTCCAATGTTCTGCCTCACCACCACCGGCGAAGATCAGATCCTGCTTGCCCAGTTGGATCAGTTCCACAGCGTTACCGATGCAATGGGCGCTGGTAGCACAGGCGGACGAGATGGAGTAGTTCACGCCCTTGATACGATAAGAAGTGGCGAGGCAGGCGGAAACGGTGCTGCCCATACCACGGGTAACCCGATACGGCCCTACCCGACGCAGGCCTTTTTCTCGCATGATATCTGCCGATTCCACCTGGTCTTCGGTAGAGGAGCCGCCAGCTCCCATGATGATACCGGTGCGCTCGTTAGATACTTGCTCGTCGGACAGGTCTGCATCTTTGATGGCGTCGCCCATTGCCAGATAACCATAGGCCGCAGCATCTCCCATAAAGCGCAGCACTTTGCGATCGATGAGCTCGGAAAAATCAAGGTCGATGGAACCGGAGACTTGCGAGCGCATGCCTATGTCATGGTATTCCTGGTTGAAACGAATGCCGCTCTTTCCTTCTCTGAGGGAACGGGTAACTGATTCCTTGTCGTTTCCCAGGCAGGAAACGATCCCGAGGCCGGTGACTACTGCGCGTCGCATAACTGTTCCCTCAATCGTGTCACAACTGTCTCACTCAAATTTCTGATCTGGGCGAAACAGGCCAACTTTAAGACCTTTGGCCCGGTAGATAATTTTTCCGTCTACTGCCACGGTACCGTCTGCTATACCCATCACCAACTTGCGTTCTATAACCCGGCTCATGGAAATATCATAAACCACTTTATGCGAGTCAGGCAGGATTTCGCCAGTAAACTTGACCTCTCCCGAGCCCAGTGCCCGTCCCTTGCCAAGGTTGCCGCGCCAGCCCAGGTAAAACCCTACCAATTGCCACATGGCATCGAGACCCAGGCAGCCTGGCATTACCGGATCGCCCGGGAAGTGACATTTAAAGAACCACATATCCGGATTGATATCCAGCTCGGCAACAATTCTGCCTCTGCCGAACTCGCCACCGTCTGAATTGATTTCGACGATGCGGTCCAGCATCAACATATTGTCGATAGGGAGTTTTGCGTTGCCTGGTCCGAACAGATGGCCATAGCCACATGCAACCAGTTCATCTTTTTCGTAGGCGCTTTGTGGAACAAAGTCTGGATTTTTCTCAGCCATTTATCTGGCCCACTCCCCGGCGATGGCCGCTGGAATTTTAAAAGTGTGCGATATTAGCGGAATAGGCGTCATTTGGCGACCGGTTTCTGCCCCGCCCTGGTGTCAGTCCGGCGTAACTGCAGTAATGCTTCAGAGCTGATTATAAGCAAATTGGCAATTCCATTAATGGACTTTTTGCGTAATTCTTGCGGGTGATCAAAGAATCCCTTGATCCTGACAATTGATTGGAGGCATGAATTGCGACCAGCAGATGTATCATGAAGTTTGCTACACTTGCGCCGCTACAGAAGGTAGCGGTTGCTAGGCAAATTTTTCTAGCGAAACTCGGTAATTTATAAGTGAAGCCATGATAGTTCCTGTAATTCTTGCTGGTGGTGTAGGGTCACGTTTGTGGCCACAGTCCAGGGCGCTGCTGCCTAAGCAGTTCATTCAATTTCCCGGTCAGGACGGTTCACTGTTCCAGAATACTTTGTCCCGCCTTAGCGGGCTGAATGCGCTCGGTGCGCCGGTGGTGATCTGCAACAACGATCACCGATTTCTGGTAGCGGAACAATTACGACAGCTGGACATACATGAAAGTGCCATTCTGCTGGAGCCGGTGGGTCGCAACACGGCGCCTGCGGTGGCCATGGCTGCGTTGCAGGCGTCACAGACTGGCAACGATCCGGTGCTGCTGGTATTACCTGCAGACCATATGGTTCTTGATCACCAGGCTTTGCATCAAGCCATAAGTGTGGGTGGCCAGTTGGCTGAAGCAGGCCGCCTGGTTACATTTGGGATAGTGCCAGGTGCCCCAGAAACAGGCTACGGTTATATAAGAAAAGGTACGCAGCTGGATAACAACACTGCCTTTGTGGTGGAATGCTTTGTTGAGAAACCCGACCTGGATACTGCCAGATCTTATCTTGAGAGTGGTGATTATCTGTGGAACAGCGGGATGTTCATGTTCCGGTCTTCAGTATTTCTGCGCGAACTGGAAAAGTTCGAGCCGCAAATGCTGGGCTGTTGTAAACAGGCATTTGATGCTCTCGATAACGGACAGGATTACCTCAACATTCCCAACGACCTGTTTGCTGCCTGCCCTGCGAATTCCATCGATTATGCAGTGATGGAAAAAACGGATGACGCTGCCGTTGTCCCACTGGACGCCGACTGGAATGATCTGGGCGCCTGGACAGCAGTTTGGGAAGTAGCGGAGAAGGATGCCAGCGGCAATGCGGTCAGCGGTGATGTGCTGCTGGAACAGGTTGAAAACAGCTATATACAGGCCAATTCCAGAGTAGTTGCTGCAGTCGGAGTCAATGACACTGTCATTATCGAAACCTCTGACGCTGTACTGGTGGCCGACAAAGGCCAGGTTCAGGGGATCAAGAAGATTGTTGAGTTGCTGGAAGCAGCGGATCGCAGCGAAAGCAAGCACCACGATCTTGTCTATCGCCCCTGGGGATCCTATCGGTCGCTGGAGAATACAGATGGCTACCAGGTCAAGCATATAGTCGTGAATCCAGGTCAGTCACTTTCTTTGCAGATGCACCATCACAGGTCAGAGCATTGGACCATAGTCCAGGGTGAGGCATTGGTGACTCGTGACGACGAGGTGCACCGGCTGCAGGTCAATGAGTCGATCTTCCTGCCGCTAGGGTGTCGGCATCGGTTGGAAAATCCGGGACAGGAAGTGGTTGAGCTGATAGAGGTACAAGTAGGTGATTACCTGGGAGAAGACGACATAGTGCGCTTTGAAGACGTCTATGGAAGAATCGAGAAGTAAGCTTCGAGTGGTTCAATAACCTGCATTGTGGCGCACCAGCCAGTGCTCCTGCAGCCCATTCTGGCGCAGTCAAACTCTTGTCAGGAACTTATGGCAAGCTATTTGCGTAAGAAAAGAAGCATAGAAAGAAATATAGAAAGAAATATTGAAAGAAACATAGAAAGAAACATAGAAAGAAACAAAGACAGAAAGATTGGTAGAGATTGATAGTGGGTGGGTAAACACAAAATGGCAATTCATTATTTTCAGAATTCCCGTAAGGAGGGCAAGTAACAATGGCGCAGATCAGAAAATGTCTGTTCCCGGCAGCTGGCTATGGAACAAGGTTTTTGCCAGTTACCAAGTCGATGCCCAAGGAAATGCTGCCGCTGGTAGACAAACCGCTTATCCAGTATGGCGTAGAAGAAGCCATGGATGCGGGAATTCATGGAATGGCGATTGTGACCGGCCGCGGGAAGCGGGCACTGGAAGATCATTTCGATATCAATTTCGAACTGGAACAGCAGATCGCAGGGACAGGTAAGGAAGAGCTGTTGACTGAAATCAGACAGATTATTGAAACCTGTACTTTCTCTTATACCCGTCAGATCGAGATGAAAGGTCTGGGCCATGCCATTTTGACCGGCGAGACTCTGATTGGTGACCAGCCTTTCGCTGTTATCCTGGCCGACGACTACTGTGTGGCGGAAGGAGATGGCGTATTAACCCAGATGGTTAAGCTCTATGAGCGCTATCAGTGCAGTATCGTTGCTATCGAAGAGGTGCCCAAGGAAGAAACCTACAAGTACGGGGTTATCGATGGCGTGATGGAGGAAGACCGCATTTATCGGGTGAACTCAATGGTAGAGAAGCCTGATCCGGCTGATGCGCCAAGCAACCTGGCGATAATCGGACGCTACATTCTGACGCCGGACATATTCGAGCTGATTCGCACCACTCCTCCAGGGAAGAATGGTGAAATGCAGATTACCGATGCCATTATGCGTCAGGCGGAGCAGGGCAAGGTCATTGGTTACCAGTTCAAGGGTCGGCGCTTCGACTGTGGCAGCGTCGAGGGTTTTATTGAAGCCACCAATTACAACTACGAAAACCTCTATCTGAAAAGAGACTAACCAGAGACGAAAAGTATGGAGATTACCTGTTTCAAGGCCTATGACATCCGAGGTCGGATTCCCGACCAGCTGAATGAAGACATCGCCTACCGAATCGGCCGTGCTTATGCCACGTTTCTGCAACCTTCGGTTGTGGTAGTTGGCTACGACATTCGTTTGACCAGCCCGGACTTGTGTGATGCAGTGACCAAAGGGCTCACTGATTCTGGTGTCGACGTTATCAACATTGGCAAAGGTGGCACCGAAGAAGTTTACTTCGCCACGTCCCATCTCAAGGCCGACGGTGGCATCGCTGTGACGGCAAGTCATAACCCCAAAGACTACAACGGCATGAAAATGGTTCGTGAGGACTCCAAACCGATCAGTGGTGATACCGGTCTCAAGGAGATCCAGGCGATTGCCGAGTCTGGCGACTTCATGGAAGCGGTCCGGTCGGGTGAGATCACTCACCAGGACACGCGCCCTGCCTATATAGAACATCTTTTAGGGTATATTGACCTTTCGGTTATAAAGCCGCTGAAAATTGTTTGCAATGCCGGAAACGGTGGTGCCGGAATTGTCATTGATGCACTGGAAGCAAAACTGCCAGTGGAATTTATCAAGGTTCACCATGAGGCAGATGGTGGTTTCCCCAACGGCGTGCCTAATCCGCTGCTGGAAGAAAACCGACCGCCGACTATCGATGCCATCCTTGAGCACAACGCCGATCTGGGAATTGCCTGGGATGGAGATTTCGACCGCTGTTTCTTCTTCGACGAAAACGGCCGGTTTATAGAGGGATACTACATTGTTGGCCTGCTGGCCCAGGCGTTCCTGGAACATCAGCCTGGCTCCCGGGTTATTCATGATCCGCGCCTGACCTGGAATACCATTGAAATAGCCGAGAGCCACGGCGGTGTGGCAATTCAAAGTAAGACCGGACATGCGTTCATCAAAGAGCGCATGCGTGCGGAGGACGCTATTTACGGTGGTGAGATGAGTGCTCATCATTATTTCAGGGACTTTTCCTACTGTGACAGCGGCATGATTCCCTGGCTGCTGGTCATCGAGCTGATGAGTAAATCCGGCAAATCGCTATCTGAACTGGTTGATGAAAGGATGGAAGCGTTCCCGGCCAGTGGTGAGATCAACACGGAAATCAGCGATCCGCCAGCGTTGCTCCAGAAGATCGAAAGCCACTATCGGGATCAGGCCGAGTCTGTGGACCATACCGATGGGCTCAGCATGAGTCTGGGCAACTGGCGATTCAATATTCGCATGTCCAACACCGAGCCGGTGGTACGCCTGAATGTGGAATCACGGGCGGATCAGGCGCTGATGCAGGCCAAGACCAGAGAAATCCTGGATATGATGGCTGGCGACTGAAGGCTCCCAGTGTCGGTTTCATTCTTTGATATGAAGCCAGGTTCTCTGCCGCTGAATGCCTGGCCTGGCGCTGGATTCGGCGTCAGAATATCCTTTCCTTGTACCGCTAAAACGTTTTATTCTTGGAATCAGAGTACGAGGATCAAGTAATTGAAATAATCCCTGATCCGTCAGGGTGTAAACAAACAGGAGTTCTTCATGTTTGAAAAACCGATCAGCCGCAGGAAGATGTTAACCACTGGTCTTTCCGGTTTCACCGTGGTGGCCCTTTCAGGCACCAGCTTGCGCACATTGGCACAAGACTCCGCGACCACGCCTATGGATGTATACAAAGATCCGACCTGTGGCTGCTGTGCCAACTGGATCGAGCAGATGACCGAGCGGAATTTCCAGTCCACCATCCATCATCCCCGGAATCTGAATGCCATCAAGCTGGAGCATGGTTTCGTTCCCGAATTGCAGTCCTGCCACACGGCAGTTACGGCAGAAGGTTATGCTTTTGAAGGTCATGTGCCGCCCAAACTGGTAAGGCAGTTTCTGGATAACCCGCCAGCCAACGCAAAAGGTTTGACTGTACCTGGCATGCCGATGGGAAGCCCGGGTATGGAAATGGGTGGAAGTTTCCAGGCTTATGACGTGGTGCAACTGAATCGGGACGGCAGCACGCGAATCTACGCCCGTATCAGAAATGCGGCTGATCAGTATTAGTTTGCAGTTGCCTTGTGCGGGATTCCCGGGTCCGGAGTCAGCAGTGCCCGGCTCATGAGGGAACCGGATCCGGATTTCGATCCCTCGGCTCACACGCTGACCGATTCCAGTTATTTTGAGGACCTGGAAATCGGTCAGCGGTTTGTAATTCCGTCGCGTACTTTGGGCGATGCCAACTTTGCAGCATTCCAATCAGCTTCCGGCGACAATCATCCTATTCATTACGACGTGGAGTACTGCCGTCGTAAAGGTCATCCTCATATGTTGGCGCATGGCTTCCAGGTGGTCATACAGACGGCGCCGGGTGCCGGCATGTTGCCTCATGTGCTGGAAGACAGCCTGATTGGCCTGATTGAACAGAGTTCCAAATTCCTGGCGCCGGTTTATTGCGGAGACACCGTTTATCCGGCCCTGGAAATTATCGATCTGAAACCAGGCAATACCACGGGAGTCATCGTGCTGCGTTCAACGGTGCACAATCAGGACGGGATGCTGGTGTTGGAAGGTGAACAGAAGATGCTGGTAAGGAAAAGGCCAGGCTAACGGTGCAGCTGCCGGATTACGGTAATTCGAATCCGGCAATACGAATACCGAAATACAAATACGGAAATACAAATACGAGACATAGGTGAGACTATGGCCAGTCATGTCAGTCGTGATCTGCTTGAAGCCGCAGTTGATCTGATTCGCCGGTCACCGGCCGTCGAAGGCAAGATCGAGATGATTGTGAGCCGTCCTGCTGTTGGTGAACGGGAAGTGCTGCAACAAGCGGAATTGACCATCGAAAATGGACTGCTGGGAGATAGCTGGCAAGATCGCTGGTCAGGCAGCCAAGAGCATCGCCAGCGTCATCTGGATATGCAAATCAATTTGATGAATTCCCGCGTTATCGACGTGATTACTGGCGGAGATCGAAGCCTCTGGCCCCTGGCTGGCGACCAGTTTTTCGTGGACTTCGATCTCTGTGCAGATAATTTACCGGCAGGTACAAAAATACAGGTTGGCGAGGCAGTGCTGGAGGTGACGGAAGAGCCTCATTTAGGTTGCAAAAAATTCAGGGAACGCTTTGGCAAAGACGCGGTCATGTTCGTCAACTCTAACGAAACCAAATTGCTCAAATTGCGGGGCATCAACGCCAAGGTGATCTCTCCTGGTGTAGTGACCAATGGTGGTGTTATCAGCAAACTGGCTCCGTTCTAGCGCCGTAGTATTTTATTCGCCGGGGCAGTTGTTTGCGTGTAACCATGCCAATGCATTTTCAGGCTGATTCTACCATCTACTAGCTATATAGTTTCTTGATGGCGCTCATCATAATGGTTCCGTAGCCCAGCCACAGGTGCCATCACCAGTGAAAATGTCAGTCACTCTGCCAGGTCTTGCAGATGGCAACCAGGTTATTGGTGGACGCGTCAAATTCGTTGGTGGCTTCGTTGCTGGTCAGCGAGTTGAAAATCGGTGTGCTGAGTTTTTTACCCAATTCCACGCCCCACTGGTCGAATGCATTGATATCCCACAACACGCTTTGTACGTAAACCGAGTGTTCATACAAGGCGGTAAGGTAACCCAGCGTTTGGGGAGTCAGTTTATGCAGCAAAATCGTGTTGCTCGGACGATTTCCCGGGATTACCTTGTGCGGCGCTAATTCAGTTGCCGCTTCCTCGTCCATGCCGGCACTTGTCAGCTCGGCGATTGCCTGCTCCAGGGTTTTACCATCCATCAGCGCCTGGCTCTGGCTGAAGCAGTTAGCCAGCAGGTGATCCTGCTGTTCCCGGTAATCATCGCCAGGACTGGCGGCAACCGCGACAAAATCAGCCGGAACCATCCGGGTACCCTGGTGCAAAAGCTGGTGAAACGAATGTTGACCGTCTGTGCCCGGCGCTCCCCAGACTACCAGCCCAGTGTCAGTGCCGGTCGGACAGCCATCAAGCTGTACACTCTTGCCCAGGCTCTCCATGGACAGCTGCTGCAGGAAAGCCGGGAACAGTTCCAGGTTCTGGCAATAGGGGAGTACCGCGTGGCTGGTGGTGTCGAAGAAACTGCTGTACCAGATATCCAGCAGCCCCATGGTGACCGGAATGTTGTCGGATAGTGGCTCAGTACGGAAATGTTCATCGGCATGATGTGCGCCTACCAGCAATTCCCTGAAGTGGTCCATGCCGATGCTCAATGCGATGGGCAAGCCGATCCCTGACCACAGGGAATAACGGCCACCTACCCAGTCCCACATAGGGAAAATGTTTTCTTTTGCAATACCGAAAGACTCCGCCGCCTCGATATTGGTACTGACAGCAACGAAGTGTCTGGCGAGATCTCGCTCCCCGAAACCTTGGTCCAGGAACCAGCGCCTGGCAAGCATCGCATTCTGATGGGTTTCCAGGGTGGTGAATGATTTCGAGGCAACGATAAACAGCGTAGTCTCCGGGTCCAGATTGTTCAGTACTCGAATGCCCGCTGCCGGATCCACATTGGAAATGAAATGGCAGACAACGTTGCCGGTGCTGAATCCTTCCAGGGCACGCACCACCATGGCCGGGCCCAGATGCGAGCCGCCAATACCGATGTTGACAACATCCGTTATTGTCTTGCCTGTGCAGCCAACCCAATCTCCTTCATGGACTGAGCAGACAAATTCAGACATTTTTTCCCGAACGGCGGCAACTTCGTGCTCCAGACCATTGACGTGATGGCCTCGCAGAGCAATGTGCAGGGCAGGTCTGTTCTCGGTAGGATTAATGTTCTGACCGGTAAACATACTATCGATTGCGGCCGGCATTTCACACTGGTCCGCCAGGTCAAGCAGATATTGCTGTATTTCCTCAGTGATCAGGTTCTTGGAGTAGTCGAAAATCAACTCCGGCGTCTTGACAGAAAATCTGTCGAAGCGTAACGGATCCTTGTCGAACAGCTGGTGAATGGTGGTTTTCTGCTCAATCAGTGATTTGCAGGCAGCCTGAAGTTGCTGCCAGGCGGGAGTATTGGTTGCGGCGGTCATAGAAAATCCCTGACTCCTTGCGGGAGCCTTTGCAAGAGATAGTACACGAGCGCCGTAAGCTATCTTATTCAGCAGGGCTGATCAACGACGCGAACCGTCCATCGTTCCCGGAAGGCAGTATTGACTTGCTCTTTAGGGCTTGTGTACTATGCGCGCCCTGATTAGAATCTATCCCCGTGCCGCTATAGCTCAGCCGTCGGGGTTGAGAGTAGCAGCTGGCCTCAGTCAGCTGCGGTCGAAGAGTCACCGAACGCTCTTGCTACTTAAGTTTGGATCAGTGCCGCTATAGCTCAGCCGTTTGAGTTGAGAGTAGCAGCTGGC
>Ga0070727_10000261_pt1 | contig 74019 bp, 70 predicted proteins | sample tdAd472_FD_66722 | JGI IMG/M metagenome (GOLD analysis project Ga0070727, IMG submission 66722) | Marine sediment microbial communities from the Atlantic coast under amendment with organic carbon and nitrate - tdAd47.2 | ecosystem: Environmental > Aquatic > Marine > Coastal > Sediment | place... | reverse complement strand
AAATATTCGATCGCCCCCGGTTCTTTGCGTGTTGCTTCTGCCAAGGATTCCAATGTGGCTTTAAGTATCTTTCGATCGGTCATCGCAGTTAAGGCTTCTGTTCAACAATGATTGCCACAATCTCAGTCGTGCCGCTGTTCGTCACTTGATGAGACCATGCCTTGTGCCACATGACATGGCCGTCAGGGATTTCAGCCTCAATTAACTTACCGTTGGTTTCGGCAATGGTTAATTTACCTCCATGCTCAAAATAGACAGTCTCGTTGTGATGGCGGTGCATTACATCGGACTCACCAGGTTTCAAGACCATTTTGAGAACCAGCACGTGTTCATTATCAAGAAGCACTTGATAATGGCTGGGTGAAACAATATGCGCAGCTTGATACTCGCCAGCCATAACACCTGATGACAGAAGAAAGATTGGGGCGATACAAAGCGCTATTTTTGTAAAAACTTTTTTCATGGGCATCCTCACTTAAGCTGTTGTGGCAGGGGGTAGCCCACCCCCTATTACTTGATTTCTCTTTGTTCCGATTAGAAGGTACGAGTGAGCTTCTGATTAACAAACTCCGTAATATTGAACGGGTTAATAGATTGTAAGGCCATGCTCTACCTTCCTTTTCTATTGTTAATAGTGGCTTCGTTCGGGGTTAGAAGTTCTCATCAAGGTGAGTCATGAAACGTTCGAAATCACGCCCAACATCAGCATTTTTCATCACGTCATAGCAGGCAAAGGTGGGCAGTGGCTCCATGCCGAAAAACCTGAAGTTCATGTGCATAGGGAACCAAAGGTCATCGACGCTCTTGCCTTGAAACAAGTACTCATTTTCATCATTGAATGATTCTTCAGGCGCATTGAAAGTCAGTGAAAGCATGTATTTTTTGCCCGTCAGTGTGCCGCCTGCACCGTAATTCTCTTTAGGCGTATCATGATGTCGACCATCACCATTACACAAAGCACCGCCCATACCTGCGGTATAAACTTCGTCCATGTACTTCTTGAATGTCCAAGGCACCATCATCCAGTTTGTAGGGGATTGTAGTAAGACCACATCTGCCCACTGGTGATTTTCAAGCTCGGCTTCCACCTCCCAGCCATCGTCAATATTGACGATACGTGTCGAATGACCTTTGGCCGTGAGAAGTTCATCGGCCATTTGAACCAAGCTTCCGTTTAAGCGACCTTCGGAAAAGGGGTACTTATGGTGTGCGTTGATAATAAGAATGTTGCTCATGGTTAACCCTCTGATGTTTGTGTAATTTTTATAAACTACCTACCTCAAGTATACTATGGTAACCTAGATGCTATGTTCAATTAGTATACTTTTGGTAACCTAGATTAAAGGAGAGGGTAACTTGGAAAGTTACGTAAAAACAGATAGTTATGGAAGAAAAAAAGTTTTCAATGCCTGCATGGAGCCTTGCGCGATCGAAAAAGGCATGCGGTTGATAGGTGGGAAGTGGACAGGGTCAATCATCTATCATCTAAAAGATGAGCCTGTTCGCTTTAATGACCTGACTAGAATGCTCGGCGGAGCAAGTAAGAAAATGATCGACCAGAGATTAAAGGAGCTTGAGTCTCGCGGCATGGTTATTCGTAAAGTGATTAATGACCGGCCTGTTGCGGTTACCTATGAACTTACCGAATTTGGTCGATCCGCGCTGGGTATTCTGGAACAGCTAAGGGAATGGTCTGAAGCGAATGATCTCGACTAAGGTCTACTTTGCGCAAATAACGCCCTTTCAGGGTCGTAATTAACCATTAGCTTAAGGTTTCCGACTTTAGACGTAGCACTCTTAATTTTTTAGCTGGTCTTCAGAAGTGGACAATGGCATGGGATTTGGCATGACTATGGCGGTGATATGGTAACAAAAGAGGATCTAATCAAGTTTTTTCAACAAGAGTTCCCCAGGCAGATTTTATTATCGAGGCTATTAGTAACAAGTCTGCGACTATTAGAAAAAAATAAACCATGAGCACTTAAGGCCTGGGGGAACCGTATCAGGGCCGGTATTAATGGAAATGGCAGACGCAGCTTTATACGTGGCAGTGCTAAGTGAAATTGGGTTAGTTGCTCTAGCTGTTACCACGAATTTGAATATCAATTTCTTGCGCAAGCCTTCATCCAACAAAGATATACTGGCAAGATACAAATTGATTAAAGTTGGTAAATCATTAGCGGTTGGAGAAGTATCTATCTATTCTGATGGTGTTTCTGAACCCGTTGCACATGCAACTGGAACCTATGCGATACCATCCACAGGAAAACCCTAACAAGGTCAGATGTCCGCTATCAGCTCAATAGCAGGCTTCTTCCAAGTTATTGAAGGAGGCCTGCTATTGTGCGAATCGAGATGCAGAGTAACCTATTCCTCAACTTTAAAGTCGATGTTCAGGCAAGGCCTAGCTTCTCAAGCCCGACTGCCAGAGACTTAGTTTCAATCATAAAGAGTTCACGATAGTCACCACGCAACTCCCAAGAACCCGTAAAGCCGGTCGGCACGATAAAACTATCGCCGGCATTAAACTCCTGGGCTTTACCGTCGGCGTCAGTGAGTACGGCGGTACCTGACAACAGATGCACATACTCATCAAAGGGGTAGTCTTTAAAGTTCAGGGTTCCGGGATCGCTTTGATAAACATACATGGTAAATTCGCCGACGAATACTTCGTAAGCTCCATGCTTGTGGCTGTCATTACGAATATTGCTGGGCCAAGGCTCCATGGCCTCCACAGCAACACTCTTCATTTCAGCAATATCTATTCGTTTTGGGGTTGGGGTTTCTGTAGTCACGTGTCTCCTCCTGGTAACTTAAAATACTGGGTTGGGTTGAGTTCTATTTTGTTTGATTTCTTCTGTGAATTGACGACGTTTGTTCATGCTTCCTCCCGTGGTTCGTTTTTACCATGCGGAGTTTCTAGAGTCATGGGGCAATTCAGAATTCAAAGATTAAAGTTGCTTTATATTCAACTAAATCTGATGCCTATTAGAGAATTGGTAGCGATTCAGACACCTTCAATAATTTCTCACGTATCCAAAGGTGCAATGGGTCCTGTGAAGATCTTTGGTGCCAAACAGCGATCACCTCAAAACCGGGTAAGTCCCTGTCTAGGTTAATGGCCCTTAATTTTGCGTCCGGCAATAACCTTGAAGGAATGAAGCCACAGAGATCGCTCTCAGCAATGCACGCTTTTGCAGCCGTAAAGGTGGGTACCGATATAACCACATTACGGGGGTGCCCCTGCTGCTCAAACCACTGGTTTGCGGCACCACTGAAATCCCCTCTTGAGGGCGAAACTACCACTTGAGGAATTTGTGCTATTTGAGCCACGCTCATCTTGTCTTCAACGACTGTATTTTGTGCGGAGGCAACACACACATAACGCTCAGGGTACAGGGTTAGTGAAGGGTAGGTCTCGGGTACAAAGTTAGGATTACTGATGACCAGATCCACTTCTGCAGTTAAGAGTGCCGTAGCAAGTTGATCCAGGTCCAGCTTCTTAACCGCTAATTTCACCCCAGGTGCTTCACGCCTAAGAAGCTTGATCAAATGCGGCAGAATGACTTTTTGTTCTAAATCAGTAGAACTTAGTGTAAAGGTTCTGACCACCGTTCCGGGGTCAAAGGCTTCTGGTGCCAGCAAGTTCTCGACGGCCTGGAGAATATGTTCAACTTTCGGCTGCAATGACTCTGCATACGGTGTTGGGATCACCCCATTGCTGGTTCTGATAAATAAACGATCATTCAGGGTATCCCGTAGTTTTTTAAGTTGATCACTCACTGCTTGTTGGGTCACACCCAACTGGTCAGCGACTCTGGATACGTTTCTCTCCTGTAACAGCCCCTGCAAGATGCGAAGTTGTCGAAGGTCAATCCGATTCAAAAGTTTCACTTGTATCACCCACATAGAAATCTTGTTATTAATTGTATCTTGGGTCTCCTAGAATTGCACTCAGTAATAGATAACGCCTAGCGTTAGAGCAGTGAATCTTGGAGTGCTTATGTTTACCGTGAATTATGTGAATCCCGGCATTGATTTGGTGTATGACCAAAGACACCTGGGGCCTGGTCGCCAACAATTAATTGATTCCATTGATCAGAAGATCGTTGATATCGAGGATGGGCGACTCAGTACTAAAAATTTTTCGCTAGCTGAAACTGGTTTCGAATTTTCAAAGATCGATTTTGAGTTTGATGAGTTTGAGGATGACCTGAAGGTGCAGCATGAATTATTTCCTTTGGTCACTCACTGGCTGAAGACACACTTAGGTGCTTCTGATCTGCTTATCTTTGATCACACATACAGGTCAAATAGTCGCGCAGTACAGTCTGTTCATAACCGTGCTCCGGTCAAGACCGTGCATAATGATTACACCGCTAAATCAGCAGAGTTTCGTTTGCACGAAGAAACACGCTTTCGTCCTGATCTGAGAAACAAACCCTATCAGTTTATTAATCTCTGGATGCCTGTTCATCACAAGGTCGAAGAGTCTCCGTTGGCTATGGTGGACTTAAACACTGTATTTGGCACGGATTACCACCAGATGAAGTTAATTTATCCGGATCGCATAGGTGAATTGGCTGCCATTTCCTATAACCCTCAACACAAATGGTACTACTTTTCCGAAATGGCACCAGGCGAAGTACTGCTGTTGAAAGTCTTCGACAGCCAGGTGGCTGGTGACATTTATGGGGTTCCACACTCAGCAGTTGATGCTGTTGAAAATAAAAGCTCAAGTAAGCCTAGAAATAGTATAGAGATACGAACGATTGCGTTTTTTGAGTAGCACTAACGGTGAATTTTACAGAGTCTTAAAAGCCTTGGGTAAAGAACTGATTGTTTAAGAGGTCGAGGTTTCAGAAAAGCGATTCAAAAACATAGTAAAAGAAGCTCAGCAAGTTATCGGGTCTGAACTTCACTAGCGTTTCAGAAATAGGAGGTTGAATTAAATCATGGGGGCAGGTCAATTTCGATAGCCTACCCGTCGAGTTGTCATCCTATTTATCGAATTAAGCCTTAATCAAAAAGAGGATGTTGTTATGGAAGGTAAAGCAATATTTGTTAATGCAGGAGGAGGTTTTGAGTCCGAGGATGTTGTTATGGAAGGTAAAGCAATATTTGTTAATGCAGGAGGAGGTTTTGAGTCCGTTGAGTAGCCTAGAAACAAAAGCGCCTGGGGCCAACGAAATTACTGTCAGACTTCATGCTAATTCACTTAACTATCACGACTATGCTGTCGTCAAGGGAATGTGGGCACCGAAAGAGAAAAGGGTTCCTATGGCCGATGGTGCAGGGGAGGTGGTTGAGATTGGCGAAAACGTAACTGACTTTGAAGTAGGGGATCATGTGGTAAGCACATTTTTCCCGACGTGGACTAGTGTACGCAATTTTTTTAGGACTTAAAGTGTCGTATTGACCCCGGCTACTGTTAACGGGGTATGCCTGAGTCAACAGGCCGCTGCTTCTGCAGATGCTTTTCGATTTTGCGCTGATTTCAACATTCGTCCGGGAGGAAAACATAGCATGAGGGCCGCATACCAATGGAGATAGAAACCGTATCAACCGACCACAATGATCCCGGGGCAACTGCCGTTATTACGCATCGCGTCTGTGCAGAACAGCAGTCTGCCTATGAAGCGTGGCTCAGAGAAATTACACCTCTGTGCAAAGCTTACCCCGGCCATCTGGATTTGCAAATCATCCGCCCGATCCATGGGATCACCTCCACCTATACAGTGGTAATCCGCTTTGATACCAAAGCGCACCTGCAGGTGTGGATGGACTCGGTGGATCGCGAGCGATTGATTGCCCAGGTGCAACCGCTGCTCATCGAAGGAGATGATTTCTTTCTCAGCAGCGGACTGGATTTCTGGTTTACACCGGCAGGAGCCAAAGCTCAATTGCCGACCCGCTGGAAACAGTTTCTTGCGACCTGGTCGGTAATCTACCCTCTGGTACTTGGTATGCCGCTGTTGATACTTCCAATACTGCGACTGCTGGGTTTACCCGAAGATCGCTTTCTCGATACGCTGTTCATAACGGGAGCGACAGTACTGCTCATGGTCTACGCCATCATGCCCAATTACACCAGGCTTATCCGGCGCTGGCTGTTTGACTGAAACAGGCCGCAATCTCTCATCGATCCGCGCCCGGCCACGCAGGCGGCGCTGCAACTGCCCAAACCCAGGCCTTCGGTGTTTGGCGAGGGTGACACTGAAGCCGCCGCCGCAAACGCTGCCAATTACAAGGAGTGACCCCATGACCGACCAATCCCAACCCATCCGCGTCGATATCGTCTCAGACGTTGTCTGCCCGTGGTGCGTCATTGGCTATCACCAACTGGCCCGCGCCGTGCAGGAGACGGGAATTGACGTCGAAATCCACTGGCACCCGTTCGAGCTGAACCCGAACATGGTTCAAGAAGGTGAGAACCTGCGCGAGCATCTGGCCGCAAAGTACGGCACCACGCCCGAAGGGTCCCGCAAGGCCCGCGCGCGTCTGACCGAGATGGGGGCCGAGCTTGGCTTCACCTTCAACTACGCCGACGTTATGCGCATGTATAACACCTTCCACGCCCATCAGTTGATCGACTGGGGCGAGGAACAGGGCAAGGCGCATGAGGCCGAACTGGCGCTGTTCACCGCCTTTTTCACCCGGCGCGAGAATGTGGCGGATACCGACGTGTTGGTCGAGGTCGCGGGTCAGATCGGGCTGGATCGTGACGCCGCCCGCGCCATGCTGGACAGTGGCGAGCACGCGGAAAAGGTTCGCGAGAAAGAGCAGTTCTGGACCAGCCGCGGCGTTCAGGGCGTGCCCGCGATGATCTTTGAGCGTCAGCACCTTGTCACCGGCGCGCAGGGCGAAGAGAATTATGGCAATATCCTAAAGCAACTGAAATCCGCACAGGCCGTATGACGGAGGAAGCATGATCGCCGAGTTTGATATCCGCCGCGAAGAAGGCGACAGCAAGGGCCGCTATGTGGTGCAGGTCGATGGCCACGAGGCCGAGATGACCTTTTCGTGTCTTGGCGAGTCGACCATCATCATTGACCACACAGGCGTGCCGGACGCGCTGAGGGGGCGCAGTGTAGGCCGCGCGCTGGTGCAGCGCGGGGTCGAGAATGCGCGGGCCGAGGGGTGCAAGATCGTACCGCTCTGCCCCTTCGCCAGAGCTCAGATCGCGCGCCACCCCGAGTGGCAGGAAGTGCTGTAGCTGCACTGGCCCTGTGGACGACTCAAACAGAAGGAGCGGCTCGTGAATCTGGATAATATCAAGGCACTGACCTTTGACACCGGCGGCACCGTGCTGGACTGGCACAGCGGTTTCCGTGATGCCTTTGCAGCGTCGGGGCAGCGTCACGGGATCAGTCGCGACTGGGCCGCGCTGGCAAACGACCTGCGCCGACGCACGATGCAGGCAATGCTCAATCTGGGTGAAAACGGCACGCCGGAATACAATTTCGACGACGCGCATCGATTTTGCCTGGATGCCCTGTTGGAGAAGGAAGGGCTGGGCGTCTTCGACGCGCAAGACCGCCGAGCGATCTCCTGGGATGCACCGCATGGCTTTGCTGCCTGGCCCGACGTGCAGCCCGGATTGGCGGCACTGCGCGAGCGGTTCATTGTAACCACGTTCACGCTGCTGTCCTATCGGCTGATCATCGACACCTCTCGCAAGAACGGGCTGGTCTGGGACGGGGTTCTGTCCTGCGAAGGGCTGGGTGTCTACAAGCTGCTGCCAGAGGCCTATCAGCGCGCTGCCGAACGCCTGCAACTGCCGCCCGAGCAATGCCTGATGGTCGCCTGCCACCCCTATGACCTTGACGCCGCCCGGCAGGTCGGATTCCACACCGCGCTGGTGCGGCGGCCACTTGAATGGGGCGACAGGCCCGCCGAGACGCCGGAACAGGGTGAAACCGGCGCCTATGAAATTGAGGTGGACAGTTTTATCGAATTGGCGTCGGCGCTGCGGGGCTAAGTAGTTTGGTGCCTTTCCGGATCATGCAGATTGAACTCCCCCGCGCGGTTGATACCGGGCCGGATCGTACCTAGGTCGCAAGTCAATCAGTCATCTGCGGAGAACCCCCATGACCACGCGACACTTTCGCCCGACAAAGACGCCATTCTGCGCGTAATTCACCTGTATATCGAGGGTCGACGCGGCAGGCCGGACAAGTTGAATCGCTATCAGTTTGTTAGATAACCCGGGGCAGTCCATTTTTACCATGCGGAGTGTCTAGAGTCATGGGGCGACTCAGTTGGTGGCAGATCAATTTGACTCTCAGTCCTAATAGCTTGCTTCTCTGTCCAAATTGTTTGATTTTGAGTCAAAGCCATATTGACTACCCAATATTTAGAGGAGGATTATTATTACTGAAGGTAAGGGGGATGGGAGGTGAATTTTAATGGCAGTAGAAAAGATTGTATTAAGCAAGCGATGCAAAAAAAGGGAGTTGTTGTTAGACAATAAACGGATTTATTCTGGCCCTGAAAATGAATTCAGTGTTTACGATACATATACTAGAGCCAAAGGGGTAAAGCTGGATGCTAACCAATTGTTATACTGTGGGATGGTTAGTGGGAAAAAAATAATGCGTTATTTTGGGCATGAAGAAGGCCGGTCTTTTTTGCCGCACGAATCCTTTGTCATTCCTGCTGGCAGAAGTGTTGAGATAGATTTTCCTGAAGCAAATGATAATAAGCCGACTACATGTTTGTCTGTTCATCTTTCCAAGGAGCGTATAAGAAAAATTTCTGAGCGTATGCAAGATTTAACAACGCTCGACGGTCTTAACTATAGTTGGGAGTATCAACCGAATATTATTCATGTTCATCACACAAGTGACACACAAGGATTGCTGGAAAAACTGGCGTCACTTTTTAACCAAAACGACCCTGATAAAGAAATTTTATTGGATTTCACTTTATCAGAATTGTGCCTCAAGTTGCTAAGAGAGCAGGGCAGGAAAGCTTTACTTGATTATTGTCATGCTTCGCCTGATGCAACAAGTATAACGGCGGCTCTACACTTTCTTGAGCAAAATTATATTGAGCCATTGGACTTAGATATGCTCTGCTCTTATTCATACCTGAGCAGAAGTAAGCTCTATAATGAGTTCAAGAAACAATTAGGATGTTCACCTGGCGCATATCATCAGCAATTGAGACTTAAGGCTGCTGCAGATGCTCTTAGGTCAGGCAAATCAGTCACGGAAGTTTGTTATGCTGTCGGTTTTAGGGATCCTAGTCATTTTTGCAGACGGTTTTTACAGTTTTTTGGGGTAACACCGAGAAATTTTCGTTTACAAAAATCTGGTTAATACTTTTAAGCTTTAATTGTTTGATCTCTTCGCCGGAAATTTTGGCTATTCGAAACATAGGGGCAGCCTTCACTTTGTTTTAGACTGCCTTCTTTTAAACAACGCATCGCATAAAGCCTATGCTCTAAATATAGTTAGGGAAATCAATCATACAAGCGGTATCCGGAATACATATAATACGTCAAATTTTCGAAATTTATCTTCCCATCTCCGCTCGCTCCAAATGAGGTTTGTATGCACCAGTGAAATGCAGTGTAGAACAAGCTCCCATTGAAAAACTTGAGTCATATTACTAGGAATATAGAACAAGAAAGATCTTCTTTTCCCAGATAACCTTTGTGAAACTCAATGCTACTTACTAAATGCCTACCGTAAGTAAAAGGAAGTAATTTAAGCAACCAAAATTCAGGTCTTTGGCATAATGTTGCGCACAATTTTTTAGGGAAAATTACGCCGCAATGAAGCTACAAAAAGTTATGCCCTGACTCACAAGAAGGACAATAAATAAGTCCACTGTATTTACGATATAAGGGCTTAAAAAATTGGGTTTGCGCGGCTTATTGCCATACTCGGATTCAGATATAGAAACCCAGCAACACCGCGTGATGACTAATTTGAGGTGTAAAGAAAAAGCTATTTGGGAAAAATAGTTGTTTAACAGCTTTGGAAGTACCTGTGAGCCTGTTCTGTTTTGAAGGAGAGACGAATGTATCAGTCTTTATATGAAGCGTATCGCGGAGAGCTGTTCGGCATTGAGTTTTTTAAAGCCTTCGCCGAACAATCAAAAAACCCTGCTGAGTGTGAAAAATGGGAATGCCTGATTGATTTAGAGCGGCATACGGCCTCCTTATTGCAAACCTGGCTGCAGAGCCATGGCCAACCCTGTACCTGGTCTGATCCTGAAATGGAGGACAAGGGAAGAGCAACGGCAGCTCCCTGGTTAGCTTTGGGATGGAATAAATTGATGGCTACCCTGGAGCCCTGGATTGAAAATTATGCCTTGAAATACCGGCAAGAGGTCACTCATGCGCCTGCAGAGCTCTACTGGGTCAGCGATATGACCGCGGCACATGAAGAGGCTATTTTGGCTTTCGTTAAGGCAGAGCGTGCAGGAGATGATGACAGCCTGAAAGCCGTCAGGGAATTTATGGCCAACTATCCTGTGGTTTCTTAACTCCTGTTCCTTGATGCTGAAAGCTAGTCACGACGATTTTGGTTTTTTTTATATATATCGATTAGACGGCAGCCAACAAAAAGTCATTTAGCGTTGGTGGACTGTAGAAACTCTAGTGAGCGAGTGACAAAAAATACTGATATTGTGAGCTAAGGTATCGGTTTTTCGGCAATTGGCCCGAACACTTTCTATGTCAAATCTTCGAAATTGACGTTCCCAGCTCTGCCTCGACTCAAAATGAGGTTTGTATGCACCAATGAAATGCCGTGTAGAGCAAGCTTCTATTAAAAAATTTGAGTCAAATTTCTTGGAATATAGAGCAAGAAATACTCTCTTTTCCCAGATAACCTCTGTGAAACTCAAATGCTACTTACCAACTAATACCTACCGTAAGTAAAAGGGAATAATTTAAGTAGCCAAAATTTGGGGCTTTGGTATTTGCATTACGTTGCTCACAATTTTTTAGGAAAAACTACGCCGCAATGAAGTCAGAAAAAGGTTATGCCCTGATTCACAATAAGGCAATAAATAAGTCCACTGCATTTACGATGAACGAGCGTAAAGATTTGAGTTTGCGCGGCTTATTGCCATACGGGGTTTCAGATATAAAAACCCAGCAACACCGTGTGATGACTAATTTACGGCGCAAAGAAAAAGATATTGAGAAATATATTTATTTAACAGCTTTGGAGGATCGAAATGAGAGGCTCTTTTACAGAACCGTGATTGATTATTTCGAAGAAATAATGCCTCTGATTTATACCCCAACTGTAGGTCAAGCCTGTAACGAGTTTGCCACAATCTTCAGTAAACCCAAGGGGTTTTATATTAACCCGGAAGATAAGGGTGAAATTGCCAAAATTCTGGACAACTGGCCTGAAAGCGATGTTCGAGTAATTGTCATTACTGATGGACAACGAATTTTAGGACTCGGTGATTTAGGTGCCAACGGGATGGGCATTGCAATTGGAAAGCTTGCGCTTTATGTATCTTGCGCTGGTATTCATCCTCATCAATGCTTGCCTGTAATGTTTGACGTTGGAACCAATAATGAAACGCTTTTAGAGAGCCCGCTTTATTTAGGATATAGACACAATCGTCTAGAAAGGAAGCAATATATTGATTTAATGAAAGAGTTTATAACTGCGGTACAAATAAAATTCCCTAAGGCGTTGATTCAATTTGAAGATTTTCATGCAACTAATGCGTTTGCTCTTCTGAATGAGTATCGCAACAAAGTGCTGTGCTTCAATGATGATATTCAGGGGACTGCCGCTGTTGTGTTAGCAGGTATTTATGCTTCGACTCGTATCACCAGAGATAAGTTTACAGATTTGCGCATTATGTTTTTAGGCGCTGGCACGGCGTCGACTGGCATCGGTGACCTTATCGTCTCAGCTTTAGTTAAGGAAGGGCTGTCTGAGACTCAAGCGCGTCGTAGATTATGGTTTTTGAATCGAAAGGGACTTGTTGTTAAAAGCCGCAATGATTTGGAAGCGCACAACCTGCCTTATGCCCACGATAACAAGCAATTAGATTTGGTTAATGCGATAAAATCCATTAAACCTCATGTGCTAATTGGGGCATCTGGCGCCCCGCAAACATTTACTCAAGAAGTTATTGAAGCCATGAGTGAATGTAACGCTCGCCCCGTGATTTTTGCATTATCAAACCCAACATCTAAAGCTGAATGCACGGCAAATCAAGCCTACATGTGGAGCAATGGAAGCGCCATATTCAGCAGTGGTAGTCCTTTCGAACCTGTCGACTATGGTGGGAGGTTGTTTCAACCAGGCCAAGGAAATAATGCTTATATTTTCCCAGGCTTAGGATTAGGTGCTTTAGCATGTGAAGCATCAACCATCAATGATGAAATGCTTCGCTCTTCCGCATTAACGCTTGCAAAGTTAGTTAGTCAGGAAAGTCTTAATTCGGGTTCGCTTTATCCTCCTTTGAGAGAAATAAGAAAAGTATCTTTGGAGATAGCATGTGCTGTAGCTAGTACAGCATATGAGCTTGGTTTAGCGCAGAATAAAAAGCCTGAAAATCTTAAAAGCCATATAGCTTCGATGATGTACGAACCTACTTACTGAGAACGGACAAAACGCTCTTTATATTCATTCGTATGCTTTAAAAAGGGTAACACTATGTCAGACGATCGAGTTGAATTTGGTAGCCTTCAAATTGCCTCCCCTCTATATCAGTTTATTACAAATGAAGTTATCCCAAATACAGGGATCAAAGAGGAAAAAGCCTGGGAGTCTCTCCAGAGAATAACCGATAGTTTCACTCCGATTGCACACCAGCTTCTAGAGAGAAGAGAAAAGTTTCAGTCTCAAATAAACAGTTGGGTAGTTCAGCATTTTGGGAAAGATTCGAGCCTTCATGATTACATACAGTATTTGATAGACATTGGGTACTTGCTCCCAGAATGCCGTGATTTTCATATTACTACGGAACAGATGGATCCAGAAGTTAGCAATATTGCGTCGCCCCAACTGGTTGTTCCTGTTAAAAATTCCCGCTATGCCTTAAATGCAGCTAATGCGCGTTGGGGTAGCTTATATGCTGCTCTTTATAGGTCTGATGTGATTATCACAAAGAAAGATGCCAAGGATCCCGACCAAGGATCTGCAAGAGAGCTCAAAGTAATTGAATTCGGTACAAATTTTCTGGATGAAACGTTCCCTCTAGAAAGCAGTACCCACCGCGAGGTGGCAGCATACTCTATCAACGATCAGGAATTGGTCTGTAAATTACAGAATGGTGGAGCCTCAGTTCTGTGTAACCGGGATCAATTTGTGGGCTATCGTGGCGAACCTGGCTCACCTTCTGGAATTTTATTAAAAAACCACGGGTTACATGTAGAAATAGTAATTGATAATGAGCAGTCGGCTAGTGCAGGAAATAGCGCGGTTGTGAAAGATATTTTGGTAGAAGCTGCGCTTACTAACATTCAGGATTTTGAAGACTCAGTTTCGGCTGTGGATGCTGAAGATAAAGTAGGGGTTTATAGTAACTGGCTTGGCTTGATGAAAGGGGATCTGTCAGAAAAGATCATTAAGAACGGTAAAGAAATCCTTCGCAGACTCGTTCCTGATCGCCAATACATATCAAAAAGTGGTCAAGAAATCTTTTTACCCAGCCGCAGCTTAATGTTTGCACGAGTTGTTGGGCTCCATATGTTTACTGATGTAGTCCTAACTGAATATGGGGAGGAAATTCCTGAGATAATTTTGGACAGTTATATGGCGACTCTTATTGCAATCCAAAACCTTGCAGGGGGTTGGGAGCACGTAAACTCTCGCCAAGGCAATATATATATTGTTGTGCCAAAATTACATGGTCCTGAAGAGGTGGCATTTGTAGTAAAGCTATTTGAACAAATCGAGGAAGCTTTAGGGCTCAAACAAAACACTATTAAGCTCGGGCTGATGAATGAGGAGCGCCGCACCTCCCTTAATCTTAAGCAATGCATCTATGAAGCCAGAAGCCGAATATTTTTTATAAACACAGGATTTCTTGACCGAACCGGGGATGAAATACATACACTCATGAAAGTAGGTCCCATGGCGGCTAAAAACACGATGAAAAATCAGCGTTGGTTCCAAGCCTATGAGGATCATAATGTAGTGACAGGATTAAAATGCGGCTTCAAGGGCAAAGCACAAATTGGCAAAGGGATGTGGACCGCACCTGATGAAATGTCCCAAATGTTAGACGAGAAAATCGTCCAGCTTCAATCCGGTGCCAATTGCGCTTGGGTTCCATCGCCGTCAGCGGCAGTATTACACGCTTTGCATTATCATCAAGTTGATGTTTCTAAGCGCCAGGAAGAGTTGATTAACGCCGAACCAATTCCAATAGAACAATTGGTGGCCCCCCCCTTGCTTGTGGATAAAGAAAATATTTCAGACAAAGACATTCAAAAAGAGCTAGATAATAATATCCAAGGAATTTTAGGGTATGTTGTTCACTGGATTACACAAGGAGTTGGCTGCTCTAAAGTCTTGGATATCAACGGAACCGCATTAATGGAGGATCGTGCCACTTTACGAATTTCCAGTCAGCATGTTGCAAACTGGTTACATCATGGTGTGTGCAATCTCCAACAAGTTGATGATAGTTTGAAGCGCATGGCAATAGTTGTCGATCAACAGAATATTCATGATCCAAATTATTACCCCATGACCAAAAATTTAAAAAATAATATTGCGTTTAAAACCGCCCGCGAGCTAATTATTAAGGGACTTGAGCAATCGAATGGTTACACAGAGGCAATACTACATAAAGGGAGAAAGTCCTTTAAACAACGGGGGTGCGAGAATAGAAATACATTAAGTCTTTTTTATGATTTGGACTCAAACTATACCCCTAGGTTTGTAAGTCATTAAAATCATGTTGGTTGGCTTTAGCCCACTCCGCTTCAGTGTCGGTTATGCTAGAAATGTTTCGGCTACAATTGCTGTTCCAATTCCCATGAAACAGCAGGTTTTTGAGTATAATCGGCAGGCATGAATCAACCCAGCCCCACTCTGGGCTGGGTTGATCATAAGGAGCAATCTCGATTTTATCGAATATCGGCCAGAAACCAAGAGCAACTCTTGTTTAGATATTCGTGCCGTTGCTACCCAATGATTTCCACGTGTCATTATCTTTGAGTTTGTCTCACTGGGAGAAACTAATTTCAATGTTTCTCTCTTAATCTCGTCGATTCATCACTTAACCATTAATCGCTCAAAGGTTAAGTATTTGGAATTATCAGTCCAAATATTTGGACTTAGATTCAAGTAACGATTTCACCTTGGTACTACGGTAAATACTAGGTCATCTGGCTTTCGGAGCAACTCCGTTATTCATTGCGATCGCAAAAATTATATAAATAGTAGTATTAAGAGGAATTATCTATGGATACGACCACTATTTTTGCAGAGCAGGTCACGAACGGTCAGCTCCTGCAAAACCTTCTCTATGCTTCCGGTACGGCTGGAGCAATTTTACTTGTAGTAGGCCTGATCTTGATTGACGTCGGTGGTATACGTCGCCGTAACGTTTTTAACGCTACCATTGAAAAGTTGGTTGGCTTCTTCATTGGTGTAACTGTGTACTACATCATTGGTTTCGCCATCTGGGCCTCTCAATACTATATCATGTACGAAGGTCCTGATTACCCAGCTTCGGTTGCCTTTATGGATTCCATAAAGGCGCTGTGGGTAGGTGGTGATATGGTGAACGCGCTGGCTCAACACGTTGACCCTGCTGTATTCCCAGGTCTGAACAACTTCCAGGTCTTTATTTTCTTCCTGGCTGTGTTCGCGGGTATCATCAACATTCTGCTGCACTTCGCGGTTTCTGAGCGTATGAAAGCCTCTGCTTTCTACGTGACCTGTGTGGTAGTGACGCTGGTTTCTTCCGTACTGGGCTGGTGGACTTGGGGTTCTGTTGGTCCTCTGACCAATGCAGGCTTCCATGACTTCTTCGGTGTCGGCTTCGTTTATATGTTCCCAGCGGGTATGGCACTGGTATTTGCTAAAGTACTGGGCGCTCGTCCTGGGATGTTTGAATCTCACCCAGATGTTATGGCTTACACTACACCTAGCCTGGGTTTGGCGACGGCTGGCATCATGCTCCTCTTCGCTGGTCTGCCATTGGTTATCCTGTCTTGTCTGTTCTTCTTCGATCCAGAAGCACTGGCCGTGAGTGTAACAATGGCTGACACCAGTGTTGGTATTGCATTTAACAATTTAGCAGCTTCTTGGGCTGGTGGTGCTATTACTGGCGCAATGATCGCTTACGCGAAGCGCAAGTACAGCTACCTGCTGCTGGGTCCTCTGGCCGGTTACGTTGCTGGTGCACCAGGTTTTGACGTGTACACACCATGGTTGGTGTTCCTGGTTTCTGCAGGTGCGCCATTCGTTGCTTACTTCGTATACGAGCTGCTGCAAAAGCTGCGCATCGACGAGCACAAGCTGATCCCTCTGTTCGGTGGTGTAGGTTCGTACGGCATGATCATGGTTGGTCTGCTGCACGCTGGTACTCCACGTGGTGGTTTCGTAGGCATGGAAGGTGCTTATGCATTCCAGCACGGTGAAATCGGCATTGGCATGCAGCTGGTTGGTGTAGCGGTATGTCTGGGTATGGGTGTCGTAACAGCCCTGATTCTGACACCAATCTTGAAAGTAACAACTGGTCTGAAAGTGTCTGATGAAGATCAGGCAAAAGGTCTGGACATGGTTAAATGGGGTATCGAGGCTGATGTCCAACCTCATCATGAGCCTAGCTATATCGACGAAAGCAACAAGGTTCAGGCTTGAGCAGGGGTTCGTGCGCGGAAGATAAGATTCCGCGCACGATATTAATAGAGCTTAAAATAATTGTTGAATAAAAGAGGAGCCGTTAAAGGCGATTAGCGATAAGTGTATTTAAACGGAAAGGTTTCAAAATTAGCCTCATTACCCCCTTATTGAGGCTAATCTTATATCTTGCCCATCGATATAAGTTATGCCAGAGAAGTGACTCTCTGGCTTTTTTTTAACGGATGATTCAGGGGGGTGCCTAATATTTGCGTAATGCGGGCTCTATCTGTAATACGCGGTTATATAGGTATTCAAAATTAAGTGTCTACACAACGCTAAGTTGTAAAACTGTTTTGTACTTTTTAAGTTATATGGAGGTATACCAGGTGCTCCGAAGTTGGGCTTCCTAGCTTGCATACTTATCAAAAAGTAATTCGGATTAGGTTCTGGGATTAATTTTTTTATATGCCTGAGGGCTTTTAAATTGTTTTCCGGGGCGGGTTATGACGCTTCTTTGTTCCTTTTCTTACTTGTAGCAATATCTAGTGAACGACATAAATGAGAAATAGCTACTTTTAGCTGGTCGATACTAAAACCACTATACCCAATAAGAATATACCTATCATATTCAGCTTCTCCCTTCATACCGCAAGCGAGGTTAGCATCCAGGCTATATACTTTAATTCCGACCTCATTGAGAGTTTCTATCACTTCATTTCTATCCCCGAGAAACGAAGGAAGACGCCAAGCAATGTGAGTGCCACCATTTTCTGCAGATATTTCGGTTTTACCGAAATACCTATTTAGCTCAGAAATAATGATTTTTTTTCTTTCCATCATTTCTTTGCGTAGTTTTAAAAGGTGAGTTTTATATAAGCCAGTTTGAAGAAATGTAGCTAATACATTTTGATCAAGCCATGAGGCCGTATTACCAAAAAAGGCATTAGCTTTTTCAACCTCTTCAACCATTTCCAGTGGAGCTACAATATACCCAATACGAACGCCGCCACCTAAAGTTGGAGAAAATGAGCTGATATAGAAAGTTCTGTTATTTGGGTCCTCACCAGCGAGAGATGTTGGTAGTAGATTGCTAAAGTGATAATCGTTAAATATATTTGCTTCAACTATGAAGGCATCGGATTCAAGAGCCCACTCAAGCAGTCTTTGCTTTCTATCTTTTGGTAACTCTCCCCCCAATGGAAATTGTCGTCCAGTTGTTACAACAGCAAAGGCTGTTTCACCAAAAGGTAATTTATCGACACGCATACCTTCTGAATCAACGTGAACATAACAACTCCTTGCTTTATAGGCCTTCAAAAGGCTTTCCCAGGCTAAGTGCCCTGGGGATTCCAAAACAACTCTACTATTAGGTCTAGTCAATACTTGTGCTATGACCGAAAAAGACTGTTGTAAACTACTAGTGATTATAATTTGTTCGGGTTTTGCTGCGATATTTCGAGATGGCCCCAAATAATTTGCTATTGCTTTTCTAAGCTTCCAGCACCCCCCGGGCGGATCGAATTGACTCATCTCGTTTCTGATAGTACGTAATATATTCGTGCTTATTTTCCGCCATGAAGACCAAGGTGTCAGATCTTTGTGTATTTCAGAATATTGGAAATCAAAAGCCGGGGATGAATCTGAAGGTAGGGGTTTACCACTTGGCTTTGTTTTACTTGTTTTGTCTCGGTTTATTTGAATATATCTTTTTTTATTTACATTAATACTATGGAACATGTGAGATGACACTAGCTCTTTGGGCAAAGTATCGCTTACAAAAGAGCCGTATGGAGGGCGTGCTTCAATGACTCCTATATCAGCTAAATTTTCATAGGCTCTTATTACGGTGTTTCGAGAAACATTTAAATGTTCACTCAACAGTCTTGTCGAAGGCAAAGCATAACCGCTGGGAATCAAACCTTCTGAAATTAAACGCAAAAGTTCTGATGTTATTTGCAAATGGAGGTTTTTTTTTGAGTCAAAATTTATCTTTAACGAAATGCACATTGAATCAGCAATAGCTTCTATCTTAGTGAGCTAATGCGTCTAAGGCATATAGCTTATATAGGTTAAAATTGTTTTTTGAGTGTTTGTTTCTCGTCGAAGTAATTCTACTTCTTGGCCAAAAACTCATTAAAATTGCACCTTGACACTAAAGATTTTAAGTCTTGATTGCTTGATTATTATTCCCGATAAATTGGATATGGTTCCATGTCTCAAAACTGATATTGATAAGTAATGAGTCGTCCTCATGTATTTTAAAATAGATCACGTCAACGAAGCCTAAAGGGACGGTTGACGTGATCTTTAAACCGATAAAACTAAAAAGAGTTAAGTTACTATCGCATAAGTCTCAATCTCCACTCGTTGCCAGCGTCTCAATGTAGATGTAATTTCAACTAAAGTACTTGCAGGTCTAACCTCACCAAAAACTTCTCTATGAGCCTTAGCAACTTCGTCTGCATCAGCCATATCTACTATATAAACGACTGTCCGTACTACGTCTTCAAAGCTTGCATCAGCGGCTTTTAGAGCATTTTGTACAATTGATAGAGCAGCGCGTGCCTGTTCATAAGCACCTTTGCTTTCATATCCGACTGGTGCGCAAGTTCCTGAAACATGTACGCTATTACCAACACGAACAGCTCTTGAGTAACCAAAGTGCTCTTCGTAAGCCCCTCCTGAAGATATTTTTTTTCTAACATTATTTGGACTAGTTGACATATATAAGCCTCCCAAACGTTTAAGCCATTTCTGCTAGGTCTTATCACTTTATTCGTTCAGGTTTTTATAAAAAGAACCAACACCCTTAATTTTATTGGTTCCATCATACGAGTCATGGCTAATAAGTTAGGTGTCTTTCAGCTGGAAAATATGTCGTAAAAAGGAGTGGAAAGAACAACAAGTGTTTTGTGGAAGAGTTCAAAATCGAAGCCGTTAAAAAAGCGACTGACAGAATCTACAGGGTTGCAGAGCTGCTCAACCGGTTGGTCATTACTCCTTTCAGTCTATATGTCTTCTGTTTGGAACTGCACCCAAAAGCTCATGATGGAATGTATTATTGAAAGCCAATGCCTAGTGATGTGGCGATTCACAATTACCCATAAAGGTGACGGTTAATAAAAGAAAAAAACAATAATCTGTTCTCGCCAGAGAAAGAAATATAACCACTTATATTGAGCGCAGCTTAGTAGATGGATCTTATAATTTAGCTTTTGATGGTTCTTTATAGTGATGAAGATTGATCAGAGTATCCAAGGCGTTTCATTCTAATAATTGATTGTTGAGAGGTGGATATGTCTCGAGATCCCAAATACGATATTCTATTTGAGCCGGTTAACATCGGTACTAAAACCGTAAAAAACCGTTTCTACCAAGTACCACACTGTATCGGTGCGGGTACTAACTACCCTGGTTTCCAAATGGCTCACCGTGGTGTCAAAGCCGAAGGCGGCTTTGGTGCTATCAATACAGAGCAATGTTCTATTCACCCAGAGTGTGATGACACACTGCGTATTACCGCCCGTATTTGGGACGAAGGTGATATGCGTAATTTGAAGGCAATGGTGGATCGAGTACACGAGTTTGGAGCTTTAGCCGGCTGTGAGCTGTTCTATGCGGGTGCTCATGGGCCAAGCTTGGAAACACGTACCATTTCTCGTGCACCTTCCCAGTACGCTTCTGAGTTCGGTACTGTTCCAGCCTGTCCTGGCTTCACTTACTCCCACGAAGCGGATAAAGATGAACTGAAACGTCTGCAGCGACAATACGCTGATGCTGCTGAGCGTGCTCGTGACACTGGCTTCGATATCGTTGATTTATATGGTGCACACGCTTATGGCCCAATGCAGTGGCTGAACCCATACTACAACCGTCGTACTGACGAATACGGTGGCAGTTTGGAAAATCGCTCTCGCTTCTGGCTAGAAACTTTGGAAGAAATCCGTAACCGCGTTGGTGACTCCGTTGCGCTGGTTACTCGTTGTGCAATCGATACTCTGTATGGCGACAAAGGTCTGGAACTGGAAGTAGAAATGCTGCGTTTCATTGAAAAAGCGTCTGATCACCTGGATATGTGGAACGTAACCATCGGTGACTTGATTGAATGGGGGGAGGATGCTGGACCTTCCCGTTTCTACTCCTCTGGCCACGAGAACGACTGGGTTAAATTCATCAAGAAACACACCAACAAGCCTGTTGTCGGTGTAGGTCGTTACACTCAAGCAGATAAGATGGTTGAAGTTGTTAAAGCTGGTATCGTTGACCTGATTGGTACAGCGCGTCCATCTATCGCGGATCCATTCCTGCCTAAGAAGATCGAAGAAGGTCGTCTGGACGATGTTCGTGTATGTCTCGGTTGTAACGTTTGTATCTCCCGCTGGGAAATGGGTGGTGTTCCATTCATCTGTACTCAAAACGCGACAGCTGCTGAAGAATACCGTCGTGGCTGGCACCCAGAGAAATTTGAGCCAGCTAAGTCTGACAAGACTGTACTGGTTGTGGGCGCAGGTCCTTCTGGTTCTGAGTGTACTCGTGTACTGCTGGAACGTGGCTACACAGTTCACTGTGTTGACACCCGTGATAAAGTTGGTGGTTACGTAAACGACGTTGCTGCACTGCCTGGTCTGGGTGAGTGGGGTTATCACCGTGACTACCGTGAAACTCAAATCACTAAGCTGCTGAAGAAGAACAAGCAAAGCCAGCTGGCTCTGAGCCAGAAGCCACTGACTGCAGACGACTGTCTTGAGTACGGTGCTGAGCGTATCGTAATCGCAACGGGTTCCAAGTGGGCAACTGACGGTGAAAACTGGATGACGCACCACCCAATTCCAGGTGTTGATACAGTTAATAACGCTAACCAAATCACGCCTGATGATGTATTCGCTGGTGCTGAAGTTGGTAAGAACGTAATTATCGTTAACTACGATCCTTACTACACTTGCCCATCTATCGCTGAGAAATACGCAGTGGCTGGTTCCAACGTGACCATCATCTCTTCTGTAGAAGTGGGGGCTTACATGCACTATACGCTGGAAGGTCCAAATCAACTTCGTCGTATGCACGAGTTAGGGATTGAGATTATAGGTGAGAGTGCTGTTACCAAAATCGAAGATAACACTGTTGAATATATCAATATCTGGTCAGAAGGTTCTAAACGTGAGTACCGGGGCCCAGGTAAGTTGCCACGTGATGAGAATAAGTCACACCAAAAGATTGAGTTCGATACTGTTATCTTGATTACTGGTCGTAAGTCCAATGACTCTCTGTACCGTGAACTGAAAGCTCGTAAAGACGAGTGGGCAGCAAACGGCGTTGAAGACGTTTGGGTTATTGGTGATGCCGAGGCTCCACGTATCATTGCTGACGCTACCTTTGACGGTCACCGTCTGGCTCGTGAGATCGAAGATGAAGATCCACAACACCAGAAGCCGTTCAAACGTGAGCAGAAAGTTTGGGGTGTTGCTTACAAACCAGGCGACAACGATGCTCTGGAGTTCCGTCTGTAAGAGGATAAGGCAGCCTATAAATTTATCTTTGTAACCTCAGTACTTTAGGGGAGTTAGGGGCCTTAGGGCCCCTTTTTTTTATCAATGAGGTAGTCAAACTATTGAGGCATGTTATCTGGCTGAAAGGTTCCTAGCAAACTTAGAGAGCAGAGATTTAGAGGCCATAAGCTAGGATTTTGAGACAATCTAAAGGGCGTATTTAGGCATATTATTTTGGTTACACATTCCAACCAAATTAGCGCAACCCCTTGGGGAGTGCGATCGAGGAGAAATATTATGTCTACAGAAACGTTAAGCCCGCAACGGGTTGATATATCTCAACTTCAAGAGGTTTCTACTGGTGAGCTTCCTCCCTGGCCAGCTGAGATTCGCAACGACACCTATAAGCATAGCGCTTATGAAGTTTTTGCTGGTGAGTTCTCTGCTTATATTTATGCCAGCGATCCAGGCACACTGAATATTGCTGATTACCCCTTTGATGAATACGTACTTGTGATGTCAGGCACATCTGTACTTACTGACTCGGCAGGTGTTTCTCAGACATTTAAAGCCGGCGACAGTTTTATGGTGCCTAAAGGTTTTACTGGTACTTGGGAACTGCAAGGCGACTACCGTGAACTGTTCATCATGGAATCCCAGTCTATGGCAGCAGGTTTTGAGAAGTTGGGATTTGCCTAATCTGTAGCAGATCTGACTCAAAGATGATCCACGTCTTTATTGTGTGTATCTATCTGACTCTTAGTGCCTAAATCTTGCCCATTTTCTTTAGTGTTGAAATCAACTGAGTAGCTAACGAACGGCCTGTTTCGCCCAGGATAAGACAGCGCTTACATATAGTTCATTTGTGCATAACGCCAGTGGACGGTACTTAGTTTTAAGCAGCCTGTTCCAATGTTATTAATGTTTGGCAGCAGGGTGAATAGTGAAGATTTTGAGTCTTGGGAAAATGGGTAAGTTTAGATTGCATATACCTAAATCTCATAGGAGATGTTAAATATGGCGCGTGACTCCAAATACGACATATTGTTCGAACCTATCAAGATCGGGCCAAAGACAAGCCCTAATCGATTTTACAAGGCACCTCACTGTACCGCTTTGGGAGTAGAAAGACCTGGTGCACAGGCTTACTTCCGTTCTACGGCAACCGAAGGTGGATGGGGTGTCGTCAACACAGAGTACTGCTCAATCCACCCTGAAAGCGATGACACTCCATATGTTAGCTCACGACTTTGGGATGATGGCGATGTTCACAACCTCGCTCTAATGTGTCAAAGGATTCACGACCATGGCGGCCTGGCCGGCGTTCAACTTTGGTACGGTTCCAAGCACGCGCTGAACTACGAAACACGTATGGCTCCACGAGGGGTTTCACAGATACCAAGCGACTATGTGTACAACCAGTCATGCCGTACTATGAGTAAGCAGGATATAAGAGAACTCCAGGGGTTTTATGTCGCCGCAGCAAAGCGCGCGCGTGCTGCAGGCTTTGACATCGTCAACGTATACGGTGGACATACTCACTCAATACCACATCAATTCCTGGAGCCTTTTTACAATAAGCGAACTGATGAGTACGGAGGCTCATTGGAGAATCGAGCCCGCTTTTGGCTTGAAACTCTGGAAATGGTGCGCGACGCCATCGGTGATGAATGCGCAATTTCGTGTCGCTTTGGTGTCGATACACTTCGAGGTGAATCGGGTATCAGCGCCGAGGAGGACGGGGTTGGTTTCATTAAGCTTGCTGACCACCTCGTTGACATTTGGGACTTCACAATAGGAAATCTCGAGTGGGGAGAGGATGCAGGGCCTTCGAGATTTTTCAAGGAAAATCATCAGCGTCCCTTTATCGAGATTGTCAAACCTCACGTTACCAAACCAGTAGTCGGTGTTGGGCGCTTCACGAGCCCTGATGTAATGGTTGAGCTCATTAAGTCTGGCCACTTGGATATGATCGGGGCTGCTAGGCCTTCAATCGCCGATCCTTTCTTACCTAGAAAAATTCAAGAGGGGCGGGTTGATGATATCCGTGAATGCATCGGATGCAACTTCTGCGTTTCTCGCTGGGCGGTCGGTGCTGCGCGTATTAGCTGCACACAAAATGCTACTGCCGGAGAGGAGTACCGTAGAGGGTGGCATCCAGAAAAGTTTTCTCAAGCAAAGAATGCAGATAAAGATGTTCTCATAGTTGGGGGCGGCCCTGCAGGTATGGAGTGTGCTCGAGTACTTGGAAACCGTGGTTTTAAACGAATTCATTTGGTTGAAGCAGATCGTGAGTTGGGTGGAATCATGCGCTGGATTCCCCGCCTTCCAGGGCTTGGTGATTGGGGACGAGTCTTTGACTATCGGAAGGTCCAGCTTGATAAGCTCAAGAATGTCACAATTGTTCCTGGCTCAAAATTAAGCGTTGATGATGTTCGGGAATATGGTGCAGACATCGTAGTTGTAGCAACTGGAGCTCACTGGGCTAAAGACGGCCTGAATAATGCAACTCATGAGCCAATTCCTGGTGCCGATGCATCTCTTGATCATTGTCTAACGCCAGAGCAGATAATGTTAGAGGGTAAGAAGCCAACGGGGCCAAAGGTAGTTATCTATGACTGTGAAGGCTATTTTATGGGCAGCACTCTCGCGGAGAAGCTGGCACGTGAAGGGCACGAAGTTACTTTAGTAACGCCTTTGCACTATGCGTCAGCATTTGCTGAGTACACCTTAGAGCACCCTCGAGTAATGCGTACACTTCATAAACTCGGAGTCAATGTTATCTCTGAGCACACCATAGATGAAATACAGCCTGGTCAAGTCAAGGGAACTCATGTTTACGACGAAGAACACAAAGTTACCTGGCAAGCAGATAGTGTAGTTCTTGTTACTTGTAGAGTTTCTGACGAGTCCCTCTTTCGAGAGCTTGAAAGTGATCCTGATGCTCTTGAGAGAGAAGGGATTGAGGCTATCTACAGAGTTGGTGATTGTGTTATTCCCCGACTTATCGCTGATGCGGTGTTCGATGGTCATCGCCTAGCAAGAGAAATTGACTCGCCGAACCCGGCTGTACCTCTTCCGTATATTCGAGAATACAGGATCCTCGGCAGAAGTGATGCCGAATACGACCAAGTGATTGGTGACAACAATGATGTTGAATCAATATCAAGTCAGGTTGACCTTTCTCTAGTAGCAGAAACGGATCAGAAGCTGAAATAAGACTTAGATGCCATCAAGTATGTAATTAAATAGGAGATATAAGATATGGCGCGTGACTCAAAGTACGATATTTTATTTGAACCAATCCAGATTGGCCCAAAAACACTTCGTAACCGTTTTTACCAAGTCCCACACTGCATTGGGGCTGGTACTGACCGCCCGGGTTTCCAGGCTGCACACCGTTCTTTGAAATGTGAAGGTGGTTGGGGTGCAGTATGCAGTAAATACTGAGTATATTTCTATTCACCCTGAGTCTGACGATTGCCCTAGAGTAGGGGCTCGTATTTGGGATGAAGGTGACGTGCGTAACTTGCGTGCAATGACTGAGGCTGTTCATAAGCACAACTCTCTGTGTGGTGTTGAATTGTGGTACGGCGGCAACCACGCTCCCTGTATGGAATCACGACAAACAGCTCGTGGACCTAGTCAGTACGCATCAGAATTCGAAACCATGACTTACTGTAAAGAAATGGATCAGGACGATATCGATATGGTTCAGCAGTTTTATGTCGACGCAGCCCTGCGCGCACGAGACGCTGGATTCGATATCATCTATGTGTATGGATCCCACTCTTTCCTGCCACTTCAGTTCCTATCTCCTTTGTACAATAAGAGGACTGATGGCTATGGAGGTTCTTTCGAAAACCGAGCTCGTTTTTGGATTGAAACATTGGAAAAAGTAAGAAAAGCGGTGGGTGATGAATGCGCAATCGCAACCCGTTTTTCTGTTGACTCTCTACACGGCCCAGAAGGGGTAGAGGTGGAAGGAGAAGGCTTAAAGTTCGTTGAACTAGCTGACCCATACGTTAACCTGTGGGACGTTAACATAGGGAATTACATCGAGTGGGGCGAGGATGCTGGACCCTCTCGATTCCACAAAACTGGCCACCAAATTCCTTGGCAGCGTTTTGTTACAGAAACCTCTAAAAATCCCGTGCTGGGTGTGGGACGTTTTACTGATCCGGAAAAAATGGCCGAAGTCATCCGATCGGGCCAGCTAGATATTATTGGTGCAGCTCGCCCTTCAATTGCGGATCCATTCCTGCCTAAGAAAATTGAAGAAGGGCGTGTTGAGGATATCCGAACCTGTATTGGTTGTAATGTTTGTATTTCTCGCTGGGAACTTGGTGGGCCTCCTCTGGTGTGCACCCAAAATGCCACAGCTGGTGAAGAATATCGTCGTGGCTGGCATCCTGAGAAATTCCCTAAAGCGGGTTCTGATGACTCTGTCCTAGTTGTTGGAGCAGGCCCTGCAGGCTCTGAGGCGACACGGGTTCTGCTTGAACGAGGCTACACAGTTCATCTGGTTGATAAAGCTGAAAAACTGGGTGGCTATGTTAATGATGTGGCAACTCTGCCTGGCCTTGCTGAGTGGGGGTATCATCGCGATTACCGTGAATTCCAGATCGATAAGTTACTCAAGAAAAAAGAGAACAGGAACTCTCAGGTAGCGCTCGGAGTTAAAGAAATGACGGCCGATGATATTCTTGATTATGGTGCGGAAAAAGTGATCATCGCTACTGGTGCCCATTGGAATACCGATGGTGGAAATGCTTTAACTAAAGGGCCAATAGAAGGTATCGATGCCAGTCTTCCTTATATCTTAACGCCTGAGCAGGTTCTCGAAGGCAAAAAGGAGATTGGTAAAAATGTAATGATTTTAAATTGCGACCCTTACTATATGGCACCAAGTTTGGCTGAAAAACTAGCCGACGAAGGTCATAAAGTTACAATCGCCAGTGGTGTTGATGTAGGCGGCTACATGCACTACACCTTAGAGCATGCAAACCTGTTCCGTAGATTCCATGAAAAAGGAGTCGATATCATTGGAGATGTGTGGGTTACTAGAGTAGAGGAAGGCCGTATTGAGTTATATAACTTCCATGGCGAAGGTTCCGAGCGGCAGTATGCTGGACCTGGTAAGTTGCCACGTAGTGAAAACACAACTCATGAATGGTACGAGTTTGATTCGCTTGTAGTTGTGACCGGGCGCTCATCAAATGTTGGACTATACAACGAGCTGAAAGCGCGTAAGGATGAGTGGGCCGATAAGGGCATCAAAGACATCTATTTGATTGGCGATGCTTGGGCACCAAAGATTATTGCCGATGCGACATTCGACGGTCACCGTATTGCACGAGAGATCGAGGAAGAGCAAGCGCAGTATCCCAAACCTTACCGACGAGAAATTAGTGTCTGGGGAACTCCTTTCCAGCCTAACGAAACAGCCTTTGAAATTTCTTATGAAGAATAATTGGGCGGATTAACGCGCTAGTTGTGTGAAATTTAGGACGGCATGATTATGCCGTCCTTTTTTTTAGATAATTCTACCGCCCATGCTGTTGTGAAGAAGCTTGGCTTGGAGCGATTGAGTGGTTGTTTGTGAATTTAACTGATCGACGCAGCACGCTATCTTTATTTAGTTCAAAGATTGAGTATTCCAAAAGATGGCTTAAGCAAGCTCTAAGACGCTGTAGTGAATCGCTCTAAGTTTGCTAGATATCACTCTGCCATAGGTGAGGTGAAAAATTTTGACTGACAAACAGGGAAGATGGGCTACGCTTATTTATTTTCTAGTGCGACAAAATCAAGGATGTTTTTGTGAAAGCTTCAATGTCGACCTGCCGGTTAGAGCAGATACAGAAATACCATAGTAGCCTTTCTGAGCTGGTAAATAACTACCAGCTTCCTCCTTTTCCAGTTCGATTCTCGAAACTATTAACACAAGAAAGTATTCATGCTTTGCTCGAATTGAGCCCTATCCACGCCATGCCTCAGAAAAACGGCGATGGGTTCACCTGTGTGGGTGGTATTCGGTTGCTGATGCTGGCTCGGACAATGCTACCTCCGGAATATGAAATTCCTATTTTGCTTTATCACGCCTCAAAAATAAGCAAAGTATTGGTGCAGAAACGCTTTCTGGTTGAACTTTATCACCAGCCAGAGTTGATGACCTTGGCGCATGGCGATACCAAAATGGCTGGCCTTATGTACCCAGATCTTGAAGAACTGGATGAGGATTTGCTGAAAGGATTACAGCTCGACACAGCTGATTTGCAAGCATATTGGGCAGGGGTCTCAAGCAGGACGGTCAAACGTGGAAAGGAATAGTTATACCGCTCCACGCTATTCAGAAAACTACAATAAACTCCTTTCATTCGTTCGCGAGCATCCTGAAGGAGGCTCAGAATTGGCGGACTCTCTGCGTGAAATTTTATGGCTCTTGAATGCTCCCGGGCACCTGCAGTTCTTTGGCTGGATGACCGAAAAATTGGAGCGGCTGCTGGGCCACCGGGATAGTTTGAAAAAAGCCTATTTTGAAAAATATTCTGGCAGGCAAAAGCTCGACATGAGTTTTCTGGATCAGCTGACGAAATGGGCTTCTTGGTATAGAAGCCACCAGCAACTGATCTGTAACCACATGGGGCAGTATTTTGAATTGGGTCCACCAGAGCCTCATGATACCAACCCCTTCAGCAAGAAAGGGATGTCGAGATACGGTCTCTATTCAGCGTTGGTCTGCATTCAGGAAGAAAAAGAGTTTCGGGATATCTGGGAGCTTTTAGCGCTCCGGTTTATTTTGACCCATGAAAAGTGTTACCGGGGCTGGAGTCTCGAAGGGTATGAAAGCTTTGGCGGTAAAGATGAGTGCCCGGATATCAAGGACAAGACTTATATCCCGTCAAAAAACCTCCGGTTGCTTTCAAACAAAGACTATGCCGCTTTTTTAAAAACCTTGGATATCGAGGCGCTTGTCGGCTCTAAATACACGTCAGTTCGTTCAGGAGGTAAAGCCAAAGGCTACTTTCATGGCCTGCTGGGTTATTTATATCGCACCGAGGCAAACATAAAGAGACGAAAGCGCGGTAAAGGGTACAAACGTACCGATATAGAAGGGCGAAAGCATGGCTTTGGTCAGGGCTATGTCGAAGTGGATTGGCGCCGTTCAGCCTTGCATGGAGAATCGACTGATGTTGATGACCCATGGATTGAGGAACGTTCAATAGAGCTGGTGGAAATCCTTCCGAATATTGATGATCTGACACCGGCTGAACTTGCCAAATACGAGTTATTTCCCCCGGAATTAGAAGAAGGCGACCAACTGACACTGGTTGAACAGGATTGTGGCGCACTCGAACGCAATGCAGGTACTGCGGCACTTGCTGCCCGAGCAAGAAATAAGCATCTGGCTACGCAAGCACAAATGTTTCGCTGGCGTTATGGCACACTGACTTTTGAGCAGTTTAAGTGGCTTGATGAAACATTAAGATCTGAATTGCCTCGCCATTATTCGGCGATTAGAAATAAGGAACAGCGCGAAAGGCTTGAAATAGTATTAATTCTTTTGGTGATGCTCTGGACTGCCTCTGACTTGAATAGGGCACTTGAACTTTCGGTTCATTTTGACGGTGATGAATCAATGACGTCACAGCTAGGGGCTTATGACTTAGGAGTACGAGCAGAAAAAAACCGATATGAATGGCGCTTTGAGTCGTTAAGACCCAAATACTTTTCCAATCCCGATTATGATGATGAGTTAACCCGCCCGAGAATTCTGTCATTTTGGTTGCCTGATGTCTCAGGGGTGGTGTACCACTGTGGCTTGTATAAAAAGCATGTCCGAACAAATACGAAAAATAAACTTTTTCCGGAAAAGGAAAAGGAATTTTTGCCGCGACTGAAAGCGTATCTTTCTGAACTGAATAAAGTCCCGATTGGTGAGGGCATAACGCTCAAAAAAATCACCGATTTTCTGTTCCATCATATTGCCGGAGAAACCGGGGATGTCACCGCTGCCGCCTATATTACGGCTAAGCCCCATCATCTGGTTAATACCAGTATTTTCTATACCACGCCTAAATTGGATTACTTAAGAAAACAATATACGCAAGCGATTGAGCCCATTCTTGAGTTATGTGATATCACTCCACCTCCCGACATTGCCGAAGCAAAAGACGAAGATACGAGTGTGGGCGCCAGGCTCTGTGTCAAGTTGGATGTTTATCGATCCGCCATACAGACAATACAGGAAGACCTGGAAGTGACAGTTAATTACTCCAGCTGGGAAGAGTTTGTTGATTTCCACAACCTGTTTACTTTTTACACTGTTCTGATGTTCGGGGTTGCCAGTGCGGCTCGAGCGATTAAAAACCCTTTAATCAAAGGAAGTGACATTGATGCTAATGGGTTTTCTACCTATAGCGATAAAGACTCCCAGACACCTTATCATTCACGCCTCATCTGGTTGCCTGAGCAGGTTCGGTTGCAGTTGCTTGAATATGAACGTCATTTGGAAGTGACCACGGATTGGCTAGCACTGAAATCTCCCGAAAAGGACCCCAAAAATGATCAGGAAATTGAAAAGCAGGCTCAAGAGCAGACAACAGGTACCGATGAAAGTGAAGTGGTCGTTGACCCTAAAAAACAGGCAAAAAGACAGTCGCCAGATGCGAGCGAAGAGAGTGTCCCCTGTTATTTTATTACAGGCCGGAATTTGTCCAAAAAGGAAATTGTAAGGCCGAGTAAGCTTGGCGTACTTTACGAGCGTTACCTCAAGGTTCCCGCAAATGCGCACCGTCGACTGCTGCGTACAGAGTTACTGGAGCAAGGCATGCCAGTCGAAGTATTAGATGCGTTTATGGGGCATTGGGTGTTAGGGCAGGAGCCCTGGGGACCATACTCTACGTTCAGTTTTCCTCAGTATGTTCAGGCTCTTCAGGGCTTCCTGGTGCCCTTTTTGGATGATGAGCTGGGCTTTGGTTTGGTTAAGAGCCCGTTGGTGATGCAATGAGTAATTGTCCAAGTGAGCCAGCGCAGAATCCTGTTTCCATTCAAGCATTGCAGGAAACACTTCTTCAGCTGCAGGCTGAAAAGGTCGAGCAGGAGAAGTTTGACGCAAATGCCGAGCGGGAAAAAATAAAGCGATTTATTCAGATACTGGAAAAAGGTCAAAAACAGCCCGTCGAAGAAACAAAAAATGGGTCTGCGAAAAAGCGAATAGAACAGAGCCTGTTAAAACATATTCAACCGGCTTGCTCCTTGATTACCGATGGTAAAATTGTGTCATCCATTGACTCTGAGGCGCTTAAAGGGCTCCAGAAATTTATTATTATGGAGGAGGGCTCCAAAGCCCGAGCATTTGACACCCTCACGGTCATGAGCCGCTGGATTGAAGCAGGAAACGAAGCCAACTATTGGCAATTATGCCCGCCGCCTTTACCGGTCATGATTAAAGCGCCCGTCAGCCCTTTCAGTCGGGGAGCCTGGCAAAAAACGAGTCATTACGACGAATTGTTTCAGGCATTAGAGCGCTCGTTGGGCAGACAAGAGGATATTGAAAAAAAAGGCCTTGTTACCATCCAGTTAGGCCAATTCCTGTTGTCTGCAGTTTTACTCGGGGACATTCATGATCAGGTAAGCCTGAAAGCCTTGATGAGGAGACTGGGAGAGCCTTTGTGTCATGCCGGAGATTTATGCTGGCTGGAGCTTAAACTGGTCAGACCGCGACAGATAGGTAATGAGCTTAGGCGCTGGTTTCCTGATGCTTTGACGGAGTTGTTTTATTACGGTCTTAGTGAGCAGGCATGCACGCTGGCAAGGGACTGGGCCGAAAACGATCAAAGCATTAAACGCTTATACCGCATCATCCGTCAGTTTCTTGTCTGGGAGGGGACTGCGAAAACATCTATTCCCGCTAGCTATACCAAACTCATGGATATCGTTCTGTACCAGCGCATGCTGGATTCAAGTGCGTTAATGGCAGGATTCACGGGGCGTAAATTTATTTCCCATTCGCCACGCCTTGACTGTTGGAAGCGCCTGATGGGCGGTAACCTGCCAGAAGAGGATTACCATAATGCAGAGAACAACGTCGAGCCAGACGCTAAACAGGTGTCTGTTTCTGAAGCGAAGCCAGACACAGTTTCAGCTCACTCGCTTCTCGAGCCAATCTGGTTGCATGGTTTCAGGCAAGCTGTGTTTGGGACTAAAGAGCAAAGTGTTCGGAGTTGTGCTAAGGCATGTGACGCGTATCTACAGACGCTTTCGCAACCTAAAACGATGCGTGTTTTTGTGTCTGAGTGGATACATTACCTGTTAACAGAACGACGTCAAATTAAGGGAAAACTGGCTGTTTCCACGATTAAGGGATTTTTGTCATCAACCGGAAAGCGCTTGGCCAGTGTGACGGGTGACATTGATATTACAGAGCTCGATGAGGCTGGTTTCGAGGATATCTATTGGCAGGTACTGGAGGATGCCCAGACGAACAGTTTAAAGCGTGCCATTGCCAAGGGATTGACCGAATTCCATGAGTTTATGGTACACCGGTATGGGGCACCTGAGCTGCAGGGCTCCAAAGCAATGGGTATGGGGCGTTCCGCCGTTCCTGTGGATGCCAACATCATCTCGCTAGACGAGTATGAGCGTATCTTGAAGAGGCTGTTGACCTATAAAGCGCTGAACACCTTTCATGAAGAACTGGGGTTAATTGCCAAACTCATTGTGATTTTGGGGTTCCGTTGCGGGTTGCGCCGTAGTGAAGTATTGAAACTGCGCATTGCCGATTATCATCCTGGCATGAGATGCGAGTTATTGATTCGGCCGTGGAGCAATAGAAGGTTGAAAACTAAAAGCTCCACCCGAAAAATGCCAGTTCATGTTCTACTTACCGAGGCTGAATTACAGCTACTTGATCAGTGGGTTTATAAGCGACTTGAGCAAGAAAAAAAGACGGCGCCTGATGAGTTGAAAAACAAATATTTGTTTGCGCTGCCCGAGTCGCAACTGGAATCAATACCCGAGGAGTTTCTGTTCCGGAAGATTCATCACGTTATGCGGGAGGTGACGCAGGATAAAACACTACGCTTTCATCACCTGCGGCACTCATTCGCCACATGGACTGTGATGAGGTTGATGTTGTCCGATATGACCTATGTGCCATTGCTGTTTCCAAAGCAGCCAAAGACACAAAAATGGCTCGAACAATCAGGCGCTTTTAGGAAAAGCCTGTATCTGAACTCTGAGATAACCCGAAAGCACTTATATGCGGCGGCTTCGCTATTGGGGCACTCTGGCCCTGATATGTCGCTAGAACACTACGTGCATTGCCTGGATCTTGTGAGCATGCTGGCTCGAAAAGAGCGGGTTGAGTTCAAACATGCAATAAAAGTCCCTTTTCATCAGCAGAGCACCTTGTATAAGAAAGCGAAGGATAATCTTCCGCGATTACTTCAGTTGGCTAGGGCGAACTATCGAAAAAAAGGGCGGGCGGAATATCTGGTGCGCCAGCAGCGACAACCCGTTTGGCAAGAGGGAGCCGAGCTAGAAGATAAAATCTCCGGATACGAGGTGATGGAAGACCTCTATACGTTTTTATCAATGTACTTGAACGATGGTGATCTGGATGTGAAAAGCCTGGGACAGCGCTTTGGTTATAGGGCGGAAACCTCAATCGCCTATATTGACCAGCTGGTTTGTCTATCTGACAAGCTGCAATCAGGCACAAGGGTACTGCCTTTATGGCGGTTGAACGATGATGACGAGGAAGAGTTTCGTGAAGTTGCCAACCAAGCTTATGCACTGATGGAAGAGAAGTCAGATTACGTCACTACTGTTTGTGACTTCTATGCTGAAAATGTATGGCGTTCCCGTCGGGGTTTGATCTTTAAAAAACAAGAGGTGGTTGAGGCAGCTAAGCGGTATGTCGGTTTTTTAAATGAAATTGGTATTGAGGAAGCGCGCCTGGAGTTGTCTTTTTTCAAAGGAACCTCGACCAGTCAGATAAAGTTTTGGCGTTCAAATTTGGGACTCAACAATCATAAGGAAAAGCTCAATATAAGCCCTCAGAACAAGAAAAGTCCGGGTATTCGAAACGCGGTGCGAATCAAAGTGAGAGCCCTTAACCCCCAGCAGCTGGACGAAACCTCCGAAGCCCCTTATGTGAGGCTGCTGATGTTTCTACTGAGAGTTTTAGCGAAAAAAGAAAAGGTGTAATTAATCAGAAGTCACCTCGACTTTGAGCTTTGCGATGCCCAGTAACACGTCCAGCATGTCTTCTCGTGAGATGGTTTGATTTGCCGCCATTCCAAGCAACGCCCAGTGTTCAATTTGCTCAGCTGGTGTGCGGTTGGCTTCTTCTGCAGCTTTGCTGGCAGACGCCATTAACTCCTGGTTCAACCTGATCGGTTTTGTATCCTTCATAGATGACTGCCTACCCAAAAATGCTGGTGAATACCGGAGCGTCAACTGACACACGCTTACCGGGTTCGATTAAGATATACGCTGTATTTCGAGTCAGGAAAATACAGTTTTTATGTAGCTCTTTTAATAGCGTTGTACGAACCGACTTAAACCCCCGCATACTGTCATCGCTGACGACTCGATGAGCCAATACGGCGCTGGGTTTAAGGCCGTGCTCCCCAAACATTTCCTGGACTTCTGGTGGTGCTTTCATGTCTACCCATTTCCAGTCGGCAACTACGCAGCAGGGGTAATCAGGGAAATGGTTATTAACGTACTCAATCATGGCGGGAACAGATTGCTCAGAGCAACCATAGTCACTGTGAACTCCTTCGTTACCCAATACCAAATCTGTTTGGGTTAGAAACTCTTCAATATTCATAGATAGTACCTTTTAAGTTAAGTAAGAAATGATGAGGTTTTAAGGGTGAATAAAGCCGATGTGGTTTTTCTTTTCTTCATGAGCGAGGGGCTTCATATCTTCTAAGCGGATGACGATATGATCCCCTCGACAGCTGTCGCAGGCCTTCATTGCGATGGCCAGTTGTAGCTTCATTTTCCATTCGCGAATGGATAGGTGTAGGTAGGCATGAAGCGCATCTCGAGCCACTTCAGCAGTTACGCACTTTGCTAAGCCCATCTCTTTAACGACGGTGCAAGTGAGCCACCAGATTTGATTCATCTTGGCCTCTTTATCGGCTTCTTGAACATGGATGATGTGGAAGCGACTTAAGACGGGGGCAGGAACCTGACTGATGTCATTCGCGGTTGCCAACCAGGAAACATGGCTGACATCGAATTCACACTTCAAACAGGCGTCTTCGAATTGCGCTGCGGTATCCGCTTCCAGAATTTGTAACAGAGGGCCTGTGAGGGCAGGACGGCCTGCCGGGTAGAAGCTCGCTTTATCTAACTCATCCAGAATGAGTAATGGGTTAACGCAGTCCGATTTTGACATTCTCCGAGCTACATCACCAGGGGTCGCTGATGAATAGCCTTTCGGACAGCCGCTGATAACAAAACTTTCGGTCGCCAACGATAAATTGATATTGCCATGCCAAATACCTAAAGCTTCGGCAACTTGCGCCGCTACGTAGGTTTTACCGCAGCCTGGTGGGCCGACAAGCAACACCGGCGCAAACCTGAGTGGTTTTACGATAGCGAACTTGTCATGCATTGTGATTTGAGCGATGACCGTATCAATGTAAGTCGACATGTTTGGCGAGCGACGTTTCAGCTCTGCTAGCTTGTCGACCGTTTTTTGGAGTGCCGGTGGTGAACTCTTGGCTTTCCCCTGTGCTAAACCGACAAGAATGTCGTCATGCTCAGAGTTTTCGCCCTGGCCAATGATGGCGAGGTCAACTTGAGACTGATACTTCTTAATATCGAGGATGTAGTGATCATTTTCCTCGAATAAAGGTGGCTTGTTGATCCAGGACTTATGCTCAAGCTGTTCAGGTGGTTTGTGATAAATCATCGCTGTCTCCAGTCACAGTAATTCGTGCTTAGTTCTTCAATGTGTTTAGGCTTGGAAATCCATCAGCTCGCAAACGAGAGCCTGACGAAATGCTTCAGCACTGTTTTTGGTCATCGGCTCTTGGCCAACGATTTGCTCCAGTCGTTGAAAAACCCAATGCGACAAAGCTTCTTCGTTACTGCTTTCATCGCCTTTACCGACAAGCGAGATCAACTGTTTACCATGAGGGTCGATATGTAGAAGGGCGGCTAAGCCTTGAGCGTAATTGCGACTGAGGCGTACTTTTTTGCGCTGTAATTCCTGCTGCATAACGCTGAACATCGGATTAAATTTCTTCATGTTCTTTCTCCTTAAACTGTTGAGTAATTAGGCGCTCGAAAGCAGAACCATCCTGGCGAGTAAGATTCGGTACATAGCGGCTGTATACGGTGAAAAGCATTTCGGTTGAGGTGTGGCCCATTTGTCGGGCAATCCACTCGGGACTTTCACCGGCGGCAAGCCATAAAGTCGCTGCGGTATGCCGGGTCTGGTAGGGGCGGCGAGGTTTTAATCCCAACAGCCGAAGCAATGGGTGCCAGACTTTCTTTGTGACGTCGTTATGACGTAGAGGTGCGCCCACTGAATTACAGAACACGAAGTCCTGATCGCCTGTCGCTTTTTGTTGCTCGACCAGTGCGTCATAAACAAGAGAAGACATGTCTACTGTACGGAAGGAACCGTCATTCTTGGTGTAAACCAGCTCACCTTCTACGAGCGCTTGGCGTACAAGAATCTGTTTACGTTTCAGGTCAACGTGCTGCCACTGCAGCCCGTCAATTTCAGCTGTTCGCAGCCCCGTGAAAAAGCGCACTGTGTAGTAGTTTCTGAAGTCAGCCCGCACGGTATCCAGAATCAGCTGAACTTCTGATAGATCGAAGGGCTCAACATCAGTGCGTGGCACTTTGAGCGGTTTGATGTTTCGGTAGGGCGTCTGGAAATCGTAGCGATCCGCAGCCTCATTCAGAATCATCCGTAACGGCATCAAAATATGATTTACACGTGAGGGTGATAAGGTCGTGTTTTTGCGGATACCCGGCTGAGTCACCAGCTTGGCCCTAAACTCCAGAATGTCCGCCTTGGTAATGCAGTCCAAGGGCTTATGGCCAAACTCCGGCATCAAGTAACGATCAATCGTTAGCTGAGTGCTCTTCTTGTATGAACTACGCCACTGGGGCTCCATTTCGCAGAGCCAGGTTTTGGTGAAATCCTTAAACAGCGGCGTCTTTGAAAAGTGAGCCTGGACAGCATCATCACGACGCTTAAAGCGCTCCACCATTTTAGAGTTCGGGAAATACTGTGCGTAGTCCAGGGTGCCGAGGGTGATTTCGGCTTCAAGACGCTCCTTCACTTTATTCAAACGTCTGCGGTTAGCAGGCGTGTCTTCCAGCTTTGTGTATTCCTTGCATCTCACTCCGCTGTAGCGGAAGTCGAGAAACAGCTTTCCGTTTTTCTGATTAATGCTAGCCATGATGAACTCCTGTTACTGGATGCCAGCCATCAACATGTTTAGAGATGGAGCCCTAATCATGTCCTTCTCGATCTTTTCCCAGATGTACAGAATTTTGCGTCCGCCAAATGGGCGGATGTAGTGGATGCCCTCAAGAAGCACGGAATCCTTCAGGCGCTCACGAATGGTGCGAGGGTCGTATTTGATACGTTCAGAAAGTTCTACGGTCGTGAGATAAGTCTGTGACATGAGCTTATTCCTCTAGTAGTATAAAATTTCGCAGGAAGCCAAAATGCTCTCCTGTAGGTCATAATAAGGGTAAAAAGCTCTTTTACAAGTCTTTTTGATCTGTAAGAGATAAAAAAGGTTTTCAGAAGATGATTAAATGTCACCTGTCACGCCTGATGGGCGAGAAAAAATTAAAGATTGCTGATGTCGCGAGAGATACAGGAATTAACCGGGGAACGATTACCCGGCTCTATCAAGAGACTGCCGTGAGGGTGGATTTTGAGGTGCTGGAAAAACTATGCGTGTATTTGGACTGTGAAATCGAAGAGTTGTTAGAAGTGGAACATGGGGGTAGCTGAGCCCTTACCATTTGAGGGCTTTTGGGACGTTTTTTCTCGTGAGTCCGCAGCGCAAAATAGCAATTGCCGGAAATTTGGATATCGCTAGAAACTAAGTAGAAGAATGGCGGGTCTTTCCAGATTAAAACTGGGGGCTGCCGATTATGAGTGTTTGGCACAACTGGAGGTGCATACATGATGTTGAATGATGACGAAAAAATTACTTACCTCGCCAATTTGGTAGCTATCTCTCGAGCAGACGGTAGTATTTCGCCTAATGAAACCCAAGCAATTGAAACTGCTCAGAAAAGTATAGGTGCCAGAAAAACGGTCTTGAAGAAAGCTGACGCATTAGCACAAAGCGAAGGTTTTATTCCGACAGCTGTAGGCTCTTTTTCCTCTAGAATAGCTAACCTTGAAGACATGATGTTGGTTTCATTGATCGATGGAGCTCTTGATCAAGCAGAAAAGTCAGCTGTGTTGATGTTTGCTAAGAAAGTAGGTGTTACAAACGATCAGCTACAACAGATATTAAGTGAAGTTAAGGCGTCGTTAGCATCGTCAAGTGCAATGCGGGCTTGCCCTAAGTGTTCTGCGAAAGTTCAGCGAGACGCTAAGTTTTGTCCTGAATGTGGTGGTTCGCTCGAGCTAACGGACAAGGCTGCAGCCGTAGCTGTTGAATATGACATTCCAGAGAATGGTATAGCAATTGAATTTGCTGAATCCACTGCAAGTGGGTTTGTTGATGCTGTACGTAAAGCCAAGGGAGCACCAAAAAATGCTGAGTGTATTAAAGGGAAGAAAACTTGGTATATGGCGTCATGGCCTAAGGATCAAATTGAAGATGCAGCAAAGTTAGTGAATGATTTGAAAGGCATGAGAAATCGAAAGGTATGGGTCGATGGGAAGGAATCTCGCTGGGATGAGGTGTTTGGGTTTACATGGTGCAGCGAACAAAGGAATACAGCCTACCGACCACTTGAATACTGTTTTGGTGTTGATGAAAAACGGCTTAATCTGTGGGGCTGCAAGAATTCACGAATGGATTGGACGACATGGAGTGATTGGTTTTCGTTTGGAAGCTTCAAGAAAGGAGGGCTTCTGAAGAGTGGGCACACATTTGTTTTTGATAAAGAGCGGATTCGACATGAGTTGGAGTCGAACCTTTATCGATTTAGGTTCTGCCCACATTTAAGTTTTAATCTTGTTGAAGCGGTTTTGGCCCAGTTGCCTGATGAGGTGGAAGTAAAGTCGAGAGGAGAGTGGGTTTATAAGGAAGACTATGAGGCGAGTCCTGGGTCAATTAAGGTCAAGGTTAAGGAGGTTGAAGATGGATATACTTATACTAATGAGTTCCATTCTTCAGGGGTCGTTCCACGTACCTCGGCTGTCGGTGTAGATATTCTAAAAAAGGCTTTTCTGGCTGTCGGCTATGATTCAGCGGGGTTAGATAATGTATTGTCTTATCGTGGTGAGTAATGGCCGGATAAATACAATGGGCACTACATAGTCCCTGCTTGGTCCCTATATGGTCCCCAAACAAAAAAGGCCGATTTCCTCGCGAAAGGATATCGGCCTTTTTTATAGTATTTGATAATAAAATCAAATACTTAAATTGGTGCCCAGGAGAGGACTTGAACCTCCACGCCCTTGCGAGCACTAGCACCTGAAGCTAGCGTGTCTACCAATTTCACCACCTGGGCTTAGCATTACAGTCTAAAAAAGCTACGCTGTAAGCAAATTAGGTGCGCGATTTTACTGATTTAAGGGGCCTTGTCAACGAATATTGCTATTGTTGTTTAATCTTTGTCGTTACAATGCAGCAATGAAATTATTCCGGACGGTATATGTCACGTAAACGAAGTAGCAAGCACGATCCCTTCGCGGCCCGCGAAGCGGCAAACTATGAAAACCCTATCCCCAGTCGCGAGTTTATAATCGCTCACCTTGAGCAGCGCGATGGTCCAGCCAGCCTGAAAGTTCTAGCGCGTGAATTACAACTCAATGATGATGCCAATTATGAGGCGCTGCGGCGACGATTGAATGCCATGCTACGTGACGGCCAGCTGCTGTTGAATAGACGTGGCGACTTTGGGGTGATTGATCGCATGAGCCTGTTGAGAGGCCGAGTCCAAGGTCATAAAGATGGTTACGGCTTTTTCATTAATGACGAAGGCGGTGACGATCTGTTCATTAACTTCCGTGAAATGAACCGGGTGTATGACGGCGATAGAGTGTTAGTTCGCTCATCGGGTTTTCAACATCGAGGCAAAGATGAAGCTGTTATCGTTGAAGTGTTGGAGCGTGCTCACAAAACACTGGTGGGGCGATTTTCTCTGGATGAGGGGGTGGCGTCGGTCACTCCTGAAAATAAGCGTATTTGTCAGGATATCCTGATTGCCGATGGTGGGCGTCAAAACGCCAAGCCGGGACAGATGGTGATTGTTGAAATTCAGCATTACCCCGACAAGCGCAAGTTGGCCGTGGGTAAAGTTATTGAAGTGCTGGGTGAGCACATGGCACCGGGCATGGAAATTGATGTCGCACTACGTGCACATGATATTCCTTTTGAGTGGCCGTCTGAGGTTGAGCGGCAAATTGCTGGTTTCAGTACAGAGGTGTCTGAAAAGGATACCGCAAAACGTGTTGATTTACGTAGCCTGCCCTTCGTTACAATTGACGGTGAGGATGCCCGTGACTTTGATGACGCCGTGTACGCTGAAAAGCGCCAGGGTGGTGGCTGGAATTTGTGGGTGGCGATTGCCGATGTGTCGCATTATGTGACCGTTGATTCAGCGCTGGATAAGGAGGCTTGGAATCGTGGTACGTCGGTGTATTTCCCGGCGCAGGTGATTCCTATGTTACCTGAGCTGTTATCCAACGGCCTGTGCTCGTTGAACCCGCATGTTGACCGGTTAACGATGGCCTGCGAGATAAGTATTTCATCGGATGGAGAGGTTGAGGGCTATCGCTTCTGTGAAGCGGTTATACATTCTCACGCGCGCCTGACCTATACCAAGGTCAACGCCATGTTAATGGATGAGAGTGCGCCAGATCGTGATCAATTGCGCAATGAGTATCAAGTGGTGCTGCCTCATCTGGAAACACTGCATGGCCTTTATGGGGTGTTGCAGGCGGCGCGAGTCGAACGTGGTGCTATCGATTTTGAAACCACAGAAGTGCGTATAGTCTTTGGTGATGAGCGCAAGATCGACCGAATTGTGCCGGTGGTGCGCAACGATGCGCATAAGCTAATTGAAGAATGCATGTTGTGCGCTAACGTGGCGGCGGCAGACTTTCTCGCCAGTCATAAAATCCCTGGTTTGTACCGAGTGCATGGTAAGCCCAGCGTCGAAAAGCTGGATAATCTGCGCGAATTTCTAGATGGCTTGGGGTTGCGGCTGGAGGGGGAGTATTCACCGCGAGCTGCCCACTATCGAGACCTGTTGAATAGCATTAAAGGTCGACCCGATGCGCATTTGATTCAAACCGTGCTGTTGCGCTCGATGCTGCAGGCGGTTTATAGCCCGGATAACGAAGGCCATTTTGGCTTGTCCTTTGATGCCTATGCACATTTTACCTCGCCAATTCGACGTTACCCGGATTTGTTGGTGCATCGCGCGATTCGTTCGGTGATTCGTAGCCGTAAACAAACCTCCAAGGTGATCCGCACGAAAGCCACGAGGCCAATGGTCCGTAAAGATATTTACCCCTACAGCGTCGACCAAATGGATGAGCTGGGTGAGCATTGCTCCTTTACCGAGCGCCGAGCTGATGAAACGGTGCGCGATGTGCTGGATTGGCTAAAATGCGAGTACATGCAGCAGCATGTCGGTGAGCAGTTTGAGGGTGTGATTACCGGTGTAACGGCCTTTGGCTTGTTTATCGAGTTGTCCGAAATCTATGTGGAAGGCTTGTTGCATATCAGTGCGTTGAATAACGATTATTACCATTTTGATGCGGTGCACCACAGCTTGCAGGGAGAGCGATTTGGTGTGACTTATCAGTTGGGTGATCGCGTTGAGATTGTTGTGTCGCGGGTAAACCTGGATGATCGCAAGATTGACTTTGATCTGGTGAGTGGTGCAGAGGCCGAGCAAAAAACACGCAAGCGATTGCCGCGGCGTAAGGAAGACGGCGGAAAGCCATCGGGTAAGCAAAGCGAACGCGATAAATTACGAGCGGGTAAAATAGGCAAGGGTGCTAAGGGTAAGGCGGGTAAACCGAAAAAGTCAGGCAAGGCTAAAAAGAGCACCACGCCCAAGGCGGTAAAAAGGGCGGCGAAAAAAGCGGATAAAAGTAAGCGTAAATAACGCGATTATTGGTATTTCAGATGAGCACGGAGCCCTCTGTTTGTCAGGCAGTGAGCTCCCTTTTCGTTCTGGGCGACAAAAAGATATTTAAAGGTAATAAATAGCGTAATGGAAATCGTTTTTGGGATTCACGCTGTGCAGGCGTTATTGCAACGAAATGCTGGGCGTGTCGAGCGGGTGCTGATCCAGCAGGATAAGTTTAATGGCCGCGTACGTGAGTTGATGCAGTTGGCTAATAAGAAGAAAGTGCGCGTTGATCAGGTTGATCGTGATGAGCTGGAACAGCACGCTGACGGTAATCATCAGGGCGTAGTGGCGATCTGTAAAAACCAGAAAAGCCTCAGTGAGGCTGATCTTGATCAGCTACTTGAGGAGGCTTCGCAGCCGTTAGTGCTGGTGCTGGACGGTGTCACGGATACCCATAATTTGGGCGCTTGTCTGCGTAGCGCCGATGCCGCTGGCGTGACCGCGGTGGTGGTGCCTAAGGATAATTCCGCTGACTTGAACTCTGTGGTTAGCAAGGTTGCCTCGGGTGCAGCGGAAACACTGCCTTTTATCAAAGTCACCAATCTGGCGCGTACCATGAAAGCCATGCAGGATCGAGGGTTGTGGATTACCGGCACGGCGGTGGATGAATCCAGTCGCCCGCTTTATGAAGCCGATTTAACCGGTCCTCGAGTGATTGTGATGGGGTCAGAGGGTAAGGGGATGCGGCGCCTGACACAGGAGCATTGCGATGAGCTAGTGTATATCCCCATGGCCGGTGAAGTGAGTAGTTTGAATGTGTCAGTGGCGACAGGAGTGTGTCTTTTTGAAGCTGTGCGCCAGCGAGTAAAATCCTAGGATATAGCGATAACAAGTTTATTAAGAGTCAAAGTGACCGCAAGTATTGAAAACATATAGGTTTTTTCTTTTCTTGTGGTGGGATGGGCTTGCGCCCATGTCGCTATTCCACTAAAATCCGCGCTCTTGAAAATTTGACTGGGGACATTTTCCCCGTAACTCCTTGCTTCATACCTGAGTATTGAAGCTGCCTAAACCGTAAGGAGAATCTATGCGGCACTACGAAGTAGTATTTCTCGTTCATCCTGATCAGAGCGAACAGGTTTCAGCCATGGTTGAGCGTTACACCTCAATCGTTAAAGACAGCGGCGGCGCAGTCCACCGTCTGGAAGACTGGGGTCGTCGTCAACTGGCCTACCCTATCAACAAAATTCACAAAGCACATTACGTGTTGATGAACATTGAATGTAATCAGGAAGCTCTTGATGAGCTGAACTACCTGTTCAAGTTCAACGACGCCGTTATCCGTAATCTGGTTATCACGACTAAAGAAGCAGTTACTGCGGCTTCACCAATTATGGCAAGCGCTTCTCGCGAAACTCGCAGCGAAAACACTTCTGCTCCTGCAGCTGCTCAAAAGCCTGCTGAAGCTCCAGCACCTGCTGCTGAGGAAGCTAAAACAGAAGCTAGCGCTGAGTAATTCGGCTCCCGCTTAGGGCGGGGTATACAACACACATTGTTTTGAAAAGTTTTTAGGAGTTTTACCATGGCACGTTTTTTTCGTCGTCGTAAATATTGCCGCTTCACTGCGGAAGGCGTAGATCAGATTGATTATAAAGATCTGGATACACTGAAAGGTTTTGTAACTGAAACAGGCAAAATCGTACCTAGCCGTATCACTGGTACTAAAGCCCGTTATCAGCGTCAGCTGGCTACTGCGATCAAGCGCGCACGCTACCTGGCTTTGCTGCCCTACACGGACAGCCACGAGTAAGAAATAGTTAAACTGTTGTGCGTGCTATAGCCGAATTTATTATGCGTGGCCGCTTTCAGGCGGCTCTGGTTGCCACCATCGCGGCGGCAACCCCGATGTTTTTCTGGTTGGGTGCAGCAGCAGTTGTTTTAGTAACCCTGCGCAAGGGGTGGCTTGAGGGGGTTAATTTAACTCTTTGGGCCGCATTGCCAGCGACAGCGTGGCTGGTAATGCAGGGCAATCCAATATCGCTTGTCGTGTTGTTAATTGCCTTTGCGATGGCCGCGGTGTTACGAAACACCGTATCCTGGGTGCCCACTCTCATGACGGGGGTGGTGATGGGATTGGGGCTGTACTGGTTAATGCCGCAGTTTGTCACCGAGCTTTCGGATCCAGATGTGTTAAAGCAGCTGGCACCCAATGCGGGTTTTGATGACGAGCAAATTGATATATTTGGGCGTTTATTAACCGGGTTGTGGTCAACGGCGTATTTGCTGGTTGCCGTGCTTAGTTTAATACTAGGGCGCTGGTGGCAGTCGCAACTATTTAATCCGGGCGGTTTTGCTGAGGAATTTAGGCAGCTAATTTTCCCGCCAACTGTCGCTGTAGCGATTGTGGTTATTGCCCAGTTTGGTGGCAATCTGCATCCCGCTCTGATTGGTTGGGCGCCGATTGTATCGCTGCCTTTGTTTTTTGCCGGTATTGCGCTTGCGCATGGTGTTGTAAATATTAAGAAACTGGGCTCCCAATGGTTGGTGCTCATGTACTTGTTGGTGTTTTTGGTTGGTCCTTATCTGGCGCTTGTGGATAGCCTGATGAATTTTCGCCGCCGACTTAAAAAAACACCTGACTAATTTTTTGATTCGTGGCTGGCTTAAGCTGGTTGTGAACCACAAAAGGTTTTATAGAGGACGTAAAGATGGAAGTTATTCTGTTAGAAAGAGTTGGTAAATTGGGTGACCTGGGCGACAAAGTAACGGTTAAGCCTGGTTTTGGTCGCAATTTCCTATTCCCATACGGCAAAGCGGTTCCTGCAACAGCTGCAAACCTGGCTGATTTTGAAAGCCGTCGTGCTGAGCTGGAAAAGGCGGCTGCGGAACAATTGGCTGCTGCCAATGCGCGTGCTGCCAAATTGGCAGATGCTGAAGTAACTATCGCGGCTAACGCGGGTGAAGATGGTAAGCTGTTCGGCTCTGTAGGTACACGCGAAATCGCTGATGCACTAAATGCAGCGACTGGCGCTGATGTTGATAAGAGCGAAGTTCGTTTGCCTGAAGGCGCACTGCGTCACACAGGTGAATTTGAGCTGGACGTTCAGCTGCATAGCGATGTAACGGTTACTGTTAAAGTGATTGTTGGCTCTGAAGGCTAAGCGTTTATAACCATAAATTGTTATACACAGCCTTGACGGACGATAATATAGTCGTTTGTTAGACTAAGCTTTAACAGCTTTGGATGCGCGGTATTGATTGTTCTGTGGATATCCTGTGTGTATCTTTTTATAAGGTTTTAAATGTTGCCCGTCCGCCTGTTTATGCTGATAAGCAGCCTGAAAATAGACACCATGTGCCTCTGTAAGATGAGGTCATGGTGTTTTTTTTATGCCTCTTTATAATGTTCCATTGTGGTTTAGACGGGAGTCTATAAACACGTTTAAATGACATTTTTTCCAATGTTTACCGATGCGAACGCATGCAGTTGCGTTCTGCCCGTCACGTTAATTGCAGAGACATCAAATGCAGTACACGGATATTGATCGACAAACGGCTGCCGTAAAGGTGCCGCCCCAATCACTGGAGGCTGAACAGGCTGTTTTAGGCGGCTTGATGCTGGAAAATGATGCTTGGGACAAGGTGTCGGAAGAGCTGATTGATAGTGATTTTTATCGACATGAGCATCAGCTTATTTTTCGAGCCATGGGCGGCATTGTTGAAAAAAACCAGCCGCTGGATGTGATTACCCTGTCTGAAGCGCTGGATAAGGTCGGCGATCTTGAAGCAGTAGGAGGCCTTTCTTATCTGGGTGAGTTGGCGCGAAATACGCCGACGGCCTCTAATATTCGTGCCTACGCTGAAATTATTCGTGAGCGCTCGATTCTGCGTAAGCTGGTCACTGTCGCAGGTGAAATTGCGGATGATGCGTTCGAAACTGGTGGCCGTGATAGCACCGAAATTCTCGATGACGCCGAGCGCAAGGTCTTCCAGATCGCTGAAGATCGACCCAATAGTTCCGGTCCAAAACCGATTAACCCAGTTATCACTAAAGCCATCGAAAAAATCGATGAGCTTTATCAGTCGGATAGCTCTATCACCGGCTTAAGTACTGGGTTTACCGATCTTGATAAGATGACCGCGGGTTTGCAGCCTTCGGATTTGATTATTGTTGCTGGCCGACCATCGATGGGTAAAACCACCTTTTCCATGAACCTGGTTGAGCACGCGGTGATCTCCAACGATCAGCCTGTCGTTGTGTTCAGTATGGAAATGCCGGCGGACTCTCTGGTAACTCGTATGCTCTCCTCACTGGGGCGGATCGATCAGACAAAAATCCGTACCGGCCAATTGGACGATGATGACTGGCCGCGCCTGACATCGGCGGTGAGTCTGTTAAAGGATCGGCCTCTGTTTATTGATGACGATGCGGCGTTGTCTCCTACTGAAGTGCGTTCCCGGGCACGCCGGATTGCTCGAGAACATGGTCAGCTGGGTTTGATTATGATCGATTACCTGCAATTGATGCAGGTGAAGGGGGCTTCGGAAAACCGTACCGGTGAAATCTCTGAAATTTCACGATCCTTGAAAGCACTGGCTAAAGAATTGAACGTGCCGGTGATTGCTTTGTCTCAGCTAAACCGTAGCCTTGAACAGCGCTCTGACCGACGTCCGGTCATGTCTGATTTGCGGGAATCAGGAGCGATTGAGCAGGATGCAGACGTGATCGCCTTTATCTATCGTGATGAGGTGTATAACGAGGAAAGTCCAGACAAAGGTGTTGCGGAAATTATTATTGGTAAACAGCGTAACGGCCCGATTGGTAAGTGCCGTTTAGCGTTTGTTGGTAAATACACTAAATTTGAAGATCTTGCTCATGGCAGTTATGAGGACTTTGAGTGACCAGACCTACCTTCGCGCATATTGATCTTGATGCGCTACGTCATAATTTCACTGTTGCCCAAAAATTTGCACCTAACCAGAAAGTCATGGCCATGCTTAAGGCTGATGCTTATGGGCATGGCGCAGAGCAGGCGGCGCTGGCGCTGAATAGTTATACCGATGCGATTGCGGTGGCGTTTATTGATGAGGCAATTGCTTTGCGCGAAGCGGGTATTAATAAGCCAATTACCCTGCTGCAGGGCACCTTTGATGAGCGTGAAATTGAACTGGCCTGCCAGTACTCACTTGACCTTGTGGTTTTGCACGGTGAGCAAGCCGAAATGCTTGAGGCGGCACACCCCGGATGTCAGCTGACGGTTTGGCTTAAGTTTGACAGTGGTATGCACCGACTAGGGTTTTCTGCAGATGAGTACGCCTATTGGTATGAGCGTTTGAGCAAGCACCCGAATGTTGCAGAAGTGCGTTTGATGACGCATTTTTCCTGTGCTGATGAGCCGGAAAACCCAGTGACTAAGGAGCAGGAAGCGTTGTTTGACAAAAAAACCAAGGGGCTTTCCTGCACAACCTACAGTCTCGCAAACTCGGCTGCCATTATGGCTTGGCCTTCCACATTGCGTGATTGGGTTCGCCCGGGGGTGATGCTTTATGGTGTTTGTCCGTTTGCTGATTGGCGAGAAAACCACCGGGATCTGCGTCCGGTTATGACATTGAAAACGGTGATTATCTCGACGCGTACGCTCGAAGCGGACGAAGCGGTGGGCTATGGTCGCAGCTGGGTTGCTAGTGAAAAGTGTCGCATTGGCGTTGCCTCAATTGGCTATGCCGACGGCTACCCTCGCTGTTTGCCGAATGGCACGCCTGTGTTGGTTAACGGGCAGCGGGTGACGATGGTTGGGCGTGTAACGATGGACATGATTACCCTCGATTTAACGGGAGTCGCTGACGTCAAGGTCGGCGATGAAGTCACGTTATGGGGAGAGGGGTTGGCAGTCGAAGAGATTGCTGAGTACGCAGGCACCATTGCCTATGAGCTGTTGACTGGCGTTTCCAAGCGTGTCCCACGTATTTACCATGAAGAGTCTTCAGATTAACCCTGCCTGTTAATCTGCTGTCATTGGGTTTTGCAAACTGAGCAAAACCGCTGCGCTTGTCTATACTCAAATTTATTTCCTGTGTGCAATTCCAGCCTCGCTGTGAACTGACCATTTTTAGATTGGTTTGAGATAGGACATGTCATGAATGCTGTAGAGCTCGCTCAAAAATCCAGTACCTTGTTTTCGTTGCCCGATGTGTATATGAAGTTGCAGCAGGTGATTCGCAAACCGGACACGGATATCAGTGATATTGCTGACCTGATCAGTACGGATGCCTCCCTAACGGCGCGCCTTTTAAAGGTGGCCAACAGTTCTTTTTATAGCTTTCCCGCTGAAATCGATACCATTTCAAAAGCAATTAATTTGATTGGAACAGACCAGTTAATGAACTTGGTGCTGGCGACTTCTGTTGCCGGCTCATTTTCAGGTGTTCCACAAGAGGTGATCGATATGGATAGCTTCTGGCGGCATAACGTCGACACGGCATTGGTGGCCCGTTCACTGGCTGCTGCCGGAAAGCTGCCAGATATAGAACGCTTGTTTGTTGTTGGCTTGTTGCACAATGTGGGCAAGTTGATTGTGCTGACAGAGTTGCCTGAATTAGGGCAGAAGGCGCTTGAGTGTGATCAGGGGCATCAACCCTGGCAAGCACAGCAAAACGTACTCGGTTTCACCTTTGCCGATGTGGGTGCGGAACTATTAACGAACTGGAATTTACCCGAAGCATTGATTGAATCAGTGCGTTTTCAACATATGCCTAGACTGGCAGGAGAGCATGCTGCTTCTGCCGCTGTGTTGAATATTGCCAGTCTTTCAGCGAGTGCGATGGAGCAGGAGATTTGCCCGGATGAAGGGCCCGATTATTTGGCTTTAATTGATGCTGAATCCTGGGGGTTGGCGGGTGTTGAGCGGGTTGACCTTGGTGCGGCAGTTGAGTTTGCGCACGAAGAGGCGTGGAATATATTGGGCGTTATTTCTTTAGCCGCTTCTTAGCTGCTTAAGCTATAGCAGTTTTGGCTACTTTGTACCGCGTGCTTGATCGCGGCGTGTTTTCAGCCAGTGCCACAATAGGCCGTCTGGACCGACCTGACCGGTTTGAATATAACGAAGCGTGTTGTGGTCACGCATAATCCAACCCATATGCTGTTCAGCCTGGTCTTGGCCACAATACAGGATCTGGTCGCCCTTCTGCAGGCCGGTTTCTGGGGGCGGAACTAATAATGAGTCGTGCCCGCGTTTGAGCATCAGAGCAACAGCTGGTAACGCTCGATCCCGGTTTCTTGGGTCCATTTCCAATGCGTTTAGCCGGACCTTCCTCCCCTCGGCAATAGCTTCGGTTATGGCTGGGCTTTTCTGCTCGTCAATAGTGAGAGTCCAAGCACCTAACTCCTGCTCGCCCATCGCGTTAGCAATGCGGTGTAACAGCGCTCGTGTTGACGCCTCGTCACGCTTGCGAATCAGGCTGAAGCATTCTGTCAGCAGCGGGGTTCTAATTCGCATATAGACTTCGTTAGCGACAATACGACCTGGCTCCATGATGAGGTTGACGTTAGCAGCCTTGAATACGGGTTTGTTGGTGCGAACATTTTGACGAGCGACAGTGATCAGGTCGGGTTTTAAATCGCGAGCGGTGATGATGATGGATAAATTGTCCGCGTCATTGTCTGTCCCGGCAATCACCCCCAGTGCGCTCTCAATACCCGCTTCGATCAACGTTGGCGCCTCGGTGCCGGTGCCATGTACCGTGCCAGGAGGAGCTTTATAACCACGAGGATCAGTGGAGATAAAGGTGTGTGGAATATCATGTTTAAGAAATTCTTTCTCCAGCGCGCGTCCAAAGCGACCGTAGCCACAAATAACCCAGCTGCCTTCGGTATTTTGGTGGGGCGAAGCCCAGACATTATGATGCGGGTTTACAAAGACATCGTAGATCAGGTGCTTATAGGGCTCTTTGAGCATTAGCATCAAGTGGTCGGCGAAAATCTCAAAGGGGTCGAGAATAGTGTCTGTGCCAAAGGAGGCCAGGTTGCCCGTGGTGGCTTTGGATTGTGTGCCGCTGATAACGAGGCGATCGGGTTTCACCAGTTTACTGTTAATGGCGATGGCCAGGTTAGTCTGGTCGTCAATGGTCAAAGCCAGTACGCCAACACAGAGGTCATTATCAATGCCGGCAATTTTTAGGGCGTCGGGATCGCTGGCGTCAGCACATAAGCTGGGGAGTTTTTGCCCGATTTCGGTGGTTTCCAGTTCGTTAATCACTTTAAGTTTTGACTCAATAATGACCGACGGAATGTTGTGTTTATCCAGCAGGTGGGCGACGCGGCTGCCAGTTGCGCCGAAACCGCAGATTAAATAATAGGGCTCGCAAATGCGATTAACCTGATTGATAAAGCGAGTGCGCCTGCTGAGGCGTTGGTAATTCTGATCCTGGAATAGCGAGAAAATCGTCCCCATGCTGTAAAGCCAGGAAATGACCGTGGCATAAATTGACAGGGTCGCCCACATGCGCTGCCCCGTTGTAAAGGCGTAGGGGACTTCTCCAAAGCCAATGGTTGAGCCCATGAAGCTGACAAAATAAAAGGCGTGGAAGAAATCCATGCGCCAGACATTGCCCTGGTCATCTTGCCCGGGGATGAGCACAAAGCCCGCAATCGAAATCGCATACACACTGATAATGGTGATGATCGGTGCGCGAAGGCGTTTCAAGAGCAGATAAAAAACGTGCTGCATTTTGATGTCCGCTGAACGGTGCGTGGATTTAGTGACGAACGGTCATGGTTTCTACAATCAGCAAAACCACCGAGGTGATGTTCGCCAATAGTGCGCCGGCTGAGAGTGACACAATGCTGGCCATCGCGTGGGGAGTCATACCGGTGTCTGAAAGGTGGGTCATTGCCCCCCAGATGATGGCAGCAATAATAAGTTGTAAGTCTGCCACCAAGCTGGTTGCGAGCAGTACGGCGCCGACATGGGTGCGGTCACCGAGTTTCATGACCGTGGCGATCAGACTCACGATGATAGCGGCGTAAAGCTCATAAACACTGTGGTGTTCAGGTTGGTCGATGTCACCTAAAAAGAAACCGAAGTTTAGTGTCAGTGCCAGCATGATAAAAAAAGCAAAGACAATTTTTTCGCGATTCATGGTAATAAATTCCCAAGTGGCAGACGTTGTTTTTGGGTAATTATGAATCCTTTGGCGGCTAGGGCATAGAACTAATTGCCTATGGGCGATGAGCGCGTGCGATGCACCATAGGTGTACTTCCTGGCAGCCTGCCTTTTTCAGGCATGAGGCCAGTTCGTTGAGGGTTGTGCCGGTGGTCATGACGTCATCAACGAGAGCAATTCGTCTGTCTGGAGGGAAAGGCTTGCTAGTAAACGCGCGGCGTAAATTTCGGCGTCGTTCTAAAGCACTTAGCCCCAGTTGATGGTCGGTATGCTTGCTACGCTGACATTGATTGGTGTTAAGGGGCAGGTTTAAGGCGTTAGAACAAATGCGAGCTATTTCCTGAGCTTGATTAAAACCGCGCTCACGTAAGCGACGCTTATGCAATGGTACGGGGATAATCGCTTTCGGTAGTGACGACGGCTGGTAACGAGCATGGATTTGATCGGCTAATAAATACCCAAACAGGCGGCTGTAGCTGAGCTGTTGATTAAACTTAAAGCGGCTGATGAGCTTGTCGATGGGGAATTGATAATGGAACAGGCAATGGCAAGCGTCAAAGGCCGGCAACTGTTTTTGGCACTGGCCACATAAAGCAGATTGACCGGTGTTTTTGTTGAGCGGTAAGGCGCAACGTTGGCAGCTTTGTTGGAAGGCTAGCCAGGGCAGGTTTTCCGTACAGTCTTTGCAAAGACCTGTGTTTGATTCAATGCCGCTAGCTTTTTTGCATAGCAAACAGTGTTCCGGTAAGAGTATCTGTTTGATTTGTAACCAGTAGTTAACCATGCGCATCCTTGCGGGTTGACAGATAGGAGGTTGAACATTATTGTGCGCCTCTATTTGTCCGTCGTGCAAGTAAGCGTAATAGCGCTTGCACCTCTGATCATGAAACTCAGTTTTAAAGCGACACCAAAGGAAGCATCAAATGACTAATCAAACTACCTCCCCTGTGCGCCACGATTGGACTCCAGATGAGGTTGCTGCTCTGTTTAATTTGCCTTTTAACGACTTGATGTTTCAGGCACAAACGGTGCATCGCCAGCATTTCAATCCTAACGAAGTGCAAATGAGTACTCTGCTATCGATTAAAACTGGCGCTTGCCCAGAGGATTGTAAATACTGCTCGCAGAGTGGTCATTACAACACGGGACTTGAAAAAGAGAAGTTAATGGAGATCCAGCGGGTTATCGAAGAGGCGAAGGCGGCTAAAGAACAAGGGTCTAGCCGTTTCTGCATGGGCGCGGCCTGGCGCTCTCCCAGCAAGAAAGAAATGCCTTACGTGGTCGACATGATCAAACAGGTAAAAGACTTGGGTATGGAAACCTGTATGACACTAGGCATGCTCAATGGCGATCAGGCAAAGGAATTAGCCGATGCCGGTCTGGATTATTACAACCACAACCTCGATACCTCACCGGAGTATTACGAAGATATTATCACTACGCGAAGCTTTCAAGATCGTTTGGATACGCTGCAAAACGTGCGTGATTCCGGCATGAAAGTGTGTAGCGGCGGCATCGTCGGTATGGGTGAAAGCGAGCGTGATCGTGTCGGTTTATTGGTTGAGTTGGCGAATATGCCTCAGCACCCGGAAAGTGTGCCGATCAACATGCTGGTGAAAATTGAAGGCACGCCAATGGGTGATGTTGAAGACCTGGATGATTTTGATTTTATTCGCACCATTGCCGTTGCACGTATCATGATGCCTGAATCCCATGTGCGTCTGTCTGCCGGCCGTGAAGAAATGAATGAACAGATGCAGGCGATGTGCTTTCTGGCCGGCGCTAACTCCATTTTCTATGGCTGCAAACTACTGACAACGGCAAACCCTGAAGAGAATTCAGACCGTCAACTGTTCAAAAAACTGGGTATTCGTCCAGAGCAACGTAATCAAGAGCATGGTGATAAAGAGCAGCAGGCGGCGCTGATGGATGCCGTTAAGCAGCAGCGCACGGATGCTTTTTTCTACGATGCTTCCCAAGCGTCCTAACTTATTGGTATCTGGTTAAGTTAGCGATTGAGATGAGTGGTTTGGGCGATGGTTTCAGTGATCTGGCCGAGCAGTTAGCGGCGCGTAAACAACAGCACCTCTATCGCTCTCGCTTAATTACAGAAACAGCACAGGGCGCAGACATCCGTATTGGCGGACAAAGCTACCTGAATTTCTGTAGTAACGACTATCTCGGCCTGGCGAATCATCCGCAGGTGGTGGCCAGCTTTCAAAAGGCCGCCGACCATTACGGTGTTGGCGGTGGTGCCTCGCATCTGGTTAATGGCCATAGTGCAGCCCATCACGAGCTGGAAGAGGCGTTAGCCGAATTCACGGGACGGCCACGAGCACTACTATTCTCCACGGGCTATATGGCCAATTTAGGCATTATCAGCGCCTTGCTGGGGCGTGGGGATGCGGTTTTTCAGGACCGCCTTAATCACGCTTCGTTACTGGATGCCGGGCTGCTCAGCGGCGCTCGCTTTCAGCGCTTCAAACATGCTGATGTCAGCGATTTAGATAAAAAACTCTCTGCCAGTGCTGCGCGACGTAAGCTCGTTGTTACCGATGGCGTGTTCAGCATGGATGGCGATCTCGCTCCGCTACCCGAGTTGGTTCAAGTAACCCAGAAACATAACGGCTGGCTGATGGTCGATGATGCCCATGGTTTCGGCTGCCTGGGAGAGCAAGGCCAGGGATGTGCGGAATATTTTAATTTGGATCAGCAGCAGGTGCCGGTATTGATGGGGACGCTAGGCAAAGGCTTTGGGACGGCCGGGGCCTTTGTTGCCGGATCTGACACATTAATTGAAACGCTGATTCAGCAGGCGCGTAGCTATATTTATACCACCGCCATGCCTCCAGCCGTTGCAGCGGCCAGCTTGACCAGTTTGCAATTGGTGCAGAGTGAGTCCTGGCGCCGTGAAAAACTTAGTGCGTTGATTGCTCAGTTTCGACGCGGGGCGGAGCAGTTGGGGCTGGAGTTGATGGCGTCACAAACCCCGATTCAGCCGATTATGGTGGGTGATAGTGAACGAGCGGTGCAGCTAAGCAATGCCTTGAAAGCAGCGGGCGTGCTGGTAACGGCGATTCGCCCACCGACGGTGCCTGCCGGCACGGCACGGCTGCGTGTCACTCTTAGTGCCTCACACTCGGAGCAGCAGGTTGGTCAGCTGTTGGATGTGTTGGCGCGTGTTACCGGAGAGTCTAAATGACGAGTGCCGTACAATTGAAAACGGTGGGTGATAATAGATTGCCGGCGTTGGTGTTGGTGCATGGCTGGGGGCACTGTGCAGCAGTTTGGCAGCCTTTGGTTGAGCTGCTGGAAGACCATTTTTGTATACATTTGCTGGATTTGCCCGGTTACGCGGATCATTTGAGTGATGACCAGAGCGGCGCCCAGAACTGGCAGCTGCAGTCGCTGTTGGAGTCCTTTTATGGCCTGCCAATTGAACCGGCAATCTGGTGTGGCTGGTCGCTGGGTGGAATGTTGGCGACCCTCTATGCGGAGCGCTACCCTGATCAAGTTTCTAGTCTTGTCACCATCGCGAGTAATGGTGTCTTTACCCAGCGTCACGACTGGCCGAATGCCATGCCAAGCGCTGACTTTAAAGCCTTTCAGCAGGCCTTGGCGGATAACTCAATAAGCACCTTGTCACGGTTTTTATCGCTGGTTTGCCAGGGCGCTGACAGTGCCCGAACAGATTTTCGTTTTCTAAAAAGCTGCCTTGGTGGTGCAAGTAGTGACACCCTGATGTTAAGTCTGGATTTGCTGAATCAGCTGGATACACGCGCAGCCATTAGCCGACTAACGATGCCTCAGTTACATATCTTTGGCGCTCAGGATGCGTTGGTGCCGGTTACGGCGAGTGAAGCGCTTACTGGTTTAAACCCTGCCTGCGACATTGAGATAATTGCCGATGCCGGTCACGCACTGCTGCTTTCACATCGTGAAAAAATTGCTGAAAACCTCAAAAGCCGGGTTAGTAACTGATGACGCAGTCTCAAGAAAGTGTCGCTTTGAGCGTCAAGAAAGAGGATGTGGCGCGTTCCTTCAGTCAGGCGGCATCCACCTATGATCAAGTGGCGGCATTACAGCGGCAGGTTGCCGATACTCTGTTGAGTCGAGTTCCCGACCGTTCTTTTGCCAATGTTGTTGATCTTGGTTGTGGAACGGGTGTTGTTGCGGCGCAGCTCGCGCAGCGAGCGGGGACTGAGCAGGTTTTCGGGTTGGATATTGCGGAAGGCATGCTGACCTTTGCTCGGCACCAGTACCCGCAGTCTAAGCTGCATTGGTGCGGGGCGGATGCCGAGAATTTGCCGCTTAAAAGCGAATCAGTTGATTTGGTTTTTTCAAGCTTGGCTGTGCAGTGGTGTGATGATTTCAATCGGGTCTGTGAAGAAATTCAGCGGGTCCTTAAGCCCGGTGGTTACTGCCTGTTGGCGACCTTGGGGCCAGAAACCCTCTATGAATTACGTTGTGCCTGGCAGCAGGTGGATGGTTATGTGCATGTAAACCCGTTTACCAATGCCGACTTTGTGCAGCAAGCCGTGCGTGAAGCAGGTTTTCAGGTGGAAAATTGGCAGGAAACGATTGTTATGCGTTACCAGGCGTTGCGGCAACTGACGGCGGAGCTGAAGGCTCTGGGGGCACACAATGTGAATCGTGGACGCCCTAAAGGTTTGACGGGGCGGCAGCGTATAGAAAAACTCAAAATGGGCTACGAAGCATTTCGTGATGCGCAGGGGTGGTTACCCGCAAGCTACGATGTTTACTATCTGAGGCTGGAAAAACGATGAGCCAGGTTAAGCAGTCATTTTTTGTGACCGGCACAGACACGGATGTCGGTAAAACGCTGGTAGCGGCCGGGTTGCTGGCTGCAGCGCGTCAAGAAGGGTTGAAAACACTCGCCATCAAACCGGTAGCTGCTGGCTGTGAGGAAACTGAAGAGGGTTTTCGCAATGACGATGCGCTTTTGCTGAAGGCGCAGATGACTGAAGCAATGACTTACGAAGCGTTGAATCCGGTAGCCCTGGCGCCCGCTATTGCTCCCCATATTGCAGCGCAGCAGCTTGGCCAGAGCTTGTCTTTGTCTGCGTTAATCAAGCATTGCCAAACGGTATTACAAACGCCGGCCGATCTGGCTCTCATTGAAGGTGCCGGTGGCTGGCGTTTGCCTCTCAACGATCAAGAGTACCTTTCTGGTCTGCCACAGGCGCTGACGATGCCGGTTATTCTGGTTGTGGGAATGAAGCTGGGCTGCTTAAACCATGCGCTTTTAACCGCAGAGGCGATAGCCAGAGACGGCTTAACATTAGCCGGGTGGGTTGCCAACTGTGTCGATGAAAACATGAGTTGCTTTGACGATAACCTGAAAACGCTTCAGCAGGCTTTTGACGCACCTTTGTTGGGGGTGGTGCCGGTCTTGCAAGGTAAGTTTGTTACGCCAGATGTTGTTGGCACCTATTTGAGCGTTGATTTATTGTGCCAGCAATAGGATTAGAAAAGATCTGGAGACTAATTCTTCCGTCCTTTCAAGGGGTAAGTTAAATTAATTTGTTAAAATTTTATTAACGACTATACTTAATTTTACTCAAAGAAAAGTATTAAGGAATGCTGGTGACAACATGAATGTTTTGCCTCCTTTACAGTCTGGTTTATCAGGTATCAGCCGAGGGTTTGAGAACCTGCAGGAAATTGCATCGGATATTGCTAAGGCTGGCACCAGTAAGCCCGACGCGATTGATACCCCGGCCGAATTGACCCAGTCATTGGTTGAACTGCAGGAGCAAGAACAGGCCACATTGGCTGCCGTAAAGGTTGTTGGTGAGACCGAACAGGTTTTAGGTACTTTGCTTGACGTTAAAGTCTAGCGGCTGACAACGTAAAAATTCCCCCTAGCCGTACCCATTTAACGATCAAAATTCTTGATCGTTTTTTTTTACCTCCCCATGATTACTCCGTTACCGTTTGCTGCGCATTTTGTGACTGGTTTGCCAGGCAATAAAGCCTGTTGCCGATAGAATGATTAACAGAATGGCAACGAAGTCCATTACAAATACACCCACGGAGCCAAATAGTCGGCCACTGTGCAAATCCAGGATTAGCTGCTCGAGATCCATTGCGGGGCCCTGTTGGCTGAGAAAATCAGTTAGTTCCTGAGTTGGCTGTTGTGGTGAGGGCCATGTTATTTGGGCGCTCGTTGGAATAAATTCCAGCCGATCCAGGTCTGCCTGCACAACGCCTTGGGTAGTCTTGATCAGTAACTGTTCATTTTGCTCCGCTAATGCCAGGCTGTTAGCTGGCAGGCCTAAAAGGGGGGTTACTCGTTCCAGTAACTCACCGTCGGTTGTTAGCAGTAATAACTCGTTTTCACAGAGAATAGTTAACAGGCCGTTGCTTTTTACGACACCCTTCAAGGGCGCAGCACACTGCTCAATAGCCTGCTGGCCAAGGTAGAGGTTATCAATACCGTTATGGGAGACCCACTGGTCTTCCAGTTTGAAACTGGCGGGGGTTGCAGTGGGTAGCTTGTATAGCGCATTGATCGCCGATGAGTGAACTTTAATGCGGTCCAATTCCAGGCTGCTGGTGTGATTGAGCAGCAGGCCTGTGACGGAGAGGATCAATACAAAGGTGGCACAAAACAGACCGATACGACGGTGCCACTTTACATTGAAGATTAATCGGTTGCGTAATGACATCTAGGGGTTGGTCTCGGTCAGCCGGTTGAGGAACAGGGCTAATTGCGCCGCTCGTTTAACGGCTTTTACCGATAGCGTGGCACCGGTAATGCCATCAATATAATCATCCAGCCGATTGTTGTCGGTGAGTTTAATGCCTTGAAACTGGTCGGTAAAAAAGTCGTATTTAACTTCCCAGCCGCGGCTTTCGCGGAAAGCCAGGATCTTAACCGATTCGATATGTTCGCCATTGAGAACCAGGCCGATGGTAATTGGGCGTTCTTTACCAATTTCATCAAAAATCCAGGCGCTGCGCGCTCCCTGGTGCCAATAGCGTACTCGCAGTTTTCTAAAGTCGCGGTAGAGGAACTCTGATATTTCTGCTTTTTGCTCGGGCTTTAGCCACAGCGTTTGGGTTTCCGGTTTTGCGTCAGGAAAGCTGTGTTGTAAAAACTGCTCCGCGGTCATAAAAACGCCTTTGGCGTATAGCGATGGCGTAAGCAATATCAGCAACAGTGTTGTAGCGAATCGGGAGAACAGGGTCATCTCAAAATATACCGTGGTTAAAGCAAAACAGGGTGCCAGGCTTTGTATTACACCTGGCACCCTGAACGAGGACTATTTTAGCAATTCATGCCTGTTTGGCAATGACTGCCAAGTGAGCTTAGAAGCTCCAGCCAACACCGAGGTTTAGACCGTCCAGTTCAGTTTCACCGGTAGGTACATCCTGATCTTGGTAGTCAGCTTTGAAAACTACAGTAGGGGTCAACCAGTAGTTCAAGCCAACATCAATTTGCTGGTATTCCGAGTCGGCGCTGTCGCCAGCCTGGTTATCCCACTCATTGTAGCGTGCGAAGATGCCCAGTTTTTCAGTGAGCTTGTAAGACGGTTCAATGTAGAAACCTTCCTGCTCGTCAGCACCTGTTGTGCTGCCGTGAGCGTTGATTCCTTCATCCAGGTCCCACATGGCGTATAGAGCGCGCAGTTGGAATGGGCCGTTTTGATAGGTTGCGTGCGCTTCAAATAGGTTAGCATCGACGTTGGAAGCCGCAAGATTTTGAGTGACATCTGTTTGGTGCTGAACGGTTGCCGCTAATTCCAGACCTTCGATGCCGGTGTATTTAACACGCGCTGTTACAGCGCCGTTATCTGCATTGGCTTCAGCTACTTTCTGGCGACCATCACGGACTTTAAAATCACCCGCTTCAATCTCTAAACCTGAGTGCAATGCTACATCATAGCTCCAGCCTTCAGCGATGATACCGCTGCTGGAGATACCACCTTCCCACCAAGTGGTTGGGATGATGTTTTTCTCAACGGGGTTACGCTCTGTGCCGTAGAAGGTGTCAGGCTCGTGAGTTTCGTTAAGAATACCTACAGGAATCAGGAAAACACCGGCTTTTGCAGAGTGGTTTTCGGCGTAATCCCATTCGATATAGGCCTGTTCTACCTCTACTTCACCGGGCTTGCCGTCACCTGCCAGAGAGTGCTCGATTTCAAACTCAGAGAAGAAACGAACGTCATCGGTAAATTCGTGACCGAAGAACAGTACAAAACGGTGCAGATCAAGCTCGTCTTTGTCGCTGCTGCCGTTTTTGTCATCCAGGTTGTTGTAGTGCAGCTCGCCGTAACCACCGAAAGAGGTGTCGTTTACCCACTCGGCAACGCTGGCAAGGTTGCTGTTGTCGATAGCGTCGGCAGTGGCTTCAACTTTGGCGTCAGTCTGTTGCTGAACACCACGCAGACGCAGGATTTCACCCTGTTGCTGCTGAATGATGCGCCACATTTCAGCCTGTGATGGCATTTCCATGTTTTGAATTTCTTCAGCAGAAATCACCGAGACGGGTGTTGCGCTTTTGTAATCTTTGGCGCCAGCAGTGGCTGTGCCCGCAGCAAGTGTAGCCAGAGCTACCGCTAATGCAGATTTTTTCATTTCTTTTTCCCCAAAAAGTTTTGTTTAGCGGCGGCGACTTTATAGGAAAGATAATCTTAATGCAAACTGTTCTCATTAAAATTTAGCTTAAGCTTGGTCTGATTTATCAACCGTGTTGCTATTGGGGCGTGTCGTGGGATAGCAGTTGTGCGCAACCAGGGTGTATCTCAACCCACTCGAGAATGTTGAGTTGCAGTTGTACCGCTGTGCAGGGTGACATACTGGGAAGAGGTTGGCGCAGTAAGTCGTTAACGAGATAACTGAGCCCTGGGTTGTGAGCAATAATCACTGCGTGGCTGATATCATCATCAAGCATTTCAATAAAGTGGTAAAGCTGGTCGGCAGCTATGTTGTAAAGCTGCGCTTCTTCAATCGGAGCAGAGGTGCTTGAGAGCAGGGCGCTGTTAATCGTATTTGCCGTGGATAAGGCGCGTTGTGCGGTGCTGGTGAACATTTGATCAAAGCTGAAGTTTTGTTCAGCCAGAAGTTTGCCCATTTCTTCGGCCTGATGTTGACCGTAGGTCGTGAGGGGGCGATCAAAGTCGCTTTGGGAAAGCGTCGGGTTGGCTGCTTCAGCGTGGCGAATCAGTGTTAGTTTTTTCATGGTCTGTCTCAGGCGTCCAGTGGCTGAAGGGATGGCTGGCTAGTTGGCTATTAAAATAGCGCGCATCATGGGAAACCTCGACACCTATCCAGTCGGGAAATTGAATGCTTTCATCTTCACTATCCAGCTCAATTTCGGCAACAATCAATCCCTGGTTAGCGCCATGAAATACGTCTACTTCCCAGCATTTGCCAGCATGTTCAATTAAAAAGCGATCCTTTTCGATGGCAGGAAGAGCGCACAAAGCGAGCATTTGTTCAGCATCGGCAACGGGAATAGGGTACTCAAACTCACGGCGAGAAATGCCCTGGGTTTTACCTTTGATGGTAAGAAAGGCCTTTTCGCCAGCAACTCGTACTCTTACCGTGGCACCTTCACGATTAAGGTAGCCCTGTTTAAAAGGGGTGCCGGTTTTACCCTTCAGAAATGTGGTGTTTTTAACCAGGAACTTACGTTCGATTTCGATCGCCATAAACAGCTCATAGAGATTGGTGGAATTCTGATAACTGCCGAGCATGCCATGAAGCGTGTTTAAAGGGTAGATGGACAATAAAAATACACGGGGCGAGAGCGGTTTGCCCCGTGTTTGTGTAATCGAGCAATATTACCTTCTTGATTCCCACTTTTTAATCAGTATTTGCTGTTGCTCCGGGGTTAGTACTTCGAACAGTTTGGCTTTAGTTTGTGCCATAAAAATTAGTTTTTGGGCCATCAGATTGGCTTGGTTGGTGGCCGCTTGCTGTATCGCACTTTCATCGTATTCGCTGCTGTTCATTAGCGAATGAACCTCACTACGGCTGTCTTTCATCGCCTGGCGCATGGACTTCATGGCAGGTTTTACATCAGCCATGATGGCGTCAACTTGAGCTTGCTGTTGATCGCTCAAATCCAGGTGATGTAGCGCGCGTTTAATTTTTCCAAAGCCGCGGTGGTCGCCTTTACCCCATTTACCATCGCGGTGCTCTCCTTTTTTGCAGTCTTTTCTGTCTGAGTCGCCGTCATTATTCATTTGGGCAAAGCTGGCACTGCTAAACATGATGGCGCCAGACAGTAATCCTAAACCGGCAATTTTTGTGAATTTATTCATGGTTTTTCTCCTTAAAAATATAACCTGTTGTGACGTTGATATTAGTGAGTTCAATGCAAAGTTGGGTCAAAGCTGTGTAAAGTTATGTAAAGGTTCTTTTGCCCTTTGGGCGGCTGGCTTTTAATGATGACGAGAAATAACAGGGTTGAAGAATGGCGCGTTTATTATTGGCGGATGATGACCAGGAGCTGTGCGAACTGTTAACCGAGTACCTTAGCAGCGAGGGGTTTGAGGTGAGCAGCGTACATGATGGTGAAAAGGCCGTGTCTGAAGTGTTAACGGGCAATTACGACTTGCTTGTTCTGGATATCATGATGCCGATCATGAACGGGATTGACGCGCTTCGAGAGGTGCGCCTTAAAAAAGCGACGCCAGTGCTGATGCTGACGGCTCGAGGTGATGATGTCGACCGGATTGTCGGGCTGGAAATGGGCGCGGATGATTATTTACCTAAACCCTGTAATCCACGTGAACTTGTTGCACGAATTAGGGCTATTTTGAGGCGTGTAAAGGCCTCTGAAGCTGATGTGACCCCGTCGCCCGGTGTGCTAGCTATTGATGATGTTGAATTGCGACCGTCGTCTCGGCAGGTGGTTTGCAACGGCAATGATGTGGAGCTGACCAGTACGGAATTTGGTGTGTTAATGCTGCTGATGCAGCATGCCGGTGAGGTTGTGAGTAAAAAGCAGCTGACCGAAGCGGTGCTGGAGCGAAAATTGACTGCGTATGACCGGAGTATGGATATGCACGTGAGTCACGTACGCCGAAAATTAGGTAAAACTGCGGCAGGGGAAGAGCGGATTAAAACGATTCGTAATGCTGGCTATCTCTATGTTGTTGCGACGGCCAGCTCATGATCAACGCATCAAAAAGGCTTCGCTTTAATACCATCTTCTGGAAGATATTTTTGTCCTATTGGCTGGTGATGGTGATCATCGTTAGTGTCACTTTTGTTGCGGTTACCCTGTTTGCTGATCGAGACCGCTGGGAAATGGAAAGACGGTTCGCCGCCCAAACCAAGGCGCAGGTATTGGTGACGGTTTATGAGCATAATGGCGCTAAAGGCGCTGAACGTTGGTTGCACCGCCGGGGACATGGACGAGATCATGGCAAAGATAGCCCAGTCTATTTGCTTGATGATGAGTTTAAGGAACTGCTCAGTAAACCGGTTTCGGCGCACTTAAAGCAGGCGTTGGCGGATGGTGATACGGTTTACTTTGAAAATAACCGGCCTCGATCAGTACAAAAAATTCTAGGCCAGGACGGGCGTTTTTATTGGGTTGTTGGACTGGTGTCCCGGGATCACTCGCATCGACGGCCACGCGGTGACCGACTGGCACCTTTTTTCCCCTTTAAAACCTTGTCGGGATTTTTGACGTTACTGGTGACGGGCATGATTAGTTACCTGCTGGCACGTCATCTGACTTCGCCAGTACGCCAGTTGCAGTTGGCTGCACAGGGCATGGGGGCTGGCAATTTAACGGCACGCGTCGCCGGGAAAGTCGTCGCTCGTCGTGATGAGCTTGGCGAATTGGCGAACGATTTTAATGCCATGGCGGATGAGATTGAGCGCTTGGTCTCGACGCAACAACGTATGCTCCGCGATGTGTCCCATGAATTACGTAGCCCATTAGCGCGCCTGCAGGTGGCGCTGGGATTAGCACGTAAAGCGGCTGGAGACAGCTGTGAAAAGGATCATGATCGAATTGAAAAGGAGGTCGAGCGCCTGGACGAATTGATTGGGCAGGTGATTGCTTTAGTGCGCTTGGAAACTCCGGGACAAGAGCTGAATAAAACCGCCGTGGCATTGGACAAACTGCTGGGTGAGGTCGTGTCCGACGCGCAATTTGAAGCTGCTTCATGCAATAAAAGCGTCGAACTTGAGGCAACCCCCGTTGCCGATATTCAAGCCGATCCTGAACTATTACACCGTGCGCTGGAAAACGTTGTACGAAATGCGGTGGCCTATACCGCGGAAGGCTCCTCGGTGAGCGTACGTTTGATGATTGAGGGGGGGCAGCAGGTGGTCACTGTGCGAGATCAGGGCGACGGGGTTGATGAGTCCTCGCTAGGCTCGCTTTTTGATGCCTTCTATCGCGAGTCCGATGCCCGAGACCGAGAAAGTGGAGGCTATGGCCTGGGCTTAGCCATTGCTCAGCGAGCTATCGTTTTGCATGGGGGGCAGATAAGTGCCCGCAACCACCCTGAGGGTGGGCTGGAGGTTGAAATCAGGTTGCCTCAATAGCGCCAAAATAGGCGGTCTTTTATTCCCTCTTTAGCTGGTTATGGGCTTCGTTCAGCGTTCTTTGGCTCTCGCCAACCTGTTTAATAATCTCTCTGACGGACAGGATCTCCATCGGTTTTTTTCTGTGCTCCTGTGCAATACGGGCCAATAACCCCGCGTGTTTAAGAAATATTCGATAGGCCTCCCACAGACTGTATTTTGGATCAAACATATGGGTGGGCAACGAGGCAACACCATTAACCTCAATAACTACGAATTCACCGCGCAGAAAGGCTTCTTGGCTTTCTGCTTTAACATCAATACGCCCGAAATTGTAGCCGGGTTGATGTTGAAAAACCTCAAAAACGGCCGCTTCCAGTGCGGGGCTAATGTGGTGCGATTCATCGGTGAATTTGCAGCCCAGCGTGTGTGAGCCAATAAAAGAGAGCTGAGTTTGCTCTCCGGCTGCGGGGATATGTTCAAGGTCATGGTATTGCAGGAAAGAGTGCCAGTGATCGCTGTAGCGATAATGGTTTTTTGCCAGCGCCTCTAGGGTATCCTGGCCATTTCCTGTGATAGTGGGGAAGTGTTTGCGGTTGATACCGGTGATGCATGGCTCACCACTAATGCGACTATAAAACACGCCGTACTCAATGTTGAAGTGCGTGAATTTCTGCACGATATAATCACCTACGAGTGATGGCAGCAGGTCTTCAATTTCATCATCGCCGTGTAGTTTAATAATACCTTTTCCAACGCAACCAACATTGGATTTTAACAGCAGCGGGTAGCCGTGCTGGTTGGCGAAATTTTCAATAAAGGTAATTTTTTCTGCTGTTGAAAGGGTTTCGCTCATTAAGCGGGTAGGTAAAAAATATTTCTCATCAAAGGCTTGGTGGGTATCAAATTTTGAGCCTAAGCCGATTTCACCATGGTTGAGGGCGTAATTCGCCTTAGCCAGTGTACGGATGCCGATGCCATGAAGCAGGCATTGCAGACCAAGCCACAGGTAAAAGGGGGCTTCGAAGAGCCGTGCCGGCCAAAATTCATAGCGCTTAATCAACGTGTTTATCCGTTTCAGTGATGAAAAGTGTGGGCATAAGATACCAGTGGCCCCAAGGGGTTCCCAGTTTTTGTTTGCCTGGCAGTGTTAAGCGGGGAAAGGTTCGCTAAGTGATTGAAAAAATAGCCAATGCCTTGGGCGCACAGGGCTGCTGTGCTATCATCGCGGCCCTTTTTTACAGCCAACTGAACTGATTACAGGCAGCCCCAAAAAAATGTTTAATCTGATAGCCAATAAGCACTCCAATGTTAAAAACGACGTGTTATCCGGGATTACCGTCGCGCTGGCGCTGGTACCAGAAGCCGTAGCCTTTGCCTTTGTGGCAGGCGTTGAGCCCATGGTGGGGTTGTATGCGGCCTTTATGATGGGGCTGTTGACCTCCATTTTTGGTGGCCGTCCTGGCATGATTTCCGGTGCTACCGGAGCAACCGCTGTGGTCATGGTGTCGCTGGTGGCTGAGAACGGAGTGCAGTACCTGTTTGCCGCCGTATTGCTGGCTGGTTTGTTACAAATTACCGCGGGTATTCTTAAGCTGGGTAAGTTTATCCGTATGGTGCCGCATCCGGTGATGTTGGGCTTTGTGAATGGCCTGGCGATTGTGATTTTCCTGGCTCAGCTGGGGCAATTCCTGGTTAAGGACGGCAGTGGTGCGATGGTGATGATGGAAGGCAATATGCTCTATCTGATGATCGGCCTGATTGTGCTGACCATGTTGATCATGCACTTTTTACCCAAATTTACCACCGCCGTTCCGGCTGGGCTGGTGGCGATTCTTACGGTCACGCTGATTGCCGTTGGCCTGGAGCTTGAAACGCGCACGGTGATTGATTTTGTGCGTGATATGGGCACCAGTGCTGATCCTGATAATGTGACCCTGAAGGGTGAACTGCCCAGTTTCTCTATCCCGATGGTGCCTTTCACGCTGGAGACGCTGTGGATTATCCTGCCCTATTCGGTGATTATTGCGGCCATTGGATTGATTGAATCACTGTTGACCTTAACCTTGATTGACGAGATTACTGATACCCGTGGACAGGGTAACCGTGAGTGTATGGGGCAGGGTATCGCCAATACAGTTAATGGTTTCTTTGGCGGCATGGGTGGTTGTGCGATGATCGGCCAGAGCATGATCAACATTAACTCTGGTGGTCGAGGACGCTTGTCTGGCATTACCGCGGCGTTGGTATTGCTGGGTTTTATCCTGTTCGGTGCGCAGTATATTGAAATGATTCCGCTGGCCGCTTTGGTCGGTATTATGTTCATGGTGGTGCTGGGCACCTTTGAGTGGTCGTCTTTCCGTATTATTCGCAAAATCCCTACGACGGATGCCTTTATTATCATTCTCGTATCGGGTGTGACGGTGGCCTATGATTTGGCGATTGCCGTGATTGTGGGTGTGATTGTGTCAGCGCTGGTGTTTGCCTGGAAGCACGCGAAAAATATTGAAGTGGAAACCTATATCGATGAAGAGGGTTACAAGGTTTATGACTTACGTGGCCCGTTGTTCTTCGGTTCCGTGTCGCACTTCCGAGAGCTGTTTGATTTAAAAAATGACCCTGAGCATGTGGTGATTGAGTTCCGCCGTTCACGTGTTAGCGATCACTCAGGCATTGAGGCGCTGGATAACCTGGCTGCTAAATATAAAGCAGCGGGTAAAAATCTGCATATTCGTCACCTTAGCCCGGAATGCCGTCAATTGCTCAAGGAGGCTGGCAATCTGTGTGAAGTGAATGTGTTGGAAGATCCAACTTATCACGTAGCGACGGATAAGTTGGGCGGCTAACCCGAGAGCCCTATGGTATGCGGCTCACAATAACGGTTCGACGCTACCGGCCTGGGGAAGAGGATGCGCTGTGGTCTTTGCTGCATACCACGGTACACAGGGTTAATGCGACGGACTATTCTCAGGCCCAGCTTGATGCCTGGGCGCCACAGAACTGCCCCACAGAGTGGTGCTCTCGCCTTCAGAGGACTCAACCACTGCTTGCGCTAGCTGGCAGCGAGCTAGTTGGTTTTGCTGAGCTGGAAGCGAACGGCCACATCGATTGTTTTTACACGGCGTTTAACTGGCAAAATAAAGGCGTTGGCGGTGTGCTGCTTAAGGCTATCGAGCGTGAAGCTGTAACGCTGGGCTTACCTCGACTTTATGCCGAGGTAAGCATCACCGCAAAGGACTTTTTTCTGCGCAAAGGCTTTACTTTCGATGCCGAGCGTATCGTTGAAATACGCGGTGAGCAGCTTACTAACTATGCAATGTCCAGGCGCCTAGTGTAGAACAGCTAGTGCTTAAGTTTTGGCTCGCTAAGCACTTTTCGCCAGCTGCTCGGCAAGGTCATCCAATGCTTTTTGAATGCCGGACACTGTTTCATCAATTTGTTGCTGGGTGATGGTTAGTGGCGGTGCCAGTCTGACCACGGTGTCGTGGGTTTCCTTGCTTAATAAACCATGATGCATCATGTGCTCGCATACCTGCCGGGCATTGGCGAGCGCGGGGTTGATTTCTAACGCAATAAATAGCCCTAATCCGCGAATGTCTTTAATGAGGGGGCTTTTTAGTTTCCGTAACTGCCCGATGAAGTAATCCCCCATTTGTGCCGAGCGTTTAACCAGCTTCTCCTCAATTAAGATGTTCAGAGCCTCCAGACCAACTGCCGCCGCTAAAGGGTTGCCGCCAAAGGTGCTGCCGTGGTCGCCGGGCTGGAAAACATCCATTACCTTCTGGCGGGCCAGAAAGGCCGATACCGGTAGCATGCCGCCGCCCAGCGCCTTACCCAGAATAATCGCATCGGGTTCAACGCCGTCATGTTGGCTGGCCAGGAGTTTGCCGGTGCGGCCTAAACCGGTTTGCACCTCATCGCAAATCAGTAGCACATTGTTTTCCCGACAGATGCGCGCACATTCCTTCAAGTAGCCCGCGGGAGGCAGCACAATGCCTGCTTCGCCCTGAATGGGCTCCACCAGAAAGGCGGCGGTGTTAGGTGTGATGGCCTTTGCTAATGCTGCAGTGTCACCGTAATCAATGTTTATAAAACCATCGGGGAAAGGCCCAAAACCATCGCGATACTGGTCTTCGCTGGAAAATCCGACAATGGCGATGGTGCGGCCGTGGAAGTTGCCGTTACAGGTAATGATTTCGGCTTTTCCATCGGCGATGCCTTTTGCTTTGTACCCCCATTTGCGTGCCGCTTTCAGCGCCGTTTCAACCGCTTCGGCGCCGGTGTTCATGGGCAGTGCGCGGTCCATACCGGTGAGCTGACAAACCCGTTCTAGAAAGGGACCTAATTTGTCGGTAAAAAAAGCGCGTGAGCAGACGGCTAATCGTTGGGCCTGATCGCTGATGGCTTTTACCATGCGTGGGTGCGAGTGGCCGAGGCTGACCGCTGAATAAGCACTCATCAGGTCGATATAACGCCGTCCCTGGTCATCCCAAACGTAAACACCTTCGCCCTTAACCAGAACCACTGGCAGGGGCTCATAATTGTGTGCTGCAACGTGAGCTTCTTTAACGATAATAGGGTTTATCATAATTGACTCCTTTTGCTATTTATCTGGCGGTGCCGGAACGCAGGCGCTAAGAATGGTGCTGATTAGGCGAGCGGTTTGTTGTTGATGGTCAAAACGAGGATTGAACTCGGCGATTTCTACTCCAATCAAACCTGCTGTTTTAGCCAGGGGTTTGATTAGCCGATTGAGTTCATGAAGGTTAATGCCATTGGGCTCTGGAATGCTGATGGCGGGCGCAATTGTTGGATCCAGAGCGTCCAGGTCGATAGACAAACCAAAGTCGCCCGCGCTGCCGGCAATGTCGATCGCTTCAGCCATCACCGTGTCCATGCCGCGTTCACGGATTTCGTGCATGTCAAAAACGCGTACGCCCAGGTTTGCTAATAATTCAGCTTCTTCGGCCTCGAAGCTGCGCACGCCAATCAGGCATAGGTGCTCAGCCTGCAACGCTGGGCCTGGTTTGGCCAGTCCGGTTAATGCTTGATCACCAAAGCCAAGCAAGCAAGCCAGTGGCATGCCATGCAGTGCGCCGGTATGGCTGCTAAATGGTGTGTGGCTGTCCATGTGAGCATCAACCCAGATTAAGCCAAAGGGAACATGCTGGCGTGCTTGATATACCCCGTTCCAGGTGCCAATGGCGCAGCTATGGTCACCGCCGATAACGCTAAAAAATTGCTGATGTTCAACCTGCTGCTTTACCGTTCTGGCAAGTTCTTCACACAACAAAGCCAGTGCGTTCAGATCGGTTTGCTGGTGTTTCGCATGAATGATTTGTTGCCAGTGGGCATCAATACCGCACAATTGAAGGGTGTTGGTAAGACCAAGCTGTAACAGCTCAAGTGGCCCCTGCTCGCTACCTTTTTTGGGGCAGCCTAGGGCTGACGCAACGCCAATTAAACTCAGCTTGCGGTCTGTTTGGCTGAGATCGGGAATTTTCTTTGAGCGCATTAGCATGTATTCACTCCCTGTGAATGGGTTCAAGCGATGTGCGGATGACATGTGCAGCCTGAGCGGGAAGGAAGTAGGGGTAAATAGGGGCTGAAAGAGGTGAGGGCGGCTCTTTTAGATCGTATAAAGCGGTAAACCTTGGCACCATGTCTGCGGGTAGTTCTCGCCGGGACACCAATTCAATGAGCTTGCCGTTTTTAATATGAGTAGCAAGCTGGGGGTCAATGGCGCTCAGTGTTTGTTGGATATCACTGGGGATAGCGGTGTTTTTATGGGGTTTTAAAAACACCTGTTCCAGCAAACCATGGGTATAAAACCCCGTAGGCGTGAGGGCCTGTATCCCGCTTTCTGCCAGGGCACTGATGACCTCTTTCAGTGACACAGCTTCACAATGGTTGCCAGTATGCCGTACCACGCGCAGGGCCAGATGGTGGGCGGTAAAGCCATAACAGTGGTTCCAATGTTGAATAATCTGCTGAGGCTGGTCGGCGTCAGACTGGTCGATAAATAACCGGATTACCTGTCCATTGGCGAGCATTTTGTAGAGCGGGTAGGCATTCCAGCCGTCATCAAACTGATAAAAACGTTCGTGCTGAAGCTGGGGTTGTACATAACCCTGTTGCAGTAGTTGTGTGACGACCTGCTCGGCATGTTGATGTTTCGCTGAACCGCAACGGATCGCGAGATGGTCAAACAGTACCAGCCAACCTCGTTTGGCGGCTATTCTGAACAGTACCAGGTTGTCCTGACTGTCGAGTAAGCACTCTACGGATTTAACGGCTGCATAGGTATCCAGTTGGCTGACCCAATCGGCAATCAGGCGCGCGTCGGCGTCATCATAGGTCGTGCGTGCTGCTTGAAAGCGGCTGTCTAGATAGTTTTGCGCGTAGCGGTGAACCTGCGCGGCGGGTTCGTTAGTGCAGGTTGCTTTAGCCTGTTGGTAGGCGGCAATTAGCTGTTCGATATTATCGGTGTCAGAAAACCAATGAGCGGCGTTGGCTGGCTGGGGCAAGCTCTCGAACGGCGTGAGGTCGAGGTGAATAAATTGCCGATCTTCGCGCTGGCTTTGCAGCGCTGTTGGTGTTTTTGATGAGTAAAGCCAGCCGTGCTCAGTGGCCTCAAGGTATGTGGCCACCTCGTGTGCGAACTGGACAAACTCCGATGACGCAGGGTATGCCCGGTGTTGGGTTAACGACCATGTCATGATTAAATTGGACAGGAAAACTGGCGAAAAAGTCCCTGCTTGAACAATCGCCGCTAGACAGGTTCTAAGCTACAAGCGTGTTTCTCTGATTCTATGGCTAAAGGGGGTGTTCGATGTCGAGCTGCGATGTAAGCGCATCTATTCTGGAAAACCTGGGGTTACAACCGCTCAACCGAGGTGTCTTTGACGGCCAACAGTGGCTGGAGACATCAACAAGGCCTTTTCAATCAATCAACCCTGCCAATAAACAGGCGTTGGCGAGTGTGCAGGGTGTCGATAGTGATGCCTACCAGAGGCTGCTTGATAATTCCCGCCTGGCTGCACAGCAATGGCGGATGGTGCCAGCCCCCGTGCGCGGGGAACTGGTGCGCAAAATTGGTGAACGGTTACGGGCCAATAAGGCGTTGCTGGGCAAGCTGGTTTCTCTGGAAATGGGGAAAATTTACGCAGAAGGTTTGGGCGAAGTTCAGGAAATGATTGATATGGCCGATTTTGCGGTTGGTCAGTCACGTATGTTGTATGGCAAAAGTTTGCACTCAGAGCGCCCGCAGCACCGGATGTATGAACAATGGCAACCGTTGGGCGTGGTAGCGGTTGTCACGGCCTTTAATTTTCCGGTGGCGGTATGGGCCTGGAATGCCTTTAACGCGCTGATTGCAGGTAATGCTGTTATCTGGCGGCCCTCAGAAAAAACGCCGTTGTGTGCAATTGCGGTACAGAAAATTTGCGCAGAGGTCATGGCGCAGGAAAATGCGCCTGCGGTATTAAGTTTAATGTCCGAAGCGGAGCCGCAGTTTGTTGAACAGCTGATCGCGGAGCCGGATGTGGCATTGGTGTCCTTTACCGGGTCTAGCAAGGTTGGTCGACGAGTAGGGGAAACTGTGGCGGCCCGTATGGGGCGGAGCCTGTTGGAACTCAGCGGTAATAACGCCCTGATTGTTGATGAAACGGCTGATTTGGATTTGGCGTTGCCAGCGATCGTGTTTGGTAGTGTTGGTACGGCGGGACAGCGTTGCACCAGTACAAGGCGGCTGTTTTTGCATGATGCGATTTACGATGCGCTGATCGTGCGGCTTATTAAGGCCTACCGGCAAATAAATATCGGTGATCCGCTGGATGAATCGGTGTTGATGGGGCCGTTGATTGATGAGGCGGCACAACAGCGATTTTTCACTGCGGTTGATGAGGTTGAAGCTGCCGGAGGTGAGCTGCTGTTTAAGGGCGAACTACCCGCTCAGAGTGGTTATTATGTTGCGCCCGTTATTATGGCGGCACAGAATCACTGGCCAGTGGTCCAGCAGGAAACCTTTGGGCCTTTATTGCATGTGATCCGTTTCCATGACCTAAGCGATGCGATTGAGCAGCAAAATGCAGTGGCGCAGGGGTTATCGTCGTCATTGTTTACCAACCATATTCGTCATGCGGAGTTATTTCTATCCGCGCAGGGCAGTGATTGCGGTATTGCCAATATCAATATTGGTACCTCCGGCGCGGAGATTGGTGGCGCCTTTGGCGGGGAAAAAGAGACTGGAGGAGGCCGTGAAGCGGGTTCCGATGCCTGGCAAAACTATATGCGACGACAGACCACCACGATTAACTGGGGCAATGATTTACCGCTGGCGCAGGGTATAAACTTCGGTATTGAGAAGAAGCACGGAAAATAGCCTCTATTATTGCGAATCATTCTCAATTGTATTAGTATCGCCGGCAGTTTATTACAATACGATACTTTAGGAGTTAAGAATGCGACGCAAGCTGTTAGGTATGGCACTGGTGTGCTTTAGTTCTGCAACGATGGCTGCCGACGAACAGGCAATCGTTAGCCATTACGCTGATTTAGCGCACGCTGTTTTCGACGATGCGTTAATTACCGCGCAGCAGCTACAGCAAGCAACGGATGCGCTATTAGCAAACCCAAGTGAGAAAACGTTAGCGGCGGCTCGCGATGCCTGGAAACAATCCCGTGTACCTTACCAGCAAAGTGAGGTTTTCCGTTTTGGAAACCCCGTGGTTGATGATTGGGAAGGTCAATTGAATGCCTGGCCGCTGGATGAAGGGCTGATTGATTATGTGGCGAGTGATTACCACTATGAGCTGGGTAATGAAGGCGCGACAATCAATATTATTTCAAAAGATGAGCTGAATGTTGGTGGCGAAGTCATTGATGTCTCTAACCTTACGCCCGATTTGTTGGCCAGTTTGAATGAACTGGCGGGTTCGGAGGCGAATGTGGCGACTGGCTATCATGCCATTGAATTTTTGCTGTGGGGGCAGGACCTCTACGGCAATAACGCGGGTGCCGGTGAGCGACCTTATACGGACTTTGTGGTCGGTGAAGGCTGCACGGGTGGCAACTGTGATCGACGCGGCGATTACCTGCGTGCCGCATCGCAACTACTGGTGGACGACCTGGCTTACATGGTCGACGAATGGTCTGCGGATAAACAGGATAACTACCGCGCCGAACTGCTATCCGGTGATGCGAAGGAAGGACTTAATATCATGCTGTTTGGCATGGGTAGCTTAGCGTTGGGTGAGTTGGCTGGCGAACGAATGAAGGTGGCTTTAGAGGCTAACTCTGCTGAAGATGAGCACGATTGCTTCAGTGATAACACCCACTTCTCACATTTTTATAATGCACAGGGCATCCGTAATGTTTATTTCGGCAGCTATAGCCGTGTGGATGGCCGTGAATTAACGGGCCCTTCTCTCGCTGAGTTGGTGGCAGCAAAGTCCAAGGATGCTGCAGCTCAAGCCCAGGCGGCCTTCGATAAGACCTCAACCAGCCTGCAGGTTATGGTTGATCGCGCTGAGGCTAAAAACGGGATGAAATTCGATCAAATGATTGCTGAAGGTAATGCCGAAGGTGAGGAAATTATCCGTAATGCGATAGTCGCGTTGGTCGAAGAAACGCAAGCTATTGAGCGAGTCGCACAGGTGATTGATGTAAGCAACCTGCAGCCTGATACCGCAGGTCACGACTTTTAAGCAGCTGTAATTCGGTTGGACTAGTTTGTTAATCGATTCAAAAGGCTACGATGTTTATCAGTAGCCTTTTTTGTTAGGAACGCT